>Ga0081455_10001751_pt1 | contig 26256 bp, 21 predicted proteins | sample TabmetS3T2R1_FD_70207 | JGI IMG/M metagenome (GOLD analysis project Ga0081455, IMG submission 70207) | Tabebuia heterophylla rhizosphere microbial communities from the University of Puerto Rico - S3T2R1 | ecosystem: Host-associated > Plants > Roots > Rhizosphere ...
GGAGCCGGTCCGGTTCGTCCAGGTCGACGACCGCGCCGAGGTGGGGGAGGGCGCGCAGCGGGTGCAGCGCCCGGTTGCCGCAGTCGACGGCGTACGCGTGCAGGGCGTCCGGCCCGGTGCCGAGGGCGAGGCCGGCGGTGAGCGTACGCAGCGCGGTGCTGCGGCCGGTACGGCTGGCGCCCGCGACGCAGACCGGGCCGGTCCTTTCGAGGTCGAGGGTGAAGGTGTCCTGGGACTGGGCGGCTGGGCGGTCGGCTAGGCCCAGCGGCGCGGCGAGGGGTGAGCGGGTGGCCGGCTCGGGGAGTTCGGCGACGGTGACCAGGTCGGGCAGCGGGGGCAGCCACGGCGGGCGCGGGCTGGTCAGGCTGCGCTTGCCTGCCTCGGCCTTCGCCGCGGCGACCAGCAGGGAGAGATCGGTGGTCAGGTCCGGGTTCTGTTCGGTCGGTGGCACGACCTCGGGCGTACGGCCAAGGTCTGCGACTGTACGTGGCCGTACCATCACTGACTGGTCGTGATTGACGCCCTCGACCCTTGGCCAGCCGATGCGGGCCGCTTGGAACCCGGTCAGCTCCGCGTGCCCGGTGCGCAGGTACGCCCGGCCGGGCTGGCGGGCGGTGATGCGGGCCGCGTCCGGGGCGTCCACCACGTCGGTCGACTCCGACTCGGCGGTGACCCGCAGGCTGATCCGCAGGTTCAGGTTGGCGCGCATGTCGGCGCTGACCACGCCGCCGGGGCGCTGGGTGGCGAGGACGACGTGGACGCCGAGGCTGCGGCCGCGCATGCCGATGCCGATCACGCCCGGCACGAAGTCCGGCACCTCCTCCACCAGCGAGGCGAACTCGTCCACCACGATCACCAGCCGCGGCAGCCGGTCCGCGGTCCGTACCCAGTAGTCCTCGATGTCCTTGGCGCCGGCCGCGGCCAGCAGCGACTCGCGGCGGCGCAGTTCAGCGCTGAGGGAGGCGAGCGCGCGGGTCACCAGGTGCCCGTCCAGGTCGGTGATCAACCCGACGCAGTGCGGCAGCTCGGCGCACGCCGCGAACGCGCTGCCGCCCTTGTAGTCGACCAGCACGAAGGTGAGCGCGTCCGGGGCGTTGGCCAGCGCGAGGCTGGCGACCAGGGTCTGCAGCAGCTCTGACTTGCCGGCGCCGGACGTACCGGCGACCAGCCCGTGCGGCCCGTCCCGGCGCAGGTCCACGGTGAGCGGCCCGTCCGGGCCGACCCCGAGCAGCGCCCGGGTCGAGCGGCCTTCGGGGCTGGCGTCCCAGCACTTCCCGACGAGGGTGGCGTCGGTGAGATCGAGCCCGGCCAGCTCAGTGAAGCGGACCGTGTCGGGGAGGGCGCCGGTGCCGCCCGCGGTGCCGAGGGCGCGGACCGGTGCGAGAGCCTGGGCGGCGGTGTGGGCGGCGGCGTGCGTGAGGCCGTCGAGGAGTACGTCGGCGATGGGCACGGCGTTGGGCAGGCGGACCTCGGCGCGGGTGCCGTCGGTGCTGACGATGGTGGCGCGGCACTCGTCCGGCAGCGCGGTCTCCTCGGCGTCCAGGCACAGGGCGTACACGCCGTGTTCCGGTCCGGCGGCCAGCAGGTCGGCCAGGCCCGGCAGGCCGCGCAGCTGGCGGGCGCCGTCCAGGACCAGCACGATCTCGGGGGCCGGCGGCGGCCCGGAGCGGAGCGTGCTGCGGCGCTGGGCCGCGCGCGCCTCGACCAGCCGGCGCAGCTCCGCCAGCCGGGCCTCGGCCTGGCCGGGGCTGGTGGCGACCGCCCGCGGCGCGGCCAGCGGAAGTCCCGGCGGGCGGGTGTGCGGCAGCCAGGTCAGCCACTCCCAGGCGGCCTCGTCGCCGGTGATCAGCACGATGCCGAGGTCGGCCGGGGCGTGCAGGGTGGCCGCCTGGGTGAGCAGGGCGCGGCCGGCGGCCAGGACGGTGGCGCGCGGTCCGGCCAGGCCCACCACGCCGGCCTCGCGGACCGGGACGGCGGTGGGTACGTCGTGGCAGGTGGGCGGCTCGGGCAGCTCCGCGGTGGGCGGTGCCGGCGTACGCGGGTCGAACCGCAGGACAAGCCGGGCCTGTCGGTCCCGCAGTCCGACCCGCAGCCTCAGGAAGTCCTCGTCGCCGCGCCGCCGCTCCCACAGCCGCGCGCCCGGTGCGGCGGCCAGCGCGGCCAGCCAGCCCGGGTCCGGCTGCTGCTGGCGGCAGCGGTACTGCTCCTGCGCCACGTGCGCGTGCAGCGCCGCCTCGAAGGCGGCCAGCGCCGACTCGTACGCCCGCAGTTTCGCCGCGTAGTCCTTGCGGCCCGAGCGGCGGTCGCCGACCAGGTTGCCGATCGCGAGGACCGGGCTCAGCACGGTGAGCAGCAGGTACGCCGGGCTGCGCATCACCAGGTAGAGCACGCCGCCGAGCAGCAACGGGACCAGCACGCTGATCCACGGCAGCCGGAACGCGGTCGGCCTGCCCGGCGGTACGGGTACCAGCAGCTCGCCGGCCGGGGGCGGGGGCACGATCCGGGGCGGGCGGTTGAACCGCAGTACGCCACCGTCGGCCGACACGTCCGCGTCCGGGGCCGGGCGGCGGCGGGCCTGCACCACCGTGCAGCCCAGGCCCGCGGGCGTACCGTCGCCGATCGCGGCCGCCCCCTCCAGCCGGTGCCCGTGGAACCGCACCCCGTTGCGGGATCCCTTGTCCACCAGGCAGATCCCGTCCTCGCCAACCCTCACCGCGGCGTGCGCCCGGCTCACCTCCGGATCGGGCACGGACAGGTCGGCCCCGCCACCCCGCCCCACCACGACCTCCGCCCCCGGCCGCACCTCGCAGGCGAGCCCCCCGTACAGCCCGCCTACGACGGCCAACTCCCACCCGCCCGACTCTCCAGCCAGTCCCACGGGGTGGCCGAGGCCGAGGGTCGCGCCCTGCACGATCCCGGCGGCGTCGACGGGCGCTGCGTCGGGGAGCGGGGTGGGGCCCAGGTGGAGCGGGCCGGCGCTGCCGAGCGCGCGGCGCAGCTCGCCCACCGTCGCGGCCGGCGGCACGCTCACCAGCACCGCCAGCGGCGTACCGTCCGCGCCGACGCAGACGAGCTCCAGCTCCACCGCAATCCCCTTACGCCGCAGCCGTACCGGTCAGTGGTTGGCGGCCTGGTCGATCCGGTCGCGGGTACGCCGGACCTCCAGCGACGCCTCGACCAGCGCGTTGGCCAGGTCCCGCAGCGCGGGGCTGTACTCGCTCTCCCACGAGCCCCGGAAACGGTCGGCAATGCGCCCGGTCCACGTGGTGGTGCCGATCAGGGTGGTCAGCGCCCGGGTCAGGTCCCCGACCTCGTGGCTGCACGTGTCGAGTCGCTGGGAAAGGGTGTCCATCTCCTGCAGTTCGGCCTGGATCATCCGGCACTCCCTCACATCGGAATCGGCGCGGCGCGGTGCCGCGGATTCCGCCACGGTAGGAAGCCGGCGGTACGCTCCGGAATCGGAAACCCTCCCCAATGGACCGGGGATTCAGCCGCCGATCAGGCGTAGATCAGCCTTGGTGATCACGCCGCTGGTGAGCACGTGCTCGGCCAGGTTCTCCATCGCGCGGTGCCCGTTCATGCCGGGCACGCCGGCCTTGGTCAGCCGGGTGCGCAGGTATTCGATCCGTTTCACCAGCGTGGTCCGCGGCCAGCCGAGCCGGGTGGCCGCCGCGTGGTAGGAGCGCGGGCACGGGTCGTACCGCTCGCCCTCCCGCAGGTACCCGGCGAACAGCGCGACCAGCGCGGCCCGGTCCTCGTCGGTGATCACGACCTCCTGGCCGATCGCGGTGGTGAGCCCGGGCCGGTCCTCGGCGCTGCTCACCGCCGGTGGCGGGCCGGCCAGGTCCAGGTGGTGGCTGCCGCGGCTGCCCTCGACCAGCACCCGCACCCGCCCCTCGACCGCGTACCGCAGGCCCGGCGCGAGCACGTTCCGCAGCCCGAGGTGGTTGACCACGACCAGTTGCCGGTGCGCGCTGCGGTTGTGCAACCACCACGTGCCCGATTCGTACCCGACACTACCCGCGAGCCGGGAAATGCCCACATCGCCGGGATCCAGGCACGCGGTGCAGTCCGTACCGCGGCCGAAGGTGAATTCCTTACCGGGCTCCAGAACGTGCGCGATCCCCACCACGGTGATCGTCAGTTCCGCCATTCGTCCCGACTCCTGTGCGCGCAATGGGAATTCCTTCCCAGTCAATCACGGGCCTACGGCTTGTAGGCTGCCGGCATTGCGGACATGGACGGGAGTTGAGGGTGTCGCGGTTCAGCATGGTGCCGGCCCGGTTACGGGGGCGGCCCGGCTCGGCGGTCCTGGCGGGCGTGCTGCTCGTCGCGGCGCTCGGCGCCTCGCTCGGTGCCGGCTACACCGTGGCCCACCCGCTGCTGCGCAGCGGCGGCGCGAACGTCGCCAAGGGGGACACGGTCGCCCACCTGAACGGCGAGTCCGGCACGTTCGAGGCCGAGGCGTACGCGCTGGCCACCGGCGGCGGGCCGGTCGAGGTGGTGACCCTGCACGACGGCCGGGTCGCGGTCGTGGACACCGCCCACCACACCGTGCGCATCATCGGCAGCCCGAGCGCGGGCGGTAAGCAGCAGTCGAGCGTGACCACGACCGGGCAGGTCGCGGTGGTCTCCGCGCCGGACGCCGGGTACGTGGTGGACGTCGACCACGGCAAGGTCACCCCGATCGCCCCCTCGGGGAGCCCGGCCGGGAAGCCGCCGGCCCCGGTCAGCGTCCCGAACGCGACCGGGGACGCGGTGCCGGACGGGTCCAGCGGCATCTGGGTACGCACCAGCGCCGGGCAGGCGGCACACGTGACCGGCGGCGGGCAGACCACCGTCAGCGCGCCGCACCCGCTGGTCGCGCTCACCACCGCGGCGGGCCGGCCCATCGGCCTCGCCGACGACAGGCTGCTGTACGACCTGACCGCGACGCCGCCGCGCCCGCTGAGTGGCCCGCTGCCACTCGGCCCGCCGGAACGGCTGCGGCTGGCCGGCCCGTCCGGTGCCGGCTCCTGGGTGTCCATTGTGGACACCGCGAACCACGCGCTGGTGCTGGTGGATCCGGCCTCCGGTGAGGTACACCGCTACGCCGACCTGCCGGCCACCAACCACGTGCTCGGCCCGCCCGCGCAGGCCGGCGACACCGTGTACGTACCGGACTTCGCCACCCACTCGCTGCTGCGCTACCAGGTGCGCGAGGGCCGGGTGCGGCCGGACGTCCGGGTGCCGGGCAAGGAGCCCACGTTCTCGGTCGAGGTGCGCGACGGCCGGGTGTGGGCCAACGACCAGTACGACCGGCGTACGTTGCTGATCGGGCCGGGCGGCCAGGTGACCGTGGTCGACAAGGGCACCGGGCACGGCGTACGCACCGACACCGAGGCGCCGCCGGACCAGCCGGCCAAGACCCCGACACCGACCCCGCGCGGCACCGACCCGCGGGTGAACCAGCCGCGCCAGGACCCCGGTGGCGGTACGCAGCCCCGGCAGCCGGGCGGGCCGCGGACCACGCCGCCACCACCGCCGCCGGAGCCGCCGGTCGCGGTGCCGGACATCCCGGCCGGCACCGACCTGGACGCCGCCTGCCAGCGCATCGTGGACGCCGGCCTGACCTGTACGCGCGTCTCCGCCGGGCAGGGCGGCCCGACGAACACCGTCATCGACACCAACCCGCCGGCCGGCACCCTGGTGCAGAAGGGCCGCCCGGTCCGGGTGCGCTACTACGGCCAGGTCCAGGTGCCCGACGTGGTGGGCCTGCCGGTGCGGAACGCCTGCGACCAGATCACCCAGGTGGTGGCCGCCGACTTCACCTGCAACCAGGTCGCCGCGGCCGGGTCCACATTGGACACTCTTGGCCAGGTGAGCGCGCAGAACCCGGTGCCGAACACGCCGGCCGACACCGGCACCCAGGTGACGGTGAACTTCTGGAACACCGCGCCGCTGCCGGACTACCGCGGCCGGCTGGACGCGAACGCGGTGTGCACCGAGATCGCGCAGCTGACACAGAACCAGGTGCCTTGCTCGGTCGCACCCGGGGCCACCACTGTCGCGAGTGGACAGCCGGCGAACTCGGTGTCCAGCCAGGACCCGCCGGCCGGCACCGCGGTCGGCATCGGGCAGGCCGTGGTGGTGCACGCGGTGGTGCAGAGCAACCAGGTGCCGGACCTGACCAACATGACCCCGGACGCGGCGAACGCCGCGCTGGCCGCCGCCGGCTACACCCCGGACCCGCGGGCCGACGCGTTCACCCGCACCGCCGGGGTCGTGGTGGCGCAGGACACCCCGGCCGGTACGCCGCAGGACGGCGGCGCGGTGGCCTACCACTACACGACCGCGGCGCCGATCGCGATCAACCTCTACACCAACGGCGACGACGTCTGGGTGATGCGGCTGGCGAACCAACCGGCACCGGCCGGGTACACCGCCGCCGGGGTCATCGGGTACGCCTACGGGTCGGGTACCGGCCTGCCGCCCGGGGTGGCCTGGGGGACGGTGTTCAGCTACCAGTGCACCACCAGCCGCGCCGCCTGCGACGGGCACAACCCGAACCACTACTACAGCAGGGCCGGCGCGCCCAAGGCCGGCTGGCAGGCCGGCGGTGTGGTACTGACGATCGTCAACGGCGGCGCGGGTGGCTGCCCGGCGCCGGGCATGAACACGCTGTACCGCAACTGGTACGACAGCGGCAGCACCCGCACCTACCGGCTGGAGGCCGGCCCGGGCGGCGTCGGCAACGAACTGCTCGGCTGCGTCTGGTCGCCCTGATTCCCCTTACCTGATTGGGAAATGCTTCCCGTACCGCGCGCCATGGGGCCCGTCCACACTCGGTGCAGTAACCGAGAGAGAGGACGGGCCCCATGCATGACCGGGCAGCGGCGGTCTTCGAGCACGCGGCCGGGCGGCTGGCCGCCGAGGCGCGCCGCCTGGACGACCTGGCCGGCGACATCCGGCACCAGGTGCGCGACCTGCACTGGACCGGGCGGAACGCGAACTACTTCCGCCGGCACGCCGCGTACCAGGCGGTGCGGGCCGAGCACAACCGCGATGTGATCGAATCCCTGCGGGTGCTGGTCCTGCGGGCCGCCGGCGAGGCCGCGGCTGCCAAGCCCGAACCCAAGCCCAAGCCGAAGCCGCGCGGGCATCGTGACGACCGCGGCGGCGTGTCCGGTGGTGGTGAGGGATGACCGGCTCGCTGCTGCTCAGCTCCGACGAGGTACGGGTGATGGGCCGGCTGGCCGGCGGCGCGGCGCTGGTGCCGGGCGACGACTGGGACGCCGACGACCTGCCGGTGGCCGACGTGGTGGCGACCCGTGCGCTGCTGGCCCGCGAGCTGATCCGCCTGGAGGCAACCGATTCCGCGCCGGCGTCGCTGCCCTCGCTGGTCCTCACCCCCGCCGCCCGCGCCCTGTTCGGCGTACCCAGCACGATCCTCAGCATCTGGCGGGACGCGACCGCCGGGCCGTGGCGGGCCACCCTGGTCGGCTCGCTGCTGGCCCGCGAGGTGTCGCCGGAGGTGTGGCTGCTGCGCAACACGGCCGAGGAGCACCTGGCCGGGCTGGTTGACGAACTCCTCTGCGACGCGGCCGATTCCGCCACCGGCACCGCCGTCACGATCCCGACCGCCGCGCTCGCGGCCGCCGATCGCGCCGCCGCCCAGTCCACTGTGGACGGTGTCGTCGACCTGCTGGCCAGCCGCGGCGTCGAGCCGGCCGAGGCCCGTACGGTCGCCCGGATCCTGCTGCACCGCAACGCGATCACCACGGTACGGCTCACCCGGCAAACCGGTACGACCATGCTGACCGAGTCCCTTACCTGGCTGGAGGTGGGCACCGACACCTGGCTGGCCGCCCCCGACCTCCCGGACGACCCGCCGGAGGCCGACGCCGATGGCACCGCGGCGTGCCTGCCGATGCCGGAGGAACTACCCGGGGTGACCCGCCTGACGCCGATCGACCGGGACGGCCTGCGCGCCGCCCTCGACGCCCTGCTCGCGGAGCGTGCCGCATGACGAACCTGTCCGCCGACCAGATCGCCGCGTACGCCTACCAGGCGGGCTTCCGCGGCCAGGCACTGACCATCGCGGTGGCCGTGGCGCTGGCCGAGTCCGGTGGTAGGAGCGACGCCCGCGGCGACACCACGCTGACCGACCGCACCTGGGGCCCGTCCATCGGCCTGTGGCAGATCCGTTCACTGTGGACGGACAAGGGGAGCGGCGGCCAGCGGGACGAACTGGCCAACAAGGACCCGCGCACCAACGCCCGGCACGCCTACCAGATCTCCGGCCACGGGCAGAACTGGCAGCCCTGGTCCACCTACACCAACGGCGCCTACCGTACGCACCTCACCCAGGCCCGCGCCGCGGCGCAGCACGCCAGCGCCAACCACGGCGCCGGTGCGGGCCCGACGCGGGGCGGCCACGGCGGCGGTGGCAACCGCGTGGTGCTGGACGGGAAGGAACTCTCGGCGCTGCAGGAGTTCTTCACCCTGGGTACGCACCGGATCCGGCATGTACGCCGGGCACTGGACGACATCGCGGGCGACCTGGAACCGGCCCGCGCCACGCTCACCGACACCGCGCTGTCCTCGCTCATCGCCAGCACCTTCGCCTTCCTGGACAGCCCGGCCGCGCTGCCGAAGGCGGAGGAGCGGATGGACTGGCACGCCCAGTTCGCCGCGCGGGTCAGGAGGTTGGTGGACCGGGCCGACGGTGCCGACGACGCGTGGTCCAGCCGGGAGATCAAGCGCTTCCGGCACGCGCACGGCACGCACCCGGACCTGGCCGAGCGGGTCGTCCTGGATGCCCTGCGACACAAGGGGATCCGCCGCCACCTGACCCCGGCCACTCAAGGCCAGGGCCACCACACGCTGCCGCGGGCGGACACCAGCGGCCTCACCAACGGCCGCGTCCCCGCCGGCAGGCTGGCCAGCGTCGGGTACGGCGAGCGGCTGCTGCGCCCGGTGGCGCGCGTGTTTCTGCGGATGGCCGCGGCGGCCCGCACCGCGGGCGTACCGCTGGCGCTCAACGACGGCTACCGCACGTACGCCGAGCAGGCCGAGCTGTACCAGCGCTACGTCAACGGCACCGGCAACCTCGCCGCCAAGCCCGGCCACTCCACGCACGGCCTCGGCCTGTCGGTGGACATCAACACCACCAACCCGAAGGTGGTCCCGTGGCTGCGCGCGCACGCCGCCGAGTACGGCTTCGTCAACGACGTGGGCCCCGAGCCCTGGCACTGGACGTACACCAGGCGGTGAGTCAGATCCCGATCAGGTCCGCGGCCTGCCGCAACTGGTAGTCGAAGTACTCCGCGCGCGCGTCGACGACGTTGTTGAGCTGCCCGAACAGCTCGAAGCTGATCGCGCCGAACATGTGTATCCAGCCGGAGATGCCCCGGGCGAGCAGGGATTCGGGTACGCCCGGGGCGAAGCCGTCCTGGATGCGGGCGAGGTCGGCGCGTACCGCGCCGGGCACGCCGGCGGTCCCCGGGTCGGCGAGGGCGCCGCCGGCCACGCCGTCGATGAGGATGCGGACCAGCGCGGCCGGGGTGCGCAGCGCGGCGACCGTGGTGGCCGCCGGCGCGGCGTACCCCGGCACCGGGCTGCCGAAGATGAGCGCGTACTCGGCCGGTTTCGCCAGTGCCCAGGCCCGGATCGCGTGCCCGGCGGCCAGCCAGCGCGCCCGCAGGTCGGCGCGGTCCGCGACGGCCGCGTCACCGTTCTCGGCCGCGGCGCCCAGGTCGTCGTAGGCGTCGATGATGAGCGCGGTCAGCAGCTCGTCGCGGCTGGCGAAGTAGCGGTAGAGGGCCGAGGAGACCATCCCGAGGTCGCGGGCGATCGCGCGCAGCGACAGGTTCGCGCCCTCGGTGGCGAGCTGCCGGCGGGCAGCGTCCTTGATCTCCTCGATGAGCTGGGCGCGGACCCGAGCCCGGACAGTGGCGGCCATGGCATGGATTGTCGCACACAAACGAGAGCAGTGCTCTTGACATGGTGCGGTGCTCCGAGTGATAGTTGCTCTCAACAGAGAGCACCGCTCACAGAATCGAGGACGCCATGTCCACGCACGTCATCGTCGGAGCCGGTCCGGTCGGCTCGGCCACCGCCCGCCTGCTCGCCGCCCGCGGTGAGCGCGTCCGCATCATCACCCGCAGCGGCAGCGGCCCGGACCACCCGGCCATCGAGCGGGTCGCCGCCGACGCCACCGACGCCGACCGGCTCACCGAGCTGACCCGCGGCGCCGCGGTGCTCTACAACTGCGCCAGCCCCGAATACCACCGCTGGTTCACCGACTGGCCGCCGCTGGCCGCCGCGTTCCTCACCGCGGCCGAGCGCACCGGCGCCGTGTACGCCGCCGCCAGCAACGTCTACGGGTACGGCGAGGTCGACGGCCCGATCACCGACAGCACCCCGCTGGCCGCCACGCACCCCAAGATGCGGGTGCGCGCCGACATGTGGCGCCAGGCGCTGGCCCTGCACGAGGCCGGCCGCATCCGGGCCACCGAGGTCCGCGGCAGCGACTACATCGAGGACAACTCGGTCTTCTCCATCACCGTCGCCAAGCCGCTGCTCGCCGGCCGCCGCGCCTACCCGATCTCGCCGCTGGACGTACCGCACAGCTGGACCTCCATCGAGGACGTGGCCGCCGCCCTGGTCACCGTCGCCGCCGACCCGCGCGGGCACGGCCGCGGCTGGCTGGTCCCCACCCACGACCCGCTCACCCTGCGGGAGCTGGCCACCCAGTTCGCCGAGGTCAACCAGGTCCGCGCCCGCCTCACCGGGCTCCCGTACGCCGTGCTGTGGACGCTGGGCCTGTTCTCCGCCCAACTCCGCGAACTGCGCAGCACCCGCTACCAGTTCACCCGCCCCTTCGTCATCGACTCGGCCATCACCACGGCCACCTTCGACCTCAAGCCCCGCCCGCTCACCGACGCCCTGCGCGCCCGCTGACAGCCCCCTACCGCCCGCCTTACCCGGCTCGAACCTTGAGCGGGGAAGGTGGGCGCATGGCTGATGCGGTGCGGGCTGAGGTGGCGCACCTGCTGCGGCGGGTGGCGTTCGGCGGTACGGCGGCGGAGGTGGACGCGGCGGCGGCCCGCGGGTACGAGGCGAGCGTGGCCGCCCTGCTGGCGGCCGGTGGCGCGGACGGGCCGGCACCGCCGCGGTTGCCGGCCCTGGACCGCAAGGACGGCAAGGGCCGGCGGGCGCAACTGGCCGAGCTCCAGGTGTGGTGGCTGGACCGGATGGCCCGCGGCGGGCAGCCGCTGGTGGAGCGGTTGACCCTGTTCTGGCACGGGCACTGGGCCACCTCGGCCCAGAAGGTGAAGTCGGCGGCGCTGATGCTGCGGCAGAACCAGACGCTGCGGAGCCTCGGCCTGGGCGACTTCCGCGAGCTGGCGCGGGCCATGGTGCGCGACCCTGCCATGCTGATCTGGCTGGACGCCGGGCAGAACCGGCCGGCCTCGCCGAATGAGAACCTGGGCCGCGAGCTGATGGAGTTGTTCACCCTCGGCATCGGCAACTACACCGACGACGATGTGAAGCAGGCCGCGCGGGCGCTCACCGGCTGGCGGGTGAACCGGGAGACCGGCGCGGCCCGGTTCGTGGCCGGCCAGCACGACGGCGGTACGAAGACGGTCCTCGGGCACACCGGTGCCTACGACGACCGATCGCTGGTGGACCTGCTGGTGGACACCGACGCCAGCCACGCGTACGTGGTGCACCGGCTGTGGTTCCGGCTCGCCTCGCCCACCCCGCCGGACGCGGCCACGGCGGCACGGCTGCTCGCCGCGTACGGACCGGGCCGCGACGTGCACGCGCTTGTCCGCGCGCTGCTGCTGGACCCCGCCTTCCGGGCGGCCCGCTACACCCTGGTCGCCGAGCCCATCGTGTACGCCGTCACCGCACTGCGCGCGCTGCGGATCGCGCCCGCCGCCCTGCCGGCCAAGGACCAGCGCGCGCTGCTGGCCGGGCTGCGCGGCATGGGCCAGGAGCCCTTCGCCCCGCCCAGCGTCGGCGGCTGGCCGGCGAACCGGGGCTGGCTGGCCACCTCCGCCGCGCAGACCAGGATCGCCTTCGCCCGCCAGCTCGCCGAGCACGCCGACCTGGCTGTGCTCGCTGGCCCCAATGCGGTCGACGCGGCGGCGCACCTGCTCTCGGTCGAAGCGTGGTCACCCCGTACCCGATCGGTCCTGACCGAGGTGGCCGGCAACCCGCAGCAGCTCATCGCGCTCGCCCTGGCCAGCCCCGAATTCGTCGTCGCCTGAAGGGAGTCCACAGTGGACACGCTGACCCGCAGGATGTTCCTGGCCGCCTCGGGCGTCGCGGTCGCCGCCGGTACCACCCTCAGCCTGGCCGACCTGCTGCGCGCCGGCAAGGAGAACCCGCTGCCGCCCGGCGCCGGCATCCTCGTGCTGGTCACCCTGTACGGCGGCAACGACGCGCTCAACACCCTGGTCCCGTACGCCGATCCGGCCTACCACGACGCCCGGCCGGAGCTGGCCTACAGCGAGCAGGAGGTGCTGCACCTGGACGCCGACCTCGGCCTCAACCCGGCGCTGAAGGGCCACAAACACCTCTGGGACAGCGGGAAGCTGGCGATCGTGCGCGGCGTGTCGTACCCGAGGCCGAACCGCAGCCACTTCGCGTCCATGGACATCTGGCAGACCGCCTCGCCGGGATCGCCGGCCACCAGCGGGTGGATCGGCCGCTGGCTGGACCACAACGGCCGCGACCCGATCAGCGCGGTCTCGGTCGGCGCCACCCTGCCGCCGCTGATGGCCGGCGAGACCACGGCCGGCGCCGCCCTCCCGCTCGGCGGCTTCGACCTGCCCACCGGTGCCCTCGGCCGCGGCCTGCAGGGACTGGCGGCCGCCCAGCCGGGCGACCTGCCGCTGCGCGCCGCCTGCGCCACCGCGTACGCGAACCTGCTGCGCGCCGACCGCACCCTCGGCCCGGCGCTGAGCCAGTCCACAGTGGACGACGGCGACCGGCCCGAGGGCGGCGGGGCGCTGGCCGCCCAGCTGGACCAGGTGGCCCGCTGCGTCGAGGCCGGCGTCCCCACCCGCGTGTACGCCGTGAGCCTGGGCGGTTTCGACACCCACGCCGGGGAGAAGGGCACCCAGTCCGCGCTACTGTCCGAAGTGGACACTGCCCTCACCGCCTTCCACGACCGGGTCCGCGACCGCAACGTGGTCACCGCGACCTACAGCGAGTTCGGCCGGCGGGTGCACGCCAACGCCAGCGACGGCACCGACCACGGCACCGCGGGTGTCGTGCTCATCGCCGGAAACCCCATCCGCGGCGGCTTCTTCGGCGACCAGCCCAGCCTCACCGACCTGGACGACAACGGCGACCTCAAGCCCACCACCGACTTCCGCGACGTCTACGCAGCGCTGCTGGGCCAGGTCCTCGGTACGGACCCGGCCCAGGTGGTCAGCGCCAGCAACCCCCTTCAGCTCACCTAGCCCCGACCAGCTCGGGCGCCGGCCGTACCTCGATCTCCTCCCGCAGCCCGATCCGCCGGTGCAGCCGGGCCAGCGGGGCGGGCGCCCACCAGTTCACCGGGCCCATGATCCGCATCAGCGCCGGCACCAGCACGCCGCGGACCAGGGTCGCGTCCAGCACGATCGCCAGCCCCGAGCCGAGGCCGAACATCTGGATGAAGCTCACCTTGCTGGAGGCGAAGGCGAAGAAGGTGATCGCCAGCAGCGCCGCGGCAACGCTGACCAGCCGGCCGATCCGCTCCAGCCCGGTGGACACCGCGGTCACCGTGTCCGCGCCGGCCCGGTGCTCCTCGGTGATCCGGCCGAGCAGGAACACCTCGTAGTCCATGGACAGCCCGAACGCCACGCAGAACATCAGCAGCGGCATGGTGATCGTCAGCGGCGTGGCGGTGAAGTCGAGCAGGCCGGACAGGTGGCCCTGCTGGAAGATCCACACCATCGCGCCGAGCACGCCGCCGATGGTGATCGCGTTGATGACCAGCGCCTTGAGCGGCAGCACGACCGAGCCGGTGAACAGGAACAGCAGCACGAACGTGGTCAGCACGATCAGCCCCGCGGCCAGCGGCAGCCGGCCGCTGATCCCGGACTTCACATCGACCAGCTCGGCCGACGGGCCGGCGACCAGCCGCTCACCCGGCGCGGCCACGCCCCGGACGGCCCGGACCAGGTCCTGCGCCGCGTAGCTGTAGGCGTCCACCGACGGGATCACCCGCACGCCCGCCGACGACCCGACGGCGAGGTCCGCCCGGCCCGGCCCGACCTGGCTGCCGTGCGCGAACGTACCGGCGGGGGAGTCGACCCGCGCCACGTCCGGCAGCGCCGACAGCTGCTTCGCGTACGCCGCGACCGCGGGCGTACCACCCTGCACCGAGGGGAGTACGACGCTCATGGCGGCACTGTCCTGGCTGGAGAAGTCGGACCGGAGCACGTCGCCGACCGACCGGGCCTGCGACTGGCCGGCGGGGATGACGCGGTCGTCGGGCAGCCCGAAGCGGACGTTCAGGAACGGCAGGCCCATCAGCAGGATGATCGCGGCCACCGGCAGCGCGGCGAGCACCGGCCGGCGCATGACCAACGTGCTGAGCCGGCTCCAGAAGCCGCTGCTGCGCGGGGTGGCGGACCGCCGCGGGCCGACGCGCAGCTTGTTCACGCGCGGGCCGAGGACGGTCAGCAGCGCCGGCATGCTGATCAGCGAGGCGGCGGCGGCGATGGCGACCACCGCGATGCCGGCGTAGGCGAAGGAGCGCAGGAAGTACAGCGGGAAGACCAGCAGCGCGGCCAGCGCCATCGCGATGGTGGCGGCGGAGAACAGCACGGTCCGGCCGGCGGTGCGTACGGTGACCGCGACCGCGTCCTTCGTCTCGCGGCCGCCGGCCAGCTCCTCGCGGAAGCGGCTGACCATCAGCAGGGCGTAGTCGATGCCGAGGCCGAGCCCCATCGCGGTGGTCAGGTTGAGCGCGAAGATGCTCACGTCGGTGACCGCGGCGATGGCCGACAGGGCCGCGAACGTACCGATGATGGCGATGCCGCCGATCATCAGCGGCAGCAGGCCGGCCACCAGCGAGCCGAACACCAGCACCAGCAGCGCCAGGGTGAGCGGGATCGCGATCGACTCGGCCCGGCCCAGGTCCTCGGTGACCTGGCCGTTGATGTCGACGGTGGCCTGCGCGGCGCCGCCGGTCTGGATGCGTACGCCGCCGGTGGTGCCGGTGAACAGCGGCTCCAGCTCCTTGGCGCGCTTGAGGACGGCGTCCTCATCGCCCAGCACCCGGCCGAGGACGAGCGCGTACGTGCCGTTGGTGCTGCGCAGCCCCGCCGCGGCCGGCCCCTGCGCGGCCCAGTAGCTGCCGACGACGGTGACGCCGGGCTGCGCGGCGAGCCTGGCCGCCGCGGCGCGACCCTGCGCCGCCACCGCCGGGCTGTCCGCGGTGCTGCCCTGCGGCGCGGTGACCAGCAGCACCAGGTTGGCCTGCTGCTGGTGCAGCAGCTCGGCGAGCGCCGCCTTGGCGCGGGCCGATTCGAACGACGGGCTGTCGAACCCGCCTCCCTTCAGCTTGCCGACCGCGCCGGCACCGAAGACGCCCGCGACCACCGCGAGCAGGGCGGTGACGATCAGGACGGCGCGCGCCCGTGTCGTCACCAGGTGTACCAGTCGAGTTCCCATTGCTCCGTGCTCCCCCACCTTGTCCGGGCTGTGAACGACCGTCGTACACGAGAACTATGTTCGCGACTCCCGTGCTCTGTCAAGAACAACGTTCTCACAATTACATACTGTTCTCGTCCGGCTATGATGTGCTCATGGACGCCACGGTCAGCCGCCGCCAGCGGCAACACCTCGCGACGGTCGCGGAGGTGAAGGAGATCGCGCGCGAGCACATGGCCAGGGAGGGCACCGCCTCGCTCAACCTGCGGGCCATCGCCCGCGACATGGGCATGACGCCCAGCGCGCTGTACCGGTACTTCCCCAGCCGCGACGCGATCCTGACCGCGCTGGTCATCGACGCGTACGACGACGTGGGCGAGGCGGTCGAGCAGGCGGTCGCCGCCGCGCCGGTGGACGCCACCGCCACCGCGATCCTGGCCGCCGCGCACCGCTTCCGCCGCTGGGCGCTGGACCACCCGCAGGAGTACGGCCTGACCTACGGCCCCCCGGTGCCCGGCTACGAGGCCCCCGAGGAGGAGACCGGCGCCGCCGCGATGCGCACCACCTTCGCCCTGCTCGGCCTGCTCCGCCGCGCCTTCGACCTCGACCTGGTCACCGTCCCCCCCGACAGCGACCTACCCGAACCCATCCTCGAGTCCGCCCGCGCCATGGCCGAGCACAAGCAACTGGGCCTGCCCCTCGCCGCCCTCGCCGCGGCCTGCCAGTTCTGGACGGTCCTCTACGGAGCCATCAGCGCCGAGGTCTTCGCCCGCCTGCCCAAACCCTTCACCCCCAATGCCGGCGCCCTGTTCGACCGCACCATCCGCACCGCCCTGGCCGCCATGGGCATCGACCGGGCCGCCATCGACGCTGGTATCTCTCCGCCCTACTGACCGGCGAGCACACCGCCGGCCACGCTGACGGCGGCGGCTGCCAGCCGTACCCGCCGCTTCTCCCGCGCCGCCGCCACGACCGCCTCGACGGCCAGCGCCACCAGGGCGGGGCTGGTCTGGTGCACCGCGTGCCCGCCGGCCCGCGCGATCACCTGCGCCGCCCCGGTCCGGACCGCCCAGTCCCGCTGCCAGCCCTGCCACCGGCGATCCATCTCGGCCATCGTGAGCGGCCGGTAGTACGCGGCCGTCTCGCTGCCGCTGAGGTCCAACCACCGCCCCACGGCGCTGCTCACCACCACGGCTGGTACGCCCGGCACCGGCAGCGGTTCCCAGTCGTGCCAGGCGAAGTGGATGCCGTCCTCGGCGTCGACGTGCACCTGCAGGGGACGGGTCAACTCCTGGTCCAGCGGCGGGTAGGTCGGGTCCACCAGCACGATCCCGGCCACGTCCTCCGGCCACCGCGCGGCGTACGCCTCGGCCACCAGCGCGCCGACCGAGTGCCCGACCAGCACCCGCCGCGCCGGCACGGCCAGCGCGGCGAGCAGGTCCCGCAACTGGTCCGCGGCCCAGGCCGGTTCATGCGGCACCCGCAACGCGGCCGGCAGCGGATCGCTGCCCTCCAGCCCGGGCCGGGCGTAGGCGAGGACCGTGGTGAGGGGGGACAGCGCGGCGAGTACGCCCGACCACTGGCGTACGCCGCTGCCGAGGCCGGACACCAGCGCCACCGGGGGCGTCCCGCTGCCGGTGCGGGTCGTGGCCAGCCGGTAACCCCCGACATCGACGAGGCCGTCCATCTACAGGCTCGCGAGGATGTCCTGCAGCAGGTCGGCCATGTCGGGTCCGGTGACGGCGGCGGCGAGCAGCAGTTCCCGGTAGCGGTGGTACTGGGCCACGTCGGCGGGATCCTCGATCTCCAGGACGCCGTGCAGCGTCTCGATCGAGACGAGGTTGTCGTGGATGAGGAAGCCGCTCACCGGAGCGAGGGGCAGCGGTGTGCTCAGCGGCACCACGCCGATGGTGACCGAGGTGAGCCGGCGCGCCAGCCTCGCCAGGTGGTCCAGTTGGGCGCGCAGCACCAGCGGGCCGCCGATCTCCTGCCGTACCGCCGCCTCACCCATGATCAGCGCGACCTCCCGCCGCGGCCGGGCCGGATCCGGCTGCCACAGCAGGGACTGCTGCCGCTGGAGCCGCCGCGCGATGACCGCGTTGATCTCCTCGTCGCTGGCGCCGGCGGCGCCGGGCCCGGAGGGCAGCCGCAGCAGCTCCTCGGCGTACGCCTGGGTCTGGCACAGCCCGATCACGAGCGCGGGCTGGTATTCGAATATTCGCATTGCCGCGGCGTCGGTGGCGACGAACGCCTGCTGGTACCCCTCGGCACCGCCGGCCTCGGCGAACCGTTCCCGCAGCGTGCGGTAGTCCGGCGCGGATCGGGCCAACGCCGCCAGGCTCAGCAGCGTCTCGGGGGCCACGTCGGCGGCCCGCGCCCAGGTCAGCACGTCCTGCTCGGTGGGAAGCTGCTGGGCCCGCTCCAGCTTGCTGATCTTCGACTGCGGCCAGCCCAGCTCCTGCCCGAACGCGGTCTGGTTCAGCCCGGTCCGGTCGCGTGCCTCCCGCAGCGCATTCCCCAACCGCTGGCGCGCACCGGATGCGTCGGGAAGGGACACTGCTCGCTCCTCGCTGTGAGATCAGGACCGGTCGGCCAGCATGTCATCGAGCAGGTCGAGTTCGGGACCGCCGGCGATCCACGACCCGACCCGGGCGCGATCGGTGCGCAGGTACGCGCGCAGGACGGTACGCATCGCCTCCACCGTGACCAGAACGGCCGATTCGTCGGCGGCGACATCATCCAGCAACGTCCGCAGCGAGTTGCTGACGGTCTTGCCGCGGACCCGCAGCTGCGCGCCCTCGCCGTAGCCGGCGGCGCTGTCCGCGGCGAGCAGCCGTACCTCGCCGAGCGCCGGCCGGCCCGCCGGTGCCGAGGTCGCCGCGAGGTAGCGGGTCATGGCCCGGACGACGGTTTCGGCGGGGATGGTGACCACGCTCTCGTCGTCGCTCAGCCGCAGCCGCGCCCGGGTGGTCTGGTCGCAGTCCTTGCCCTGGATGATCAGCAGGCCAAGGCCGTTGACGATCTCGTAGAAAGCCGGGCAGTTCGACGACCCCGACGCCGCGGCCTTGCCCCACTTGCGTAGCTCGGTCACCCTTGGCCCCTTTTCGAGAGTGGAGACGCCCAGGCCCTCAGTATTCGCGGTGGCCGTGCCTGTCGCAAGAATATTCTCGGGATATTCAGAAGAGGGTGAGCTGGCTTTCGCAGGGTTCGCGGCGGGCTCGGGTGGTGCGGGCCCGGGGCGCGGGGAGGATGACCTCGGGCAGCGGCTCGCTGCGGCCGGTGAGGGCCCACAGGGAGGGGCCGAGGTGGATGCCGCGCTCGGAGAGGGCGGCGCGCATGGCGGCGTAGTCGAGCGGGAGGCGTGCGGTGTCCAGGTCCGGCACGGGCAGGTCGGTACGCATCCGCATCAGCCGGCGGTTGCGCTCCACCACCTCGCGGCCGGCGCGCAGGTGCTCGGCCAGGCCCTCACCGACCAGGGCGCGTACCGCGGCGCCGTCGCCGGAGTCCAGCGCCGCGAAGGCCGCGTCCGCCGTGCCGAACTCGGCCAGCAGCCGGGCCGCGGTGGCCGACCCGAAGCCGCGCACCCCGTCCAGGTTGTCCGACGGGTCACCGCGCAGCGCGGCGAAGTCCCGGTACTGCCACGGCTGCACGCCGCACACCCCGGGCAGCCCGGCGGCGTCCACCATAACCGCCTGCTCCAGCCCGCCGTTGCGGATGCTCAGCACCGCGGTCGACTCGTCGATCAGCGCGTACGCGTCCCGGTCGCTGGTCACCACCACCGACCGCCACCCGCCGCGCCGGGCCGCCGCCGCCGAGCTGGCCAGCACGTCATCGGCCTCGTACGACTCCGGCACCACCGCGCAGAAGCCGGCCGCCCGCAGCAACTCCGGCGCCAGCAGCAACTGCTCCACCAGGTCCGCCGGCTTGTCCGGCCGCTGCGCCTTGTACCCCGGGTAGTCGACCTTCCGCGCCGAGGACCGCGGGCAGTCGAAGCCCACCACCACCGCGTCCGGCCGCAGCCGCGCCGCCGACTTCGCCACGTACCCGATCAGGCCCTTGACCGCCCACACCGGCCGCCCGTCCCGGTCCAGCAGCTTCCCGGTCGCCGCCGCGTGGTAGGCGCGGTGCAGCAGGCTGTTCCCATCCAGCACCAGCAGCAACGGAGCGCCCACCCGGACAGCTTAGAGTCTGCCCCGGTTTGATCCGCGGAGCGCGCGGGGATTGGGGCGGGGTGATGATGCGGCGGAGCGCGGGCGCGGTGGCCCGGCGGGTGTACGGGTGGCAGCGGCTGCGGCCGGCGCAGCGGGCGGCGATCCGGTCGGTGGTACGGGGTCGCGACACCCTCGCGGTGCTCCCGACCGGCGCGGGCAAGTCGGCGATCTACCAGGTGGCGGCGCTGCTGCTGCCGGGGCCGACCGTAGTGGTCTCGCCGCTGATCGCGTTGCAGCGGGACCAGCTGCTCGGCCTGCTCAGGAGCCGGGCGCCGGAGGCGGTGGCGATCAACTCCACCCAGCGCGCCGCGGACCGGGACGCCGCGTGGGAGGCGCTGAGCGCGGGCGGCGCCGAATTCGCCTTCCTCACCCCCGAGCAGCTGGAGCGCGCCGAGGTGCTGGACCGGCTGCGCGCGCTGAAACCCAGCCTGTTCGTGGTGGACGAGGCCCACTGCGTGTCCAGCTGGGGCCACGACTTCCGGCCCAGCTACCTGCGGCTGGGCGAGGCCGTCGAGCGCCTGGGCCGCCCGCCGGTGCTCGCCCTCACCGCGACCGCGGCCCCGCCGGTACGCGACGACATCGTCCACCACCTGCGCATGCGCAGCCCCCGCACGATCGTGCGCGGCTTCGACCGCCCGAATCTGTCGCTGACCGTCCGCCGGCACGTCGAGGACGCGGCCAAGCGCGATGCCGTACTGGCCGAGGCGCGCGCCTGGACCGGCGCCGGCCTGCTCTACGTCGCCACCCGCAAGGACACCGACTGGTACGCCGCGAAGCTCACCGAGTCCGGCCGCCGCGCCGCCGCCTACCACGGCGGCCTCAAGGCGGCCCAGCGCCAGCAGGTCCACGACGCCTTCCTGGCCGGCGAGCTGGACGCCGTCGTGGCCACCTCGGCCTTCGGCATGGGCATCGACAAGCCGGACGTACGCCACGTCAGCCACGCCGCGATCCCGGACTCGGTCGACAACTACTACCAGCAGGTGGGCCGCGCGGGCCGGGACGGCAGGCCGGCCACCGTCGTCCTGCACTACCGCACCGAGGACCTGGGCCTGGCCCGCTTCTTCACCGGCCGCCGCGTCGACACCGAGGAGTTGGCCGCCGTCGCCGCGGTCGTCCGCGCCGCCGGCCCCGTACCCGAGATCGCCCTCAGCCGCGAACTCACCCTGTCCGCCACCAGACTCGCCCGGCTGCTCAACCTCCTCGACGCGGCCGGCGCCATCACCCACACCCAGGACGGCGCGCTGGAATACACCGGCACCGCAACCCCCGAGCAGGCGGCCGAACGCGCCGCCGACATCGCCGACAAGCGCCGCACCGTGGACCGCTCGCGCGCCGAGATGATGCGCCAGTACGCCGAGACCGGGGGCTGCCGCCGCCATTTCCTGCTGGCCTACTTCGGCGAAGAGGTGCCGAAACGCTGCGGCAACTGCGACAACTGCCGCGGCAGCGCTGCCGCCCCGAAGGCCAAAGCGGGCAGGTACCCCGTACAGCAGGCGGTACGCCACCGCGACTGGGGCCGCGGCGTCGTGGTCGCCAGCGAACCGACCCAGGTGACAGTGCTGTTCGACGAGGTCGGCTACAAGACCCTGTCCATCGCCGCCATCACCCGCAACAACCTCCTGGAATCCTCAGGGCGGCGGCGGTGAGGCCCATTTCCGGGCGGGCGGATCCCAGGCGGCCACCTGGTCCAGCAGTTCGGCCGCGGATCCGGCCACCAGCAGGGTCGCCCGCTGCTCGGGGCGTACGAACCCGCCTTCGACCTGCGCGTCCACAAGACCGAGCAAGGGCGCCCAGAAGCCGGCGACGTCCAGCAGCGCGACGGGTTTGCCGTGCAGGCCGATGAGCTGCCAGGTCCACACCTCGAACAGTTCTTCCAGGGTGCCGACGCCGCCGGGTAAGGCGCAGAAGGCGTCGGCCAGCTCGGCCATCCGCGCTTTCCGCTCGTGCATGGTGGTGACGACCTCCAGCCGGGTCAGCCCGGTGTGCCCGATCTCGGCGCCCATCAGCGCCTCGGTCATCACCCCCAGCACCTCACCGCCCGCGGCCAGCGCCGCGTCGGCCACCACCCCCATCAGGCCGACGTGGGCGCCGCCGTAGACGACGCCCACCCCCGCCTTGGCCAGCTCCTGGCCCAGGTCGGCCGCTGCGGCGGCGTACGCGGGCGAGGAACCCGGGCTGCTGCCGGTGAAGACGGCGACGCGCACTCAGCCGGCCTGCCGGCTCGGCTGCGGCGCCTGCGCGACCGGTACGTGCGTGAACCGCATCGCGTCCTCCACCGAACCCCGGCGCAGCATCGGCACATCGCGCAGGTAGTTCTGGTACAGCCGCCACGGCGCGCTCGGCCCCTGCTTCGGCAGTTCCGCGGTGCTGCGCAGGATGTAGCCGGCGGACAGGTCGATCAGCGGCCGCACCGGGCTGGATGCCGGCGGCGGCTGCGGCGTACACACCTGGTAGTTGTGCCGGTCCATGTGCGCCAGCAGCCGGCAGACGTACTCGCAGACCAGGTCGCACTTCAGCGTCCAGGACGCGTTGGTGTAGCCGATCGCGAAGGCGTAGTTGGGGATGCCGGACAGCATCATTCCCTTGTACGCCACGGTGTCGGACAGGGCGATCCTCTCCCCGTCCAGCCGTACGTCCAGCCCGCCCATGGGCAGCAGGTTCAATCCCGTTGCGGTGACGATGATGTCGGCCGGCAGTTCCTCGCCGGAGGCCAGCCGCAGGCCGCCGGGGGTGAAGGTGTCGATCTGGTCGGTGACGATCGAGGCGTTCCCCTCGCGGATGGCGGTGAACAGGTCGCCGTCCGGTGCCAGGCACATCCGCTGGTCCCACGGGTCGTACTTCGGGGTGAAGTGCCGGCCGATGTCGTACCCGGGCGGCAGTTGCTTCTCCATCCCGCGGCGCAGCAGTTTCTTCATGAATTCGGGCCGGCGCTGGCTGAGCTGGTAGATCACGGTGGCCAGCAGCGCGTTCTTCCAGCGCACGATCGGGTACGCCCGCTTCGCCGGCAGCCGGCGGCGCAGGAAATCGGCGATCGGGTCGTGCGAGGGCAGGGCGAGCACGTAGCTGGGGGAGCGCTGCACCATCGTGACGTGCTCGGCCCGCCCGGCCATGGCCGGCACGATCGTGACGGCGGTGGCGCCGCTGCCGATGACGACCACGCGCTTGCCGGTGTAGTCCAGGTCCTCGGGCCAGTGCTGCGGGTGGATGATCGTGCCGCGGAAGTCCTCCTGCCCGGCGAACCGCGGCGTGTACCCCTGGTCGTACCGGTAGTAGCCGGTGCAGCTGAACACGAAGCCGCAGGTGAACGTGACCGGGTCGCCGCCCCCGACCGGCTGGCACCGCACCGTCCACTGTGCCCGCTCGCTGCTCCACTCCGCGCCGACGACCTTCAGCCCGAAGCGCACCTTCCGGTCCACGCCGTTGGCCTTCGCGGTCCGCCGGATGTACTCCCGGATCGACGGCCCGTCCGCGATCGCCTTGGCCTCGGTCCACGGCTCGAAGGAGTACCCGAGGGTGAACATGTCCGAGTCGGACCGGATCCCGGGATAGCGGAACAGGTCCCACGTACCGCCGATCGCCTGCCGCGCCTCGATGATCGCGAATGTCTTGCCCGGCAGCCGGCGCTGGAGATGGCAGGCGGCGCCGATGCCGGAAAGACCAGCTCCGATGATCAGAACGTCCACGTGTTCAGCAGGCATGCCGCGCTCCATCCCTGGGGCTCCCGACCGGACGTACGGCGTACGCGCTTGCAACATACGCTGTCGTCATCAGGAGACAACAGGCATTCGCCACTGCACCCACATAAGTCCGGATCAGTTGCTAGGGTCCCCGGCATGAACGTCGCGGCCCGGTACAACCTCACCATTCGCGGCCGCGCGGACGGCACGCCCATGATCTTCGCGCACGGCTTCGGCTGCGACCAGAACATGTGGCGGCTGGTCGCCCCGCACTTCGAGGACGACTTCCGCGTCGTCCTGTTCGACCACGCCGGCGCGGGAAAGTCGGACCCGGCGGCGTACGACAAGCAGCGCCACAACACCCTCCAGGGGTACGCCGACGACGTACTGCGCATCTGCCGCGAACTGGACCTGCGCCAGGTCATCTTCGTCGGCCACTCGGTCTCGGCAATGATCGGCGTGCTGGCCGCGATCGCCGAACCGGACCGGTTCGCCAAGCTGGTGCTGGTCGGCCCGTCGCCGCGGTACCTCGACGACACCGGCTACGTCGGCGGTTTCGTCGAGGCCGACCTCACCGACCTGCTGGACTCCCTGGACAGCAACTACCTCGGCTGGTCCACCGCGATGGCACCGGTCATCATGGGCAACCCGGACCGGCCGGAGCTCGGCGCCGAGCTGACCGCCAGCTTCTGCCGCACCGACCCCGACATCGCCCGCCAGTTCGCCCGCGTCACCTTCCTGTCCGACAACCGCGCCGACCTGGCCAAGGTGGGCACGCCCGCGCTCGTCCTCCAGTGCAGCAACGACGTCATCGCGCCGGTGTCGGTGGGGGAGTACGTCCGGGACGCGCTGGCCGGCAGCACGTACGTACTGCTCGACGCCACCGGGCACTGCCCGAACCTCAGCGCGCCGGCCGAGACCACGGCCGCGATCGCCGCGTTCGTCCGTGACTGACCGCGAGGCCGAGGGCTTCTACGCCGCGCTGCTCGCCGACGACCCGGAGGGCCTGTACGAGCGGGCGCCGTGCGGCTACCTGTCCACCACGCCGGACGGGATCATCGTGAAGGTCAACCAGACCTTCGTCGACCTGTCCGGCTACCCGCGCGAGGACCTGGTCGGGCGGCGGATGTTCGTGGAGCTGCTGACCCCGGGCGGGCGGATCTACCACGAGACGCACTACGCGCCGCTGCTGCGCATGCAGGGCCGGGTACGGGAGATCGCGCTGGAGCTGGTGACCGCGACCGGGCAGCGGCTGCCGGTGCTGGTCAACTCGGTGCTGGAGCGCAGCTCCATGGGCGCGCCGGTCATCGTCCGCACCGCCGTCTTCGACGCCACCGAACGCCGCCTGTACGAGCAGGAACTGCTGCGCGCCAAGCAGCGCGCCGAGGCATCGGAGGCGCGCGCCACGGCGCTGGCCCGTACCCTCCAGCAGACCCTGATGCCGCCCGCGCCGCCGCGCGTACCCGGCCTGGACCTGGCCGCGGGCTACCGGCCGGCCGGCGACGGCGCCGAGATCGGCGGCGACTTCTACGACGTCTTCGAGATCGGTACCGGCGACTGGGTGGTCGCCGTGGGGGACGTGCGCGGCAAGGGCGTCGAGGCGGCCGTGGTGACCGCGATGGCGCGCTACACCCTGCGCGGCGCCGCGGTCCGGCTGCCCACCCCCTCCGCCGCGCTGGATGCCCTCAACCAGGCGCTGCTGCGGCACGACACCGACCGCTTCTGCACCGTCGGCCTGGTCCGGCTCCGCCAGCGCGACGGCCGCTGGTGCGCCACCGCCTGCTCCGGCGGCCACCCGCTGCCCCTGCTGATCCGCCGCGGCCACCCCCCGGCCGAGCTCGGCCGCCCCGGCCTCCTCCTCGGCGTCTACGACAACCCGCCGCTGTACGACACCGAGGTCGCCCTCGACCCCGGCGACGTCCTGCTCCTCTACACCGACGGCGTGGTCGAGGGCCGCAGCGGCACCGACTTCTACGGCGAACACCGCCTGGCCACGACCGCCGCCCGCTACCCCGGCTCCGCCGGGGCCCTCGTCTACGGCATCCTCGCCAGCGTCCTGGACTTCCAGACCGGCGACCCCCGCGACGACATCGCCGTCGTCGCCCTCCGCGTCCCCGACTAGCTCCCGGCGAGGATGTCGCGGATGACCTCGCCCTTGGCTTCGGCGTAGTGGTTGACCGTGGGCCACTCGCGTTGCGCGAGGTCGCGTTTGGTGGCGAGGTAGCGGGCGCGGTCGGCCGTGTTCGTGCGCAGGCGGTCGCGGAAGCGTAGGTGGCGTTGGTGTTCCTCGCAGTCGGGGCTGAACACGTGCAGGTTCACGTTGGTGTCGGGGCCCTTGAACATGCGGTGTTCGTACCAGTCGGGCTCGCGGAAGTGCAGGACGTAGCCGGCGCGCGCCAGGGCGGGGACGTACGCGGGCTCGTCGGCGCTGTCGGCCACGATCAGGTCGATGTCGATGATGGGCTTGGCGGCCAGGCCCGGTACGGACGTGGAGCCGACGTGCTCGACGGCGAGTACGGCCGCGCCGAGGGCACCGCGGATGCGGGCGGCCTCGCGGGCGTACAGGTTGGGCCAGTTGCCGTCGTACTCGGCGATCGTGATGTGGCCGCTCACCGGCGGCGGTGTCGGGCCTACCGAGATGCTGCGCAGGTACTCATCGGTCAGGTGGTCATCGCCCATGCCGGCGGAGGCTAGCAATACACGAACCGGGCGCGCCCGCCGATTTT
>Ga0081455_10001752_pt1 | contig 26253 bp, 22 predicted proteins | sample TabmetS3T2R1_FD_70207 | JGI IMG/M metagenome (GOLD analysis project Ga0081455, IMG submission 70207) | Tabebuia heterophylla rhizosphere microbial communities from the University of Puerto Rico - S3T2R1 | ecosystem: Host-associated > Plants > Roots > Rhizosphere ...
TGTGAGCAGGTATGGTACCCGTCTAGAGCGGATCAGATCAAAAAGGCCGGGTTCCGGCACTTCGCCGAGAATCGCCAATGCGTCAACGCCGCGTGCAAGCATCGCCCGGATCTCTGTGGCAGCTTGTTTGGGGTCGTAATCGGAGCAGCCGATCAGCAGCGTGATGTCGTGCGTCCCGAACATGGCCTGCATGGCACCAACTTGCGTCGCGAAGACTTCCTGTCCAAGCGTCGGAATTACCACGCCGGCGGTTGACGTGCGGCGCTTTGCGAGTGCTGCGCCAGCGGCGTGGGGCAGCCATCCGAGCAATTCGGCGGCCGCTAGAACGCGCTGGCGTACGGCCGGCGCGACCTTCCCAGGATTGTTGAAGGTGCGAGATACGGTGGCGGTTGAGACACCCGCCGCTTCAGCTACGTCCTGCGCACGAGGGATACGAGGGAGAGCTTGATCCACCTGCCTATCCTGGAGACCTTGCCCCTACATCGTCACTTGGCATCAGCCGTTTCGGGTTCAACACTGACAGGCACGGCAAGATACCTACGCATGTTCTAGCCAGTTTTTGCAAAAGTTGCACCCGTGCCGCCACGACGGCCTTCGGCTCGGTACGTCGACGGCGGAGCTACAGGCCGCGGGCGCCGAGCTGCTGCGCCGATCCGCCGACGTCGGCGTGACCGAAGAGGGCCACCCGGCGTACGCGCGCATCCTGTCCGAGATCACGCCCGACGAGGCCCGCATCATGCGCTTCCTGTACCGCGAGGGTCCGCAGCCGGCGGTGGACGTCCGCACGAACCGCCCGTTCGGCGTCGGCTCGGAGCTGATCGAGGCCGGGCTGAACATGATCGCCGAGCAGGCCGGCTGCCGGCACGTCGACCGCATCAACCCGTACCTCACCAACCTGTCGCGGCTGGGGCTCGTCGAGTTGTCCAACGAGCAGGTGGCCAACCCGAACCGGTACCAACTGGTGGAGGCCCAGCCCAAGGTCACCGAGGCGATGAAGCGGGCCGGTCGCTCGCCCCGCACCGTGCACCGCAGCATCCACCTGAACGAGTTCGGCGAGGAGTTCTGCCGCGTCTGCCTACCGCCCGAACCGACGGCCGATGCTGATCCGACTGTCGTCGGGGGCTGATAGACAGGGTGGCGTGACCGAACTGCTCGACCGCACGCAGCTGCGCGCCCAGGCCGAGTCCCACCTGCGCGCGCTGGCCGGCGCCGACGCTGTGCTGCGCGACGACCAGTGGCGAGCGATCGAGGCGCTGGCCGCCGACCGGCGTCGCGCCTTGGTCGTGCAGCGCACGGGATGGGGCAAGTCGGCCGTCTACTTCATCGCCACCGCCCTGCTGCGCGCCGGCGGCGCCGGGCCGACCGTCATCGTCTCGCCGCTGCTGGCCCTGATGCGCAACCAGATCGCGGCGGCCGAGCGGGCCGGCATCCATGCGGCCACCATCAACTCGACGAACGTCGACGAGTGGCGCCAGACGTACGACGCCGTAGCCCGCGGCGAGGTCGACGTGCTGTTGCTGTCGCCCGAGCGGCTGAACAATCCGGAGTTCCGCGACAACGTCATGCCCCAGCTCGCCGCGACGTGCGGGCTGCTCGTCGTCGACGAGGCGCACTGCATCAGCGACTGGGGGCACGACTTCCGCCCCGACTTTCGCCGGTTACGCACCCTCCTGCCGGAGCTGCCGGCCGGCATCCCGGTGCTGGCCACCACCGCCACCGCAAACAGCCGGGTGGTCGACGACATCACGGACGTGCTGGGGCTGGGCCACGCGGACGTGCTCGTGCTGCGCGGCAGCCTCGACCGCGAGTCGCTGCACCTGGCCGTGCTGCGGCTGCCATCGACCGCGCACCGGCTGGCCTGGCTGGCCGAACACCTGGCCGAGCTGCCCGGCTCCGGCATCATCTACACGCTGACCGTCGCCGCGTCGCAGGAGGTGGCCGACTACCTGCGCGAGCACGGCATCAGCACGGCCGCCTACTCGGGCCAGACCGAGCCGACCGAGCGGCTGGCCGCCGAGGACGATCTGATCAACAACCGGGTCAAGGCGCTCGTGGCGACCTCCGCGCTGGGCATGGGATTCGACAAGCCCGACCTGGGGTTCGTGATCCACTTCGGCGCGCCGTCCTCTCCGATCGCCTACTACCAGCAGGTCGGCCGCGCCGGCCGCGGCGTCGACAGCGCCCAGGTGGTGCTGCTGCCCGGCCCGGAGGACGAGGCGATCTGGCAGTACTTCGCGTCGGTCGGCTTCCCCACCGAGACCCAGGTGCGTACCGCCCTGGCCTCGCTGAACGACACGCCGATCAGCACGGCCATCCTCGAGACGCAGGTCGACCTGTCGCGCACTCGACTCGAGGCGATGCTCAAAGTGCTCGACGTCGACGGTGCGGCCAAGCGGGTTCGCGGCGGGTGGGTGGCCACCGGCCAGCCCTGGCACTACGACGCCGACCGCTACGCGCGGGTGGCCCAGGTCCGGCGCGACGAGCAGCAGGCGATGCGCGACTACCTCGGCGCGTCCACCTGCCGGCTGCGCTACCTACGTGAACAGCTCGACGATCCCGAGGCGGCCGACTGCGGACGCTGCGACAACTGCGGGGGCGTGCAGTTGCCAGCGGAGGTGTCGCCGCAGACCGTCGACGCCGCCGGCGCCGTCCTCGACCGTCCCGGCGTCGCCGTCGACGCCCGGCGCATGTGGCCCACCGCCATGCCGAACCTGGGCATCAACGTCCGCGGCAAGATCGGCCCCGACCAATCCGCCGAGCCGGGGCGCGCGCTCGCCCGGTTCACCGACCTCGGCCTGGGCCAGCGGGTGCGCGCCGTCCTCGGTGACGCGGCGCCGGACGGCCCGGTGCCCGACGACTTGATCAGCGCGACCGTGCGCGTCCTCGCTGCGTGGGACTGGGCGCGCCGGCCCGAGGTGGTCGTCCATGTCGGGTCGAACCGGCGTGGTCAGCTCATCGGCGACCTGGCCCGCCGCCTGGCCGAGCTCGGACGGCTGCGCGATCTGGGTGGCCTGCCCCATCGACGCCCGACGGCCACCATCCGAGCCAACAGTGCGCTGCGGCTGCGCGACGTCTGGGACGGCTACGAGCTGCCCGACGGCCTGGCCGATCAGTTGGCCGGTCGCGCCGTGCTGCTCGTCGACGACCTGACCGACACCGGCTGGACGCTCACGGTCGTCGCGCGGCTGCTGCGCCAGGCCGGCGCCGACAGCGTCTACCCATTCGTTCTCGGCATCGCCGGTTAGCGAAGGGGAACGAGCTTGGGCCGCCCGCCGACACTGCCGGGCGGCCAGACCCGGAACGACACCCGGCCGGTGAACTCCGACCGGTCGACGAACCCGAACTTGCGCGAGTCGTCCGATGCCGTCGGGTTGTCGCCCAATACGAAGTACTTGCCGGCCGGGACGGTCTGGGCGGAGCCCGCGGCGGCGGCGCCGTTCGGCCCGCAGCAGACCTTCGGACTGGCACCCCAGTCGATGTGACGATGCGCGGTGACGATCTGCCAGGCGCCGCGGCCGGCCGGTTGGAGCAGCACCTGCGGCTGGCCGCCGACCGACCGGATCTGCACCCGGTCGCCGGGCAGCCCGATCACCCGCAAGATCGTCACGCCGTGGATGCCGGGCGCATGCAGGCCCGCGACGTCGAATCGCCCCGGATTGCGGCCGTGGTAGGCCGACGTGTCGATCAGTACCCGGTCGCCGCCGTGCAGGGTCGGCCGCATGCTCGAGCCGTTCACCCGCTTCGACGCGGCGAGGCCGAACCCGGCGGCGATCAGCAGGGCGGCGACCAGTCCGACGCCGCCGACGGTCAGGACCTTCTTGGTGGTCCAGCGACTGGTTGCTGCCGGCTGCGCGGTGGCCACCCGGCGAATTCTGGCATGCGCCCGATGCGTCCCCGCAGCAATGGCCGGATGCGCCGGAGGGTAGCCAGCCGCTCCCGGACCGCACACCGACGCGAGTGCCCATATGGAAGGCAATACCGGCGAGAATGACAACTGCGTGTAACCGAAACCCTGCGTCCACGTGTTCGTTGAGACTCCTGGACAAGGGAATGGGCCGACCGCCGACGAACCTCCGGCGGGGCCGTGGTCACATCTTTCTTGCCTCGCCCTACTGGCGGGTAATATCCTCGTGTTACTGGTGAGTAACAACTCGGCGGCACCCAAGGAGACCCGGCGATGGGCCACTACAAGAGCAACCTTCGCGATCTCGAGTTCAACCTCTTCGAAGTGTTCGGCACCGACGAGCAGCTCGGCACCGCGCCGTTCGAGGATCTGGACGAGCAGACCGCGCGCGGCATCCTGGCCGAGGTCGTCCGACTGGCCGAGGGACCGCTTGCCGAGTCGTTCGCCGACGCCGACCGTAACCCGCCGGTGTTCGACCCGGCGACCAGCACGGTGACCCTGCCGGACTCGTTCAAGAAGTCGTACAAGGCCATGCACGACGCCGAGTGGTGGCGCCTCGAGACGTTGCCCGAACTGGGTGGCCAGCTGGTGCCGCGCACCCTGGTGTGGGCCGTGGCCGAGCAGTTCCTGGGGGCCAACCCGGCCGCCTACATGTACGGCGCGGGTGCCCCGTTCGCCGGCATCATCTACCTCAACGGCAACGAGACGCAGAAGAAGATCGCCCGGCTGATCGTCGACAAGGGCTGGGGCACGACCATGGTGCTCACCGAGCCCGACGCGGGATCCGACGTCGGCGCCGGTCGTACCAAGGCGATCGAGCAGCCCGACGGCTCGTGGCATCTCGAAGGCGTCAAGCGGTTCATCACGTCGGCCGACCACGACCTGTCCGAGAACATCATCCATCTGGTGTTGGCCCGCCCCGAAGGCGCCGGGCCGGGCACCAAGGGCCTGTCGTTGTTCATCGTGCCGAAGTTCCACGTCGACCCCGACACCGGCGAGCTGGGCGAGCGCAACGGCGCCTACGTGACGAACGTCGAGCACAAGATGGGCCTCAAGGTGTCCACCACCTGCGAGCTGCGCTTCGGCGAGAAGGAACCCGCCGTGGGGTGGCTGCTCGGCGACGTGCACGACGGCATCGCGCAGATGTTCCAGGTGATCGAGCACGCCCGCATGATGGTCGGCACCAAGGCCATCGCGACCCTGTCGACCGGCTATCTCAACGCGCTGGACTTCGCGCGCACCCGGGTCCAGAGCGCCGACCTGACCCGGGCCGGCGACAAGACGGCCCCGCGGGTCACGATCATCCATCACCCGGACGTGCGCCGCAGCCTCATGCTGAACAAGGCCTACGCCGAGGGCCTGCGGGCGCTGGTCGTGTACGCCGCGAGCGTCCAGGACCGCATCGTCATCGGCCAGCACAACGGCAGCGACACGTCCACCGACGAGGCGATCAACGACCTGCTGCTGCCGATCGTCAAGGGCGCCGGCTCCGAGCGCAGCTACGACCAGCTGGCGCAGGCGCTGCAGACCTTCGGCGGCTCGGGCTACCTGCAGGACTACCCGCTCGAGCAGTACATCCGCGACGCCAAGATCGACACCCTCTACGAGGGCACGACGGCCATCCAGGGCCAGGACTTCTTCTTCCGCAAGATCGTCAAGAACAAGGGCGCCGCGCTCGGCGCGGTGGCCGTCGAGATCGGCCAGTTCCTCGAGTCGATCGCCGAGGAGGGCCGGCTCAAGGAGGAGCGCGAGGCCGTCCAGAAGGCGCTGGAGAACGTCGGCGGCATGGTCGGCCTGATGACCCAGCAGCTGATGAGCGCCCAGGACGACATCACCAACGTCTACAAGGTCGGCCAGAACACGACCCGGCTGCTGCTGGCGGCCGGCGACCTGCTCGTCGGCTACCTGTTGCTGCGCCAGGCCGCGGTCGCGCTGACGAAGCTCGACGGCAACGGGCTGTCGGAGGCCGAGCGGGCGTTCTACGCGGGCAAGCCGGCGGTCGCCCGGTTTTTCGCGCAGACCGTCCTGCCCGAACTGGCCGCCCGCCGGCTGGTCACCGAGGCCACCGACAACAGCCTGATGGACGTCGCCGAAGAGTCGTTCTGACCCACTCGGCGAGGCTCGACCGTCCCGTCACGGCAACGATTCGGTTGCCAATATCTGCCCGGTTGGAGCGGACTGCGAGGTAGGCCGGTCCTGCGGCATAGTATGGCGACGATCTGTCGACGTCTGGAGGGACGTGTCGTGCCTTTTCGGGGAACAGCCAGCAAGAGGTCCGCAGCGCTGGGCAGTGCCGCGCTGGTCGCCGGAGCCACACTGAGCGTGTTCGGCCTGACAACCGCGCCGGCCGCACACGCCGACGCGCCCGGCGTCGCCTACTCGTGCAGCCTCGCGCTCGGCGGCGTCTCCGAGCCGTTCGATACGACGGTCGACTTCACCGGTTCGGCCCCGGCGTCGGCGCAGGTCGGCGATTCGCTGGAGCTCGACAACGTCTCGGTCACCATCCACGTTCCGCTGCTGGCGTCGCTGCAGACGCTCGCCGCCCAGTCGATCAACGGCACGCTGTCGCCGATCGAGGTCGACGCGACCACCGGTGACGTCGGCGGCCAGACCGAGCGGACCGACGCCAGCATCGCGCAGGTCGACGGTCCGATCATCGGCCCGTTCGACATCACCGCCTCACCCGGCTCGGTTACGGGCTTCACGGCCGAGCAGCCCGGCATGATGACCTTCGGCGCCGGCATGAACCTCGACGGCGCTCTCGACGTCGAGACGGTGCTCGGCGGCCACGAGCAGCTGGTGCTGACCTGCTCGCGGTCCGGGGCGGCGGCGACCATCGCGTCGACCAACGTGACTGCCAAGCCCTCCACGCCTCCGCCGTCGCACCCGTCGTCGCCGTCTTCGCCGCCGAGCTCCTCGACGCCGCCCGGCCACAACGCCTCGGCCCCGGAGAGCCTGTCCAACGGCAGCCCGAGCAGCGAGACGTCGTCGACGAGCGCGGCGGCCGGCACCAGCAACACCAACCGGTCGACCGCGCAGCACCCGCAGCTGGCCAACACCGGGTTCTCCCAGGCCGAGGACCTGACCATCGGCGGCGGGCTGCTCGTCCTCGTGGGTGGCGGGCTGATGTACGCCGCGCGCCGGCGCAGCGTCACCGACAGCGTCTCCGATCTCGACACCTGATCAGCGGCCAATCGTCATCGACTGGACGGCTGGCCGCGTCGGTCCGGCGGTTAAGGTCGGTTAGGTGAGTGAGCGATGGATCGATCTTGACGGTGCGGCGAATGTGCGTGACCTGGGCGGTCTGCCTGCGGGATCGCGAACGGTACGACGCAACCGGTTGATCAGATCCGACAACATGCAGGGGCTCACGCCGGACGACGTCCGCATCCTGGTCGACGAGCACGACCTGCGGGCGGTTGCCGATCTACGCACGCAGGTCGAGGTCGACCTCGAGGGACCCGGGCCGCTCACTCGTGAGCCCCGGGTCACCGTCGAGCACCTCTCGCTGTTCGCCGAGGCCGGCGAGCACACCGACGTGGTCGCCGCCGAGGAGGACGGCCCGGTCGTGCTGCCCTGGCAGAAGCGCGACGAAGGCGATCGGCGAAGTGCCGTCGACGTCTACCTGCGCTATCTGGACGACCGGCCCGACTCGGTCCTGGCCGCGCTGCGCCTGATCGCCAACACCGACGGCGCCACGATCGTGCACTGCGCGGCCGGCAAGGACCGGACCGGCGTGGTCACCGCGCTCGCGCTCGCCGAGGTCGGTGTCGACCGGTCCGCGATCGTCGACGACTACGTGGCTACCGGCGAGCGGATGCAGCAACTGCTCGATCGCCTCAAGGCATCGCCCACCTACTCGGCCGACGTGCAGCGCGTGCCCGACGAGCAGCACCTGCCGCGCCGCCAGACGATGGAGGGCTTCCTCGCCCGGCTGGACGAGCTGCACGGCGGCACCGCGAACTGGCTGCGCAAGCACGGCTGGACCGACGCCGACGACGCCGCGCTGCGGACCGCGCTACTCCCCGAGTAGCACCAGCCGCAGGCTCGCCTCGCCGTCGGCGCTGACCCGGATCGGCACGCCCCAGTCCTGCCGGGCGACGTGGCAGGCCGGGTGCTCGATGCTCGGGTCGTCGTCGCAGGCGGCCGCCTGGGCGGTGATGTGCAGGACGCCCTCGCCGTCGCCGAGCACCAGCCGGCGGCTCAGCTGCGTGGTGTCGCCGGCTCCCTCGCGCAGCAGCTCGGGCGGCGACGCGCTGACCGACACCCGGGTGGCCGGCCCGTACCGCTCGTCGAGCTTGCGCCCGGGTGGCGGCGTGAACGCGACGGTGAGTGTCGTCTCGGCCGCGACGTCGGTGCTCGGCCGCTGGGTGCGCAGGGCGTCGCCGGTGATCGTCGTGCTGGCCGGGACCGGGCGCACCAGCCGGTGCGCGGCCGACTCGACCACCACGAGGTCGTCGCCGACGACGACCGCGCCGCTCGGCTCGGCCAGGTCGCGGGCCAGCGTGGTGACCTCGCTCGTGACCGGGTCGTAGCGGCGGATGGCCCCGTTGTAGGTATCGCTGATCGCGAGCGTGCCGTCGGGCAGCACGGTCACGCCGAGCGGGTGCTGCAGCCGGGCCTTCCCGGCCGGCCCGTCGACGTGCCCGAAGTCGAACAGCCCCTCGCCGACGGCCGTGTGCAGATTGCCTTCGATGTCGAGGTAGCGCAGCGCGGACGTTTCCGAGTCGACGAACCAGAGCCGGTCGCCGTCCACGGCCAGGCCGGACGGCTGGGCCAGCCATCCGTCGAGCGCCGGCCCGTCCTTGAGCCCTTCAACCGTCGTGCCGGCCAGCCGCTCGACGGCGCCCGTCGCGGGGTCGTAGCTGAGCAGCAGGTGCACGCCGGCCGCGGCGATCACCACCCGCTCGATGGCCGGCCACCAGGCGACGTCCCACGGCGAGAGCACGGCCGGGACGCCGTCGAGGTGTAGGTCGATCGTGCTGCTCACGTCGTCGTGGATGCGCCGCAGCACGTGGTTGGCCGTGTCGGCGACCAGCAGGTCACCGTCGGGCAGCTCAGCCAGGCCGTTCGGCTCGGCGAAGTCGGGGTTCGCCCCGTCGGTGCGCCCGCGGTGGCCGCTACCGATACGCCGGCGCACCGTCTCGCCGTCCAGTTCCAGCTCGACGATCTGGTGGTGTCCGGCGTCGGCGACCAGCAGCGCGTCGCCGTGCCGGATGGCCTTGGCCGGGAAGCGCAGAGTCGTCGGCTGCGGCTTCGGCGGCGTGTACGGGCCGTCGCCCCGATGCAGGGTGCCTTTGGCCTCGTGCGTCGCGACCAGCTCGCCGACGATGCGGTCCAGCGCGCTGACCTGGCCCTCGCCGGCCGCCTGCGCGACGACGTACCCCTCCGGGTCGACGATCACGAGGGTCGGCCAGGCCCGGACGGCGTACTGCCGCCACAGGTTCAGATCAGGATCGTCGAGCACCGGGTGGTGCACCTCGTAGCGCTCGACAGCGTTCACCACCGCGGCGTGGTCGGCCTCGTGCACGAACTTCGGCGAATGCACGCCGACCACGACCAGCACGTCGCGGTACCTGTCCTCCAGGGGGCGCAGCTCGTCCAGGACGTGCAGGCAGTTGGCGCAGCAGAACGTCCAGAAGTCGAGGATGACGATCTTGCCGCGGAGCTTGTCCAGGGACAGGGGTTCGGCCGTGTTCAGCCAGCCACCGCGTCCGGTCAACTCGGGCGCGCGCACCCGGAACTGCGAAACCGTCACGATCGGCTAACCAGCGGCGTCATGCTCGTGTTCCGTGCGGCCCGGCGGTCCCGGGGCATCGATGCGGGCTGGGTGGATCAGCATCGGGATCGTATGAAGCGTGGAGGCGAGGCCAGCCCTGCCTCGCCCACGCCGTCGTCTGCGGGTCGCGCCTCGTCGGTCCGCTCGCGCTGGGCTGGAGCTCCCCCGAAGTACCAGAGTCAGCCGGGCTCGGATGTCCAAAGCGCCTCTGTGGGCCCTAGCCCCAGGTCTCGTTGTCCATTGGTTGCGCACCTCCTTGGTGGTCGGTGGCTGTCGTGGGCGTGTGGCGTGGGTGAGTCTTAGCCCCAGGTCTCGTTGTCCATCACGTCAGTACCTCCCTTCGGGTTGCCGATCGATCGAGGTTTGTGCGGGACGACCACTTTTCTGCGACCGTGCGCACACAGGTGCTGACATACCGATGTCTCGTGGGCTACTCTCTCTGCGGGCCGTCGGGGGCGTTTGAAGGATGAGCGTGGCAACACACCACATGTCGAAACATGCACGCACGTCTAAGCCGCCCAGATCCTGGGCGTTGTGGCAAGCGTCGATGCGCGTGCGTGTCGTTGTCCTCGTGGTCGATACAGCGGCAGTACTGCTGAGCGTATTCGCCCTGACGGGCAGCACAATCACGGCCAGCGACCTCCTCCGTTTTGGTCTGCTCGCCTCCATGAGCGTCGCTTACCTGGAGCTGACGCGGCAAGTAGAGCGGCGTCGCCGTTTGTTTACCGAGTCCGGCGCGACACATATCGACGTCAGCTCAGTATGGACTTTTGCCGGGGCCGTGGTGCTGCCGCCGGGGCTGGCGGCACTGCTTGCCGCGGTCGTCATGTGGCACTTGTGGATGCGGTCGTGGCGCCATGTCGACGGGGTGCGCCTGCACCGAATTATCTACAGCACGGCCGCCGTCGGGCTCACCTGCGTGATCGTGTCGATGACCCTGAGCGCGTGGCATGACGAGATCACGCCGAACCTGGTGCTGCTTCTCGCCGCCGCGATCGTGCTCTACCGGGTGTTGAACCGGCTGCTGATTCTGCTCGCTCTTGCCCTCGACTCGGGATTGCCGTCCCTGTCCCGGATCTGCGGAACCGCATCGGCGAACGCGCTCGAGTTCTCGACGTTGATCCTCGGCGCGGCGACCGCGGTGCTGCTCGTGCAGGTTCCACCGCTCGCGGTCATGGTGCTGCCGGCCGTGTTCTTGTTGCAGCACCGGGCCCTGCTCAAGCAGCTGGTCGAGGCCGCGACGATCGACACGAAGACCGAGCTGCTGAACGCGGGCGCCTGGCGGCAGTTGGCCCAGCGCGAGCTCGGCCGGGCTGAGCGGCATCGGTCGGCGACGGCGGTTCTGGTCGTGGACATGGATCACTTCAAGCGGCTCAACGACACTTACGGCCACCTGGCCGGCGACGATGCCCTCAAGCTGGTGGGCGAGGCACTGTCCGCCGAGCTGCGCGGGTACGACGCGGTGGGCCGTTTCGGCGGCGAGGAGTTCGTCGCACTGCTGCCGGCCGTCGGCGCGTCGACCGCGGCGGGCGTCGCCGAGCGGATCCGCGCCCGGATCGAGGCCCTGCGGGTCACCGTCGAGCTTCGTCAGGGCGGCGTCGAGACGATCCAGGTCACCGCGTCGATCGGCGTCGCGGTGGCGGTCGGAGGCGTCCAGCTGGACGATCTGCTGGGGGCGGCCGACGAGGCTCTGTACGCGGCGAAGGGGTCCGGGCGCAACGTGGTCCGGCAAGCTCCCGGACTGGTCGCGATCGCGGCCTGAAGACGAAAAGAGCCCGAACCCTGTCGGGTCCGGGCTCGGCGGCACGTGGCGATCAGCGGGTGTAGTTCTGCCGCTGCGCCATCGCGATCAACTCGGTACGCATGCTCGGCGACGCCGAGTCGAGGATGCGCTGGAACGCGCGGGTCTCGCGACGCTGGCGCATCTTCTCGGTGAACTTGGTGGTCCTCGACATTGAGTGCCCCTTGGTTTCGTGGTGATTGGTTGTCAGCAGGCTCGCAGGCGTTTCGTTCGGTACTTGACGGTGCTGGCCTTCGTTCCTTCAGAATGATACCGCTTTCAACCTCATAACATGAAGCGTTATGCCGGCATGTGCTTAACGACACGATGGGTATCAGCTGTCGGGTACGTAGCCTCTCGCTCTGCTGATGGTCTTGCCGATGCGCGAACGATCGCGCTACCGTGACGACACGTAACAGGTACATCGTGTCACGGAGGAGATGACGATGACGGCTCAGCTCTCCGACCGGGTCAAGACCGCGCAGCGGTTGCTCGGCTCGTCCTCGAAGAACTCCTACGACCCGTCCCTCGACATCGACTGGGACGCCCCGTTGCCCGACGGCCTGGCCTACCTGCCGCTCGAGCGGGTATCGCTGTACGGCACCGCGCTGTGGGAGCAGATGACGCCCGAGCAGCGGATCGAATTGTCCAAGCACGAGATCGCGAGCATCGCCAGCACCGGGTTGTGGTTCGAGATCATCCTGATGCAGATGCTGGTGCGCGAGGCGTACCACCGGAGCCCCCGACACGCCGGCACGCAGTACGCGCTGACCGAGGTCGGCGACGAGACCCGGCACGTGATCATGTTCGCCAAGGCGATCGAGCGACTGGGCTGCCCCGAGTACCGCCCGCCGTGGTTCATCCATCACCTGGCCCGCATCTACAAGGCGACGGCGCGCGGTCCGGCGATGTACGCCCCGGTGCTCGTCGCCGAGGAGGTCACCGACCGGCTGCAGCGCTCGACGATGCACGACGAGACGGTCCATCCGCTGGTCCGGATGGTGAATCGCATCCATGTCGTCGAGGAGGCGCGCCACGTCCGCTTCGCGCGGGGCGAGGTGGCCCGCGTGCTGCCACGGTTGTCGCGCCCGCGCCGGGCCTGGCACAACCTGATCGCGGCGATCGTCTCGTCGGTCATCGTCAGCGTGCTGATCGACCCGAAGGTGTACGCCGCGGTCGGCCTCGACCCGAAACAAGCCCGGCGGGTGGCCCGCCAGAACCCGCACCACCAGGCGACGGTCCGGTGGATGGGCGAGAAGATCATGGCGTTCCTGGACGAACAGGGCATGGTGACCAGGACCACCCGCCGGATCTATCGCGCGGCCCACCTGCTCTGACGTCTACTTGAGCGCATGAGCTACGAGCCGCAGTTGAACGCCCGCCCGGTGCGTCGGCTCGCAGTGGTCACCTGCATGGACGCCCGCATCGACCCGGCTCGGTTGCTCGACCTGAAGCCCGGCGACGCGCACGTGCTGCGCAACGCCGGCGGCGCCGTGACCCCGGACGTCCGGCGCAGCCTGGTGGTCAGCCAGCGCCTGCTCGGCACCGAGTCGGTGGTGGTCATCCGGCACACCGGCTGCGGCATGCTCGGCCTGGACGAGGCGCTCAAGGACGACCTGGCCGCCGAGGTCGGCGAGCACGCCGACTGGCAGGTGCACGGCTTCGCCGATCTCGAGGGTGATCTGCTGGCCGCCCTCGACGAGCTGCGCGCCGACCCGTTCCTGCTGCACACCGACTCGATCCGCGGATACGTCTACGACGTCGAGCGCACCGGCAAGCTGATCGAGGTCGGCAAGCCCGGCGACCTCGCCGGGCTCGTCGCCTGAACCGCTAGAGCAGGATCGCCATCGCCGGGTCGGCCAGCACCGCAGCCACGTCGGCCAGGAACTGCGATCCCTGCTGACCGTCGACGATCCGGTGGTCGAACGACACGGCCAGCTGGGTGACCCAGCGCGGCACGATCTCGTCGTCGACCACCCACGGCATCTTGCGCACCGCCCCGAACGCGACGATGCCCGACTCGCCGGGGTTGAGGATCGGCGTGCCGGTGTCGACGCCGAACACGCCCACGTTGGTGATCGTGATCGAACCGCCGGCCATGTCGGCGGGCGGTGTCTTACCGGCGCGGGCCGTGTCGGTCAGCTGGGCGATCGCGACAGCGAGGTCGCGCAGGGTCAGCTGGTCGGCGTCCTTGACGTTCGGGACGATCAGCCCGCGGTCGGTGGCCGCCGCGATGCCCAGGTTCACGTAGTGCTTGAGGACGATCTCGCCGGCCGCGTCGTCCCAGGAGGCGTTGATCTCCGGGGTGCGCTTGGCCGCGAGCATGACCGCCTTGGCCACGAACAGCAGCGGCGACACCTTGACGCCCTGGAAGTCGGGCCGGGCCGCGACGCGCTCGCGCAGGTCCATCGTCGGCGTGACGTCGACCGTGATGAACTCGGTGACGTGTGGCGCGGTGAACGCGCTGGACACCATGGCGGCGGCCGTGTGCTTGCGCACGCCCTTGACCGGGATGCGTGTCTCGCGTCCGACCGGGGCGGGCGCCGCGATGGTCGGCGCCGGGGCCGCCGCTGCCGCTTCGATGTCCTCGCGCGACACGGTGCCGTTCGGGCCGGTCGGCTCGACCACGGTCAGGTCGACGCCGAGCGTTTTGGCCAGCTTGCGGACCGGCGGCTTGGCCAGCACGCGGTGCCGGGTGTCGGGCGAGTCGGCCGGCGGTTGCGTGGGCGTGAGGTTGAACGCCGGGTTGGCCGACGGGGTGTCCGTCGTCGACGGCTTGCGGGGCCGCCGGCGCGCACCTTCGCTGGTGCGTGGGCCGTACCCGACGAGCACCGACTGACGCTCGGGCGGGGCGGCTTCCGCGGCGGCCGGCGCGTCCGAAGCCGGAGCGGCGGCCACCGGCGCGGCTTCGGCGCTTCCGCCGTTGCCCGAGCCGCCGACGTCGATGGTGATGATCGGCGCGCCGACGTCGACGGTGTCGCCCTCGGCGGCGTGCAGCTCGGTGACGACGCCCGCGAACGGCGACGGCAGCTCGACTGCCGCCTTGGCCGTCTCGACCTCGACGATGATCTGGTTGACGGTGACGGTGTCGCCCGGCTTGACCTGCCAGGTGAGGATGTCCGCCTCGGTCAGCCCCTCGCCGACGTCGGGCATCTTGAACGACTTGAGGTCCGGCATCAGTACTCCAGCGAACGGTCGACGGCGTCGAGGATGCGATCGACGGTCGGCAGCCACTCTTCCTCGAGGCGGCTGGCCGGATACGGGGTGTCGAATCCCCCGACCCGCAGCACCGGTGCCTCGAGCGAGTAGAACGCCTTCTCCTGCACCCGAGCGGCGAGCTCGGCGCCCACCCCGTGGCTGACCGACGCCTCGTGGACGACGACCAGCCGGCCCGTACGCTTCACCGACTCCACGACCGTAGTGGTGTCGATCGGCGAGATCGAGCGCAGGTCGATCACCTCGAGGTCGTGTCCGTCCTCCTCGGCGGCAGTGGCCGCTTCGAGCGAAGTTGCGACCATCGGGCCGTAGGCGACGAGCGTGGCGTCGCGGCCCGGGCGCACGACCCGGGCCTGGTGCAGCGGGTCGGGCCGGTCGGCCAGCTCGCCCTTGACCCAGTACCGCCGCTTCGGCTCGAAGAAGATCACCGGATCGTCGGACTTGATCGACTGCTGGATCATCCAGTACGCGTCGGACGGGTTCGAGCAGGAGACGACCTTGAGCCCGGCGGTGTGCGCGAAGTAGGCCTCGGGCGATTCGGAGTGGTGCTCGACCGCGCCGATGCCGCCGCCGTAGGGGATGCGGATCGTGATCGGCATCTTGATCTTGCCGTTGGACCGGTTGTGGATCTTGGCGACCTGACTGACGATCTGGTCGAAACCGGGGTAGACGAAGCCGTCGAACTGGATCTCGCAGACCGGCCGGTAGCCGCGGATCGCCAGGCCGACGGCGGTGCCGATGATGCCCGACTCGGCTAGCGGCGTGTCGAACACGCGGGCCTCGCCGAAGTCCTTCTGCAGCCCGTCGGTGACCCGGAAGACGCCGCCCAGCTTGCCGACGTCCTCGCCCATGATGATGACCTTGGGGTCGTCCTCCAGCGCTTTGCGCAGGCCCTCGTTCAAGGCCTTGGCCATCATGACCGGGCTCATGCGCCGACCTCCTCGAAGGACTTCAGGTACGCGGCGAACGCGTCGCGCTGCTCGCGCAGTTCGTCGGTCATCTCGGCGTGCACGTGGTCGAACACCGACAGTGGCTCGGGGTCGGGCAGCGCTCGGCAACCGGACCGGACGTGCTCGGCCATCGACTCGGACTCGCGCTCGATGCTCGCGAAGAACTCGGCGTCGACGCCGGCCTCGCGGGTCAGATAGGCCCGCACCCGCTCGATCGGGTCCTTGAGCTTCCACGTCTCGGTCTCGGCGGCCAGCCGGTAGCGGGTCGGGTCGTCGGAGGTCGTGTGCGGGTTCATCCGGTAGGTGAACGCCTCGATCAGCGTCGGGCCCTGGCCGTTGCGGGCCTGGTCGAGCGCCTTGCGGGTGACGGCGAGCGAGGCCAGGACGTCGTTGCCGTCGATGCGGATGCCCGGGAAGCCGAAGCCGCTCGCCCGGTGGTAGATCGGCACCCGGCTCTGCGTGGTGACCGGCGCCGAGATGGCCCACTGGTTGTTCTGGCAGAAGTACACGACCGGCAGGTTGTCGGCCGCGGCCCACACGAAGGACTCGTTGACGTCGCCCTGGCTGGACGCGCCGTCGCCGAAGAAGGCCAGCACGGCGGTGTCGCGGTTCGGATCGCCGGTGCCGACCGCGCCGTCCCGGACCACGCCCATCGCGTAGCCGGCGGCGTGCAGGGTCTGTGCGCCGATCACGATCGTGTACAGGTTGAAGTTGTTGTCGGCCGGGTCCCAGCCACCGAGGTTGGTGCCCCGGAACATGCCGAGCAGCACCAGCGGGTCGACGTCCTGGCACCAGGCGACGCCGTGCTCGCGGTAGGTCGGGAAAGACATGTCGTGCGGGCGCAGCGCGCGGCCCGCGCCGATCTGGGCGCCCTCCTGGCCGAGGCAGGAGGCCCACAGGCCGAGCTCGCCCTGCCGCTGCAGCGCGATCGCCTCGGTGTCGATCCGGCGCACGAGCACCAGGTCGCGGTACAGCGACTTGATCTCGTCGTCGGTGATGTCGAGCGGGTAGTCGGGGTGCTCGACGCGCACGCCTTCGGGCGTCAGGAGCTGGACCATGTCCGGCTCGGGGGGCACGGCATGCAGGACTTCGGACACGCAGAACGCTCCTCTCGTCGGGGCGCCGGCCGCGGGGTCACCACGTCGTGCCGCCTGGCGATAACCGGGCAACTCGTTGGTACATGGATGGCGCACCAACTGAATTGCCCAGGGGTTCCTACCATATCCGCGCTGTGCGTCCGGCCGGTTACGCCACCCGCCCGGATCCGACCGATATAGCGCAACGTGCGCTGCTAAGTCGAACTACTCAGTGGGCCAGCTCGTCCGGCAGCGGCTGGTCGTGAACGACGATCAGCCGGGACACCGCCCGGGTCAGCGTGACGTAGAGGCGGCGCAGCCCGGCCGCGCGGGTCGGCTCGGCGGCGACGATCTCGGCCGGCTCGACCAGCACCACCGAGTCGAACTCCAGGCCCTTGGCCGACGTCGCCGGGACGACGCTCACCCGCGGGTCGTCCTCGGCGTCGACGCGCTCGGCCTCGATGCCGGCCGCGGCCAGCTGGCGCAGGGTGGCCTTGACCCGTGCGTCCGGCACGATCACGCCGATCGAGCCCTCGACGTTTAGGCTGCGCTGAACGGCAGCGACCATGTCGTCGGTGAACGCCAGAGCGTCCGTACCTTGCCGTACGGACGTGGCCGGCGGGACGTCGGCGATGTGCGGCAGTAGCCGGTTGGCGACGTCGAGCACCTCGCCCGGCACGCGGTACCCGGCGGTCAGCGGCCGGATCGAGGCGCCGTCGTGGCCCAGGTGCTGAAGGGTGACAGGCCACGAGCCGGGCGCCCACGGGGTGGTCGCCTGGGCCAGGTCGCCCAGCACGGTGATCGACCCGAGCGGGCAGCGTCGGGCGATGGCCCGGCACTGCATCGGCGACAGGTCCTGCGCCTCGTCGACCACCACGTGCACGTACGACTCGGCGCCGTCGATCATCGAGGCCAGCTCGTCGAGCAGGACGGCGTCGGCGGCGGTCCAGCGCTGGCGGCCCGGGCGCTGCAGGGCGGCCCGCTCGTCGTCGGTCAGCGCGCGGCCGCACCGGGCCAGGAAGTCGGGGTCGCTGTACAGCCGGGTGAGCAGAGCGACGGGATCCAACGCGGGCCAGACCTGGTCGACGAACTCGCGGACCGCGGCCGAGCGGGCGATGCGGGCCGTCTCGGCATCGGACGGAGCCCCGCCGGCGTCCTCGCGCTGGCGGCGCACGTCCTCGGCCAGCTGGGTGCGCAGCCGCTCGCGGACAACCGACCAGCGCACATCGGCGCGGCGGGCGTCGTCCACGTAGCGGCGCAGCCGATGCTCCGGGATGCGGTAGCGCTTCGTGCCGACCACCGCCACGACGTCGTCGGCCGGGCGGGCGACGTGCGTGAACACGGCCCGGCGGAGCACGTCGGCCAGCCGGGCGTCGCCCTTGAGGACGGCCAGCTCGGCCGGTTCGTCGGCGCGCACCGGGGCGTGGGCTACCAGTTCGTCCACTGTGGACTGTTGGATGCCGCCTTCGCCCAGCGCCGGCAGCACCTGGGCGATGTAGTGCAGGAAGGCCCGGTTCGGCCCGACGACGAGCACGCCCGAGCGGCGCAGCCGGGCCGGATACGTGTACAGCAGGTAGGCCGCCCGGTGTAGGCCGACCGCCGTCTTGCCGGTGCCGGGCGCACCCTGGATGCACAGCGACGTGTCGAGGTCGGCGCGCACCAGCTCGTCCTGGTCGGGCTGGATCGTCGCGACGATGTCGCGCATCGGGCCGACGCGGGGTCGCTCGATCTCCTGCCGCAGCAGGTCGGAGGTCAGGCCCAGCGCCTCGCCGTGATCGAGGTGCTCGTCCTCGTAGGAGGAGATGACGCCGTCGTGGAAGCCGAATCGACGGCGCAGCGCCACGCCCATCCGGTCGGCCGGCGTGGCCCGGTAGAACGAGCGGCTGATCGGTGCCCGCCAGTCGATGACGACCGGATCGCCGGCCGAGTCGCGCACGTGCCGCCGTCCGATGTGGAAGATTTCCCCGTTGTCCCGGTCGGTGCGGCCGAAGAACGGCGGAGCGTCCGGGTCGGCGGCCAGTGCCTTGAGCCGCGCGGCGCGCAGCCGGCCCAGGGCCTCGCTGGTGAACGCGTCACCGCCGACGTCGACGAGTCCTTCGGCGTCGGCCCGCATTTCGTCCAGGCACTGGCGGGCTAGTTCGAGGTGGGCCCGCTCAGCGGTCAGAGTGGGATCGTCGCTCACGGTCTGACGACGTTACCCACGCCCGCAAGCGATTTAGGGCAGCACCAGGTCGGCGAGCTCGGCGACGAGCGCGTTGCGGCTGCGGGTGTTCTGGGGCAGCGCCGAGGGAACCGACTGCACGAGCTGGGCGTGCCCGAGGTAGGCCGCGTAGGCCAGCGTCGCCCGCCGGTGGGCGACCGCGGGCGTGAGCCCGGCACTGCGCAGCAGCTTGGCGACGTACTCGATGCGCCGGCTGGTCACCCGCTCGACCGCAGCGGCCACGTCCGGGTGGTCGGTGCCGGCCAGCAGCAGCAGCTCGCCGGGGTGCCGTCCGGCGGTCACCTCGGCGACGAGCAGCTCGGCCCGCTTGCGAGGGTCGTCCGACTGCGCCTCGACGGAGGCGATCACGTCGTCGGTGGCGACGGTCTCCCACCGTTCGAGCGTGGCGCGCAGCAGGTCGTCCCTGGACGTGAAGTGCCAGTAGAACGATCCCTTGGTGGCGCCCAGTTGGCGGGCAATGGGCTGGACGGCGACCGCGTCGGGACCGGCCTGCTGCAAGAGCTCGAGGGCGGCGTCGATCCATGAGTCGCGGCTGAGACGGGAGCTAGCGGTGGGCACACCCGTACGCTAGCGTACATATCGCAACCATACCTCTGCGTATGGAGGAAAAATGTCTGTCGTTTATGAAGTCGTGCCGCGACCCGACTGGGCATCCACCACGACCGTGGCGGCCCCGCCCGGCCTGACGCAGGACCCCGGCACCTGGGCGCGGGCGATATTCGACGCCCGATCGGTACCGGCGTGGGGCAAGGCGCTGTTCGCCGTGCGGCAAGCGGCCGTGCTGCTGGTGCGGATCCCGCTGGGCCGGTCCGAGATGCTGGCCGTGGACCGGATCGTGGGCGACGAGGCGCTGATCGACACGGACGACGTCCACCTGCACTTCGCGGCCGGCGTGCGGGCCGAGCCGGGCTTCGTCCACGTCACGACGGCGGTCGCGCTCAAGGGTTGGCGCGGTCGGCTGTACTTCGCGCCGGTCCGGTTGCTGCACGACGCCATAACCCGATCGATGATGGAGCGGGCGGTTCACGAGTTGACCAGGGCGGCCGCTCCTAAAATCCGGACGTGACCGCTGAGCACGCCCGCCTGGCCGAATCGCCCACCGCGTCCGGGCCGTGGCGGCTTTGGGGGCCCTACCTGGCCGGCCGGCAGTGGGGCACCGTCCGCGAGGACTACTCGGCCGACGGCAACGCGTGGGCCTACCTGCCGTTCGAGCAGGCGCACGCCCGGGCCTACCGCTGGGGCGAGGACGGCCTCGGCGGCATCAGCGACCGGTACGGCTTCCTGAACTTCGCGATCGCGCTGTGGAACGGCCGCGACCCCGTCCTCAAGGAGCGGCTGTACGGGCTGACCAACCAGCAGGGCAACCATGGCGAGGACGCCAAGGAGTACTGGTGGGCCGTCGACGGCACGCCGACGCACTCGTGGATGCAGTGGCTGTACCGCTACCCGCAAGCGTCCTACCCCTACGACCAGCTGCGCGACGAGAACGCGCGGCGCGGCCGTGACGAGCGGGAGTACGAGCTGGCCGACACGGGTGTGTTGGCCGACAACCGGTTCTTCGACGTGCTGGTCAGCTACGCCAAGGCCGGACCAGACGACATCTGCATCACCGTCGACGTGACCAACCACGGTCCCGACTCGGCACCGCTGCACGTGCTGCCGCAGGTGTGGTTCCGCAACACTTGGGTGTGGGGCAGTGACCCGCGCCGGCCGTCGCTGCGCCGGCTGGACGCCGCCCGGCTGGCCGCCGGCGGAATCCACGCGATCGAGTGCGACCACGACTGGCTGGGCCGGTACGTGCTCAGCACCGACGGCACTCCCGAGGTACTCGTCTGCGAGAACGAGACGAACAACGCGCTGCTGTTCGGGGCGGTCAACGCCGCCCGCTACACCAAGGACGGCATCAACAACCGGGTGGTACAAGGCGACGTGTCCGCGGTGAACCCGGACGGCGTCGGCACCAAGGCGGCGTTCTGGTACCGGTTCACCTCCGTCGCGCCCGGCGAGACGGTGACCATACGCCTACGTATGTCGACGGCTGAGCCGGACGAGGACACGTTCACGGACGGCTTCCAGGCAGTGCTCCGCGATCGGCGGTCCGACGCCGACGAGTTCTACGCCGCGGCGCTGCCGGCCCGGCTGTCCGCGGACGACAAGCACGTCGCGCGGCGGGCGTTCGCTGGCCTGCTGTGGAACAAACAGCTCTACCGCTACAGCATCGATGAGTGGCTGAACGGCGATCCGGCCGAGCCCACGCCGCCACCGCAACGTCGCGACAAGGGCGCTCGCAACACGTCGTGGCGGCACCTCGCGCTGGCCGATGTCATCTCGATGCCGGACGAGTGGGAGTACCCGTGGTTCGCCGCGTGGGACCTCGCCTTCCACTGCGTGGCGCTGGCCCACGTCGATCCGGGCTTCGCCAAGGAGCAGTTGCTGCTGCTGTGTCGCGAGTGGGCGATGCATCCGAACGGCCAGCTGCCCGCGTACGAGTGGGCGTTCGGCGACGTCAACCCGCCCGTCCACGCCTGGGCGGCCTGGCAGGTCTACCTCATCGACGGGCGGCGCGACCGCGACTTCCTCGTCCGCATCTGTACGAAGCTGCTGCTGAACTTCGCCTGGTGGGTGAACCGCAAGGACGCCGACGACTCTGACCTGTTCGAAGGCGGGTTCCTCGGCATGGACAACATCGGCCTGTTCGACCGGTCGGCGCCGCTGCCGGCCGGCTTCCGGCTCGAGCAATCGGACGCGACGAGCTTCATGGCGTTCTACTGCCTGCAGATGCTCAAGATCAGCCTCGAGCTCGCGCGTACCGTGCCGGCGTGGGACGAGGTGGCGACGAAGTTCCTCGAACACTTCCTGGCCATCGCTCATGCAATGGGCCGGTTCGGCTCGCAGAGCGTCGGGCTGTGGGACGAGGACGACGGCTTCTGCTACGACGTGCTGGTGCGTCCGGACGGAACATACGAGCGGCTGCGGGTGCGTTCCATGGTGGGCCTGCTGCCGCTGCTGGCCGTCGCGGCCGCACCGGGCTGGGTGGCCGACGAGCTGCCCGACTTCACGGCTCGCCTGCGCTGGCTGGCCCGCCGCCGACCGGAGCTGCTCGCCCCGTTCCTCATCCGGTCCGGCCCGGACGGCAACCACGTGTTGCTGTCGCTGCTGTCCAAGTCGCGTCTCGAGCGGTTGCTCGCGCGGATGTTCGACGAGGACGAATTCCTTTCCCCATACGGCATTCGGTCCATGTCGGCGGCGTACCGAACGCCGTTCACGACCGACGTCGACGGGCAGCCGATGACGATCGACTACGAGCCGGCCGAGTCGCGCACCGGGCTGTTCGGCGGCAACTCGAACTGGCGCGGCCCGGTGTGGTTCCCGCCGAACGTCCTGCTGGCCGACGCATTGCGCACGTACGGCGAGTACTTCGGCGACGAGTACATCGCGCACGCCGATCTGATCGACCAGCGGCTGATCGACCTGTTCCGGCCGGGGCCGGATGGACGGCGACCGTCGGACGGGCCGCACGTGAACGGTCCACTGTGGACAGAGCACCCGACGTTCAGCGAGTACTTCAACGGTGACACCGGCGAGGGGCTGGGCGCATCGCACCAGACCGGGTGGACCGCTCTGGTCGCCCACCTGCTGTGCCGCCCGTGATCTCTCCGGCTCTGCTGAGCCGAGCCGAGGGGCTGATCCGGCCGGGCGAGCGGCGGCTGCTGGGCATCGCCGGCGCGCCGGCCGCCGGCAAGTCCACGCTGGCCGCCGCGTTGGTGTCGGCCTTGGGCCCGGACGCCGTGCTCGTTCCCATGGACGGCTACCACCTGGCTGCCGCCGAGCTGATCCGGCTCGGCCGTCTCGAGCGCAAGGGCGCGCCCGACACGTTCGACGCGGACGGGTACGTCGCCCTGCTGCGCCGGCTGCGTTCACCGGACGACGAGGTGGTGTACGCGCCCGAGTTCCGCCGCGAGATCGAGGAACCGATCGCCGGGGCGATTCCGGTACCGCGCGCCACCCCGCTGGTCGTGACCGAGGGCAACTACCTGCTGCACTGGGCGAGGGTGCGCGACCTCCTCGACGAGGTGTGGTTCGTCGAGATCGACGAGGCGGCGCGCCTGCAGCGACTGATCACCCGGCACATGGCCTACGGGCGCACCCGGGCCGAGGCGGAGGGTCGGACCCACGGCAGCGACCAGCGCAACGCCGAGCTGATCGCCCGCACCCGCGACCGGGCCGACCTCGTGGTGCGCCTTTGAGCGGGGAATCCCAGCGATCGTGCAACCGACGGCGTCCCCACGAGGCCGAGCGTTGCACGATCGCTATGGGCGTTCAGGCATAGTTAGACGTCGCATACCGGGCTGACGGGGACGGAGACGACGAGTGGCGGGTGACCTGGACACAGCGACGGCAGCTCCGCCGGACCCCGACGCGCCGCCACGATTCCCGATGGACCAGCTGCTGGCCAACCGGCGCTGGGTCCGACGCGTCCGACCCTTCCCGCACGTGTACGCGCGTGACGTCTTCCGGGCCGACTTCTACCGCAGCCTGCACGAGGAGTTCGAGCGCATCGAGCGCGACGACCCCAAGACGTTCGAGCGCAACATGGGCGGCTACGACGCGACCGGTGCTCCCCTGATCCGCTTCCGGCACGGACCGCTCGGCGTGTTCGTGTCGCGCGAGTGGCACGACGTCATCGCCGCGGTGGCCGGCGTGAACGCCACCGGTGACATCAACGCCGCCCTGCATCATCACGAACCGGGCAGCGCCAGCGGCTGGCCGCACAACGACCTCAACCCGTCGACGTTCGTCGGCCCGCCGCCCGGACCGGACGAGGTGCGGCTGGGCGGCGAGGGCGGCGTCGGCGTGGTGAGCGGCGACCGCCCGGCCGGCGCCACCGTCCGCGAGGTCATCCGCGGCGTGTCCCTGCTGTTCTACCTGGGTAACCCGGACTGGTCCCCGGGCGACGGTGGCGAGACGGGACTGTTCACCGATTACGCCACGTCGGCGCGGGGGCCGGCCCGGGCCGTCCCGCCGATCAACAACTCGATGGTCATGTTCGAGTGCACGCCCCGGACGTGGCACGCGTTCATCAGCAACCGCGTCAAGCCACGCAACTCCGTGGTCATGTGGCTGCACCGGGCCAAGGACGAGGTCGTGGAGCGGTGGGGGGACGAGAACATTGCCTACTGGAAGTGAGCAGCGGCGGGTCTGCCTGCTGACCGGTGCCGGCGGCACTCTCGGCAACGCGTTCTGCCAGGCCTACGGCGCGCAGTACGACATCGTCGCAGTGTGCCGCCGCCGAGTTCCGGTCGCGCCGTCGCAGGACGAGTGGCTCGTCGACCCGCTGGCGCCGGACGCCGAGCTGCCCGAGAACGACGCCCGCGTCTACGTCGTGCACGCCGACCTGGAGCAGCCCGGCCAGGTCGAGCGGGTCATCGACATCGCGCTGGCCCGCCACGGCCGGGTGGACCTGCTCGTCAACGCGGCCGCCTACTCTTTCTGGCACGAGCAGGGCGTGGTCGACGGCGACCTGCTGCTCGACAGCGTCGACCGGCACTTCGCGGTCAATGTCGGCATCCCGCTGCGGTTCGCGACCCGGCTGGCCCAGCGGTTCTGGCTGCCCAACGACCTGGACAACCGCATGCAGAACCGCAACATCGTCAACGTGTCGAGCCTGGCCGGCTCGCGGGTCTACCCGGGCGGTCAGGCCGTGTACGCCGCGTCGAAGGCGGCCCTCAACCAGCTGACCCGGCACCTGGCCGTCGAGTTCGGCGAGTTCGGCGTGCGCGCCAACGCCCTGGCCCCGAACAGCTTTCCGTCGATCGTGAGCACCGACTCGGTGGCCAAGGCAATCGCCCGGCTCGACGCCGACACGGCGACCGGCAAGGTGCTGGTCATCGACGAGCAGACGCCCGGCGCTGCAGGTACTGCTGCTCGGGCACGCTGAGGGTGCGCCGGGCGGCCCGCCGGTAATGCGCCCGGGCAGTGTCGTGGTCGCCAGCCAGGTCGAGCAGGTGGGCCCGGACGGCGTCCACCCGGTGGTGCCCGGTCAGCACGGGATCTTCTGCCGCCTCGTCGAGTTGGCCCAGCGCGGCGGCCGGCCCGTCGACCATGGCGACCGCGACGATGCGATTGAGCGTGACCATCGGACCGGGCGCGATGCTGGCCAGCAGGTCGTACAGCGTCAGGATCTGCGCCCAGTCGGTGTCCGCCGTGGAGGCCGCCTCGGCGTGCACCGCGGCGATCGCGGCCTGCAGCTGGAACGGCCCGACCGGCATGTGGGCCAGCGCCTGGGTGATCAGCGTGGTGCCCTCGGCGACGGCACCGGCGTCCCAGCGGCGGCGATCTTGCTCGGCCAGCGGCACGAGCGCACCGTCCGGGTCCGTGCGGGCCGGGCGGCGGGCCTCGGTCAGCAACATCAGGGCGAGCAGCCCGACGACCTCGCCGTCGTCCGGGCGCAGCGCGTGCAGCTGCCGGGTCAGCCGGATTGCCTCGGTGGTCAGCTCGACCCGGTGCAGCGCCGTCCCGGAACTGGCCGTGTGCCCCTCGGTGAAGATCAGGTAGAGGACGTGGCGCACCGCGGCCATCCGGGCCGGCAGCTCGTCCGGGCCGGGCGGGGTGAATGTCGCGCCGCCGGTCTTGATGCGCTGCTTGGCCCGGCTGATGCGCTGTCCGATCGTCGCCTCGGGCACCAGGAACGCCCGCGCGATCTCGTCGGTGCGCAGCCCGCCCACCGCCCGCAGGGTGAGCGCCACCTGCGACGCGGCGCTCAGTGCGGGATGGCAGCACAGCAGCAGCAAGGTCAGCGTGTCGTCGACCTCCGGGACGGACGCCGGCTCGGGCGTTGCCGCGGCGGCGGCCTCCTCGCGACGGCGCCGGGCCGACTCGTTGCGCCACAGCTCGATACGCCGGCGGGACGCGACGGTGATCAGCCAGCCTCGCGGGTTGTCCGGCACGCCTTCGTGGGGCCACTGGGTCGCCGCCGCGAGCAGCGCCTCCTGCACGGCGTCCTCGGACGTCTCGAAGTCACCGCCGCGCCGGACCAAGGCGGCCAGCACCTGCGGCGCCAGCGCGCGCAGCTGCTCGTCGACGGTCACATGTCCACGCCGAAGTCGTTCAGGGTGCGCATCGGCCACACCTCGACCCGCAGGCCGACGTCGACGCCGGGTACCCGGGCCGCGTGCTGCACTGCCCGCTCGACGTCGTCGCACTCGAGGTAGTAGAAGCCGGCCAGGTACTCCTTCACCTCGGCGAACGGCCCGTCGGTCGTGAGCGCCTCGCCGTCGCGGACCGTGACTCGCTTCGCGTGCGACGGGTCGGCCAGCGGGCCGGGCAC
>Ga0081455_10001753_pt1 | contig 26241 bp, 20 predicted proteins | sample TabmetS3T2R1_FD_70207 | JGI IMG/M metagenome (GOLD analysis project Ga0081455, IMG submission 70207) | Tabebuia heterophylla rhizosphere microbial communities from the University of Puerto Rico - S3T2R1 | ecosystem: Host-associated > Plants > Roots > Rhizosphere ...
GCTTGATGTCACGGTGGATGATCGGAGTATCGAACTGAGTATGCAGGTAGTCGAGCGCGTCGAGCAGTTGATCGGCCCAGTCCAGGACCAGATGGAGCGGAAACGGCCCCTGGTTATTCTGCAAACGTTCCGTCAGCATTTCGCCGAGGTCTTTGCCCGGTATGAACTCCATCACCAGCGATTGCTGGCCGTCGAGGTCGAAATAATCGATCACGCGAGGCAGCGCGTTGTGTCGCAGGCCGCGAAGCAATCGGGCCTCGCGCTCGAAGGCTTCGCGCAGACATTCAGCCTGGCTGCGAAAAGCCGCCCCTTTCAAATCGGGAAACTTCTGGCGCATGAAGGCTTCGTCGTTGAAGCGCGATTGCTTGATGACGACCGTGTCCTGCAAATTCAGATCGGTCGCCTGATAAACCAATCCCATCCCGCCTTGCCCGCTGAGCAAGCCGAGAATTTTGTAGCGGTTGTTAAGAATCGTTCCTGCCGCCGTCATCGGGGGAGAGCCTCATTTATATATCTTCAATCGGGAAGCCGGCTGAAACGCGAGTGTGACCTTCTAAAATCCGCCCGAGCGGTTGGCTGTACTTTGCTACTTTTTCCATAACACAATTTGGCATAAGCGAAGTATAAAACTCCGCCAGCGTTATTCAAAGATTGGCTCTGATCATCGTTCCGGCCGCCAGACAGAAAAATGTGAGACAGAAAAATAAGAGATTCTATTTTTCTGCCTCACATTTTTCTGTCTGGTTCGTCTCAATGGCCGAAATGATGATCACAGCCCGAAGATTCACAACCGATACCGCGCCTTCTTCCTCGTCTTAGTGTCTTCAACGTCCACATTCTGCAATCGCAAACTCACGTCGGCGCTCATCTCCCATCCGGCGCATTCGCCGCGCAGCAGCTTCGGATAGCCTGCGGCGGCGATCATGGCTGCGTTGTCGGTGGTGTAGATTGGCGATGGAATGTAGGCGGGCGCGTTCAATTCATCAGCCAGTTGTCTGACCGTCGCGCGCAACTCGCTGTTGCAGGCCACCCCGCCGGCCAGAATGATCGTCTTCGGCCGATACTGTTCGGCCGCTTTGCGGAGGCTCCGGACCAGAGCGCGGACGACGGCGTTCTGAAAACTCGCGCAGAGGTCGAGGATTTGTCGTGAAGGGTTCGCCGGGTCCGTGACGGGTTCGACGTTGTTTTCGCGCACGTGGCGAAGCACGGCGGTCTTCAATCCGCTGAATGAGAAATCGAGGCTGAGCGTATTGTCTTCTTTCGATTTGATCTCGGCCAGAGGGAAAATGATCGCCCGTTTGTCGCCGCGTTGGGCCAGGCGGTCAATCGCCGGGCCGCCTGGATAGCCCAGTCCGATCAGCTTCGAGACCTTGTCGAAGGCCTCACCCGCGGCGTCGTCGCGCGTGCGGCCCACGAGCTTGTATTTTTCCGCTTCGGGAATCAGGAAGAGGTTGGTGTGTCCGCCCGAGACGATCAGCGCCAGAGCGGGGTATTCCGGCGGCGGGTATTCAAACGCCACCGAATAGACGTGGCCTTCGATGTGATTGACGCCGACGAAAGGCTTACGCGTGGCGAAGGCGACGCCCTTGGCGTAGTTGACGCCGACGAGCAGCGAGCCGACCAGCCCCGGGCCTTGCGTGACCGCGAGGCCGTCAATGTCGTGAAATGTCGCGCCGGCCGTGGCCAAAGATTCGCCCACCACGGCGCCGATCTTTTCCAGATGCTCGCGCGAGGCCAGCTCGGGCACGACACCGCCGTATTTCTTGTGCGTGGCGATCTGCGAGGCGATGACGTTTGAACGGACCTTGACGCCGTCTTCGATGACTGCGGCGGCCGTCTCATCGCACGAACTTTCGATTCCAAGAATAAGCATCGGGCCAAATCAACTTCCTCTTCTCACGCGCAGCGCCAGCGCCTGTTGCGGGGCGCCGACAATAAGCCGCTCGACCTGAGCCTCGGAAAAAACCTTGCGCAGCGCGGGAAGGAATTCGGTGAAGAGACTTTCATAGCCTCTGTAGTTACCTCCCCCAGGCTCACCGATATGATACCACCCGGCGTCCATCGATATCAGCGTGCGGTCGAGGAACCCGGCTTCGGCCATGGATTTGACCAGATCGAGATGGCGCTCAACGCTGCCAGTATTGACACCGTCGAACTCTACCCAGCAGCCGCGCTTCGCCGCACGGATGTGAAGCTCTTTATCCTTTTCGTTCTGCGCGTGAATCCAGATGAAGGCTTTCGGGCTGACGCCGCGCTCCTCCAGGATGTCCAGTTGTCGCATGGCGGCAATGCCGTCGCCGGTGTGTGAACCTATCGTTAATCCGGTACGCAGGTGAGTGAGAGCGGCGGCGGCGACGAGTTTGGCGTTGATCTCCGAGAGCGGGCCCGCGTCGACGCCTATCTTGATGACGCCTGGTTTGATCCTCGATCCGTCAATTCCACGCTCGAACTCCAGCGTCCAGCGGCCTGCCAATTGCGCGGCGCTCTCCTTAAATGCATGAGCCGGAATGAAGGCGTGTTTACGCGCGCCGTAATATCCAGTGTTGGTGATGATGTTCAAGCCGGTTACGGCGGAGAGCCGGTGAAGAACCGAAACGTCTCGTCCGAGCCAGGCAGGGGTGCAATCAACGAACGTGCGGCATCCCAACTCCGCCACGCGCTTCAAGTGCGGCAGCGCTGTGGTAAAAACCTGCTCCGGGTCGTAACGATCGCGACTGACCTTATCAGCGCCGATGAAATCCACCATCACGTGTTCGTGCATCAACGTCGAGCCCAATCGATCGGCGTCGATGCGGCCACGAACCGTCATCACCGAAAGTTTCGGCGCGCCGGGCACATCGCGCGGCAGCGCCGCGCAGGCCAGCGCAGGCATTGCTGTTGCGAGAAACCGCCTGCGCGGCATTTTCAAGTCTGGTTCTGGAGATTCACTCATGGTCGGCGCCGGCCCTAAACGATTTTCAGAATAAGTGATATCGACACATCTGATGAAATTACAACCATCAAAGGAGAGCGTATAGAGTGCCGGCTAAAGCCGGCACTCTATACGCTGTCTCCCAAGGTTTTTAGTTAAACCGGATAACGCTACTGCCGGTTATTTCGATCAGGAAAAAACGCTATACACAAGAAAACGTAGTTTCCGTAGCGCTCAGTTCGTTTTACCCCGCGACTTTTCCTTCGGCGGAAGCGGAAGCAGAGGTGGGTTGGCGTCTGATGACGACTACCGTGCTATCGTGCTTGTTCGGATCGTATCCGGGTTGCGCGCAATCGAAGATGCGATGGCAGAGCGTGGTGACTTCGGCGCCGCTGAACTTCTCGGCCAGCGCTTCGACCTCGCCGACGCCTTTGTCGCGGCTGTCGGTGATCTTGGCGAACACGCCGTCGGTGTAGATCACCAGTTGATCGCGGGCCGGGAACGGCACGGCCGATTCGGTGAAGGTAGCGCCGACTTGCGCTCCGACCGGGCCGCAAGTGACGGGCAGTTGTTTATGGCTGATAATTTGCGCGCCTTGCGGTTTGCTCATCTGGATCATCGGCAGATGGCCCGCGTTGACGTAGCGCATCTTCTCGCCCTCCCATCGGGCGAGCGCGCAGGTAAACGTTCTGCGACCCTCGTGTTTCTCCAACAGGTAATCGTTCAACTCTTCCAGGATCTTCGGCAAGTCTGTTTCGCGGCTGATAATTCGGCCCAGGCGCTGGTGCAGATTGGCGGCCTCGCCCAGGGCTTCGAAGCCCCGTCCGCCGAGATCACCCACCGCGACCAGCGGGCCTACAGGCGTCTCGAAGATGTGGAAGTAATCGCCGCCGGTCTCTGTCCCCGCGCCGTGTTTCGACGAGACCCAGATCTCCGGCAGGTCGATGATCGGCGGAGGCAAGAAGAGTTGATGCGTCTCCTGAACCAGGTCAAGCTCTTTCTGCCTGGCGCCGAGCTCGAAAGCCTCCTCGATCGCTTTGCCGGCTGTGTTGACCGCCAGGTCTTTAGGCTTGCGCGACCCCGCCATGAAGACGAAGGCAGTCGTGAACAACAGCGCGATGCGGAACAAGGGAGGGCTTCCGCCCCATAGCGAAACCGCCGCGTAACCGGCGCCCGCGTAAAGGGCGGCCTTGAGCGCCGCCGACATGCGACGGCGGTTAGCCGCTATCGCCAGTATGGGGAAGTAGCAGAGGAAAATGTCCGAGCCGAGTCCCGGAAAGAGTCCTTGCCAGACGAAGGCGGCCAGCCCCAGGTGAACAATCGTCAGATCGATCATCGTCATCGTCGTAAGATTGGCGCCCGGCGATTTTTTCCACACCGCGCCGACCGCGGCCATCACCATCCACGCGGCGGCCAATTGCAAATAGAGGTATTTCGCGTTCGACGGATTGTTCCAAGCCCAGATCGCTGACGCGGCGAAGACGACGGCGAAGAGCGACCTCGCTTTTGTCGCCCAGCCCTCCGCCGCGCGCGCCTGTTCATTGAGCGCCTCATCCACCTGTTTAGGAAGACGGTCTTTTAGTTGTTTCATGGCGACGAACTTATCCTTGAGCCTGTAGATTGATATTGAAGGAAATGCGGCCGAACCTGTGGCGGCCCGCAATCAAGGCTATAAAATACTTCAAAATAAAATCAAAAGGCAAAACTCGAAGTTGTTTACCGGAAATCAAGATTGTCATATCTTTTGCGCTTATTATAGTTGCGTTTTATTTTCAAAGACCGTCAGTTTGTTGGACATTGAGCGCTAGTTTCATTGACCGACAAGGGCTTCAAATTATCACGAAACCATATGAATAAACTTCGATGGGGATTGGTCGGATGCGGCGACATCTCGCGAAAGCGGGTTGCGCCTGCTCTACGGGACATTTCCGAATGTGAACTCATGGCCGTGAGTCGCGCGCGCGTAGAACTGGCCGAGGCGTTCGCGAATGAATTCGGCGCGAAGCGATGGTATGGCGATTGGCGCGAGTTGATCGCCGACGACGAGATTGACGCTGTTTACATCGCAACGCCGGTCTACCTGCACGCCGAGCAAACCGTCGCCGCGGCTGAAGCGGGCAAGAGCGTCCTGTGTGAAAAACCCATGGCGATGAATCCCGGCGAGTGCGAGCGAATGATCGCGGTGTGCGAGTTCGAAGGCGTGGCGCTTGGCGTCGCTTACTATCGGCGATTTTATCCCGCGATCCGGCGCGTCAAGGAGATCATCGAATCGGGCGAGATCGGCAAACCGGTCATCGCGCAGATCAACGCCTTCGAGCGATTCAATCCGGCGCCGGGCGAAGACCGTTATTGGTTTCTCGAAAAGTCGAAATCGGGCGGCGGGCCGATGATGGATTTCGGCTGCCATCGGCTTGAAATCCTGCTCAACCTGTTCGGCCCGGTCGAACGAACCACGGCGGTGATCGGCGCCGCGTTGTTAGACCGCGAAGTCGAAGACACCTGCGTCGCCAGCTTCGAATTCGGAAGCGGCGCGCAGGCGTCGCTCGCCGTCACGCACGCGGCGTTTGAATCGCGGGATACGCTGGACATTTATTGCGGCGCGGGTTCGATCCATACGACATCGCTCAATCGCGGCGAGATTCGGATCGTGACCGCGGCGGGCGAAAGAATTGAATGGCGCCCGCCACACGCCAACCTTCACCAGCCGCTGATCGAAGACTTCACGCGCGCGGTGTTGGACGGGCGCGAGCCGGAGGTCGGCGGAGACGTTGGTCGCGCGGTCGCTATGATCGAAGCGGAGATTTATGCCGGCGGAGAATGATGTTCACACCGGTCTTTCTAATTGTCGTCTGGCGCAAGATGCGCGTCTTGGCCCGTTAAGGGCTTCAAGTGTATAATGGCCCCGTCCCCTATTGCCCCCATTACACGCCTAGCTAAATCAGACCACGTAGATCGGCATAGCGTCTCGTGCGGCGCTCATCGCCTGGGCCTCAATGTTCTGTGGTTCGATTTAAATATTCCCCCTTAGCATTGAAGTCAAAAAAAATACTTGGAGGTATGTGATGAAATCTAAGCATTTAGTTAAATTGCTCTCTTTTGGTCTGGTTTCGTTATTTGTCTTGGGCGCCTGCATAAACGCCGACGCACAGGGGCGAGGGCGCGGCGGAGGCGGCGGGCGACCGGCCGGCAATCCGGGAATGGGTGGAGGTGGTCGCGGAAGCGGCGTTGACGGAGGATTGGGTAACGCGTCAGACCGTTCAAACGGGCGGTCGGACCGTGGGATTGGCAACGCTTCTGATAAGTCTGGGGGACGATCAGACGATGGTTTGGATCGCGCCCGGGCCGCGAGCGAAAACGCCAAGCAGGCTGACAAGGAATTGCGTGATCATCCGGGAATGGCGAAGGGAATGAACATGAGCGCGAACCAGTTGCGGGACGGGTATAAAGCTGCTCTCGCAACCAACCCGAATTTGAAGTTCGGTCAATACGTGGCCGCCAACAGGATCGCGAAGAACCTGGGGGATCGTAACCCGAACATCACGACGCCCGCGATCCTGCAGGGGTTGGCGGGCGGTAAAAGCATCGGCCAAACACTCCAGGGGCTTGGTCTGAGTTCAAATGAAGCCAAAGACGCCGAAAAGAGGGCAGACCAGGAAATCAAGGACAGTAAACGGCAAAAATAGACCGTTGCGTAATTGTCATTGACGCAGGTGGCCTCGTTTCGCTGATCCGGCGCGGGCGGTTTCGACATCGCCCGCGCCGACTATGGCGCCGCCGTTTCAACCAGAAACTCGGCCTTTAGAGTCAAAGTAAAACCGCTCGGGATCAACGCCTGTGATCTTGTGTCCCCTGGCTCTTTGCGCGGCGCTTATTTCACGATCTCTGGCGCGTCGTGAATTTGGACTTGACTTGGTTTTTATTGTTGCTAGAGTATCCCCGGCCGGTTGACTTGGGATCAGTTCTTTCAATTTTCATCCAGTTTCATCCAGTTCATCCAGTTCATCCAGTTCATCCAGTTTCATCCAGTTTCATCCAGAAGCTTGAAATACCCTGAAAATAAAGAGGGTAAGAAGCCCAGGTTCCGGCGCTTACTCAACGAACGGAGGCCAATTTGACAAAGGCTGACGCTGCGTTTGGTATTGGGGTTATAACTTGTCGCCTCTGGCCGCTGTTCACAACAAACACCTCTTCTGCAACTTCAAGTCCGAGTCGCATTGGCGCGTGACTCTCATCACGCGCACATCAATTTGATAACCTATTTTTGCAGACACGTTTTACTCCCTCTTAGCTAGTGAGTTTCAACAGCTTAGGGAGAGTTTGACGTGTCTGCTACTAGTTGTCAGAGAATACCCACCAATCAATGGAGGAGATAAAGATGTCAGCTAACAATAATAACAAAGTGTTTGACATGCGAACGGCTGTCGCTACTATAACTCCAGTCCCCCCGCCGGGAAGTGATAATCATGCCCAGGACGGCGGTCAAGCCAATTTGAAGAACGTGACAGATACCTCATTCATCAAGGATCTATCATTTGGACAGTATCAGAATCTAACCCGCGAGGCTGATTACGTCGAACATTTCCAAAACAACCAGATTGTTACTATCGAGGGGGCTCAAACAACGACGGCTCAACAGAAGATAACGATCACTTCGGCCGAAAACGAGATTCACGTAATAGCCGCTACGACAATTACCCTTGAAGTGGGAGAGAGCAAGATCGTTATGACCAAGGATGGAAAAATCGAGATCATCGGAATCGATATCGATGTCAAAGCGACCGGACGTAATACCATCATTGGTGAACAACGAGTTGATATCAACCCTCTAGCCCCTCCAGCTTGACTCGTGGAATTTATAAGGCGGGAAACCAGACATGAGAACCTATAGGATCGATGAGGCCAGTTTCAACATACCTGAAGAGTGGAAAGATAAGTCTGTCAACGTATTTTCGCCGACTGGCGAGTTACCCGGCGACTTCTCTTTTGTTATCACAAGAGGTGATCTTGGGGGCGACCAGAACCTCGCGTCGTACGTAGAAGAGCAGTTAGAAGGGCTTTCAAAAACATTGCCGGAATTCAGGTTGATCAGAAAGAACGAAACTGCCGTAGATAATTCACGTGCTTTTAACACAGAATTCACGTGGAAAGCCGAAAATAAAAGCATGGCGCAACAGCAAACCTATGTGATGTCCGAACGGGTTGTGCTCGTTCTGACGGCTACCACGATAGAGAAATTTTCACGAGAGCATCGGCGTATCATCGATAACATTATCTCGAGCTTCAGTATATCGAGGTGAAATTGCGCGGGCTCCCGGAGATTTGCTGAGGAATGTAGATATGTCAGCTATATCCCTGCTGAACAAGGCTCAGGTATTAGCGACTGGCGTCGCCGCCATGGGGGCGATGGTGGGGGCGGGCGAAATAAAAGAGGCGGCGCGGCATCATGACCAGGTGGAACACTCCGCCGCTCTGGCGGCCTTATTTGCCGGGGCTTTGGCGGGGGCTCTCATCGGGGCGGCTATAGTTTTCTCCGGTGGTCTTGCAGTGGGACCACTTCTCTTCGCCGCGGCCAGCGGGGCTTCTATCGGCAGTGGCCTGGGCGAGTTAGTCGGCTCATTCCTCAAAAGAAAGACGGGAGCGATAAACCTGCCTTGCGCTTCGAAAGTCTATATAAACAGCCGGAAGGCTGCTCGCTCAGCCGGAGATGGGGGCAAGGGCGGCGATTTCGTAAATTGCTCCGGCGCGCCATTCGTCCCGTTTTCTTCACATCCTCAGCGTGTGATCGCCGAGGGCAGCGGAAATGTATTTATTGAAGGATTGCCGGCTGCAAGGAAAGGCGATCGCACAAGCTGCGATTCCAAGATCGCGGAGGGGAGCGCAAATGTTTATATCGGTGGCGGAACCAGACAATATGCTGAAATCGAGAGTGAGGTTCCCTGGTATGTTGCGCTGGCATTTTTTCTTTTAGGTTTCGTTGGCCCTGGCATGTTGCGTGGTCTTCTGACTGCGCTGAAGAACCTCCCGAAGCTTCTAACTAGCCCTCGCAGTCTTCTCCGTCCTGCCGGCGCCAGGATAAGACAACTGTTCTCCAGGACGGTAAGCCACCCGGTGGAGGTGGCTTCCGGGCGAGTCTTTACCAGTCAGACGGATTTTGAACTGCCGGGCCGGATCGCCATCCAATTCACTCGGATTTATGACACTTCGGCGGTCGATTATGAAGGGCCGCTGGGTCGCGGCTGGATTCATCCATATGACGTCCACCTCTGGGAAGACGATGAGCAGGGGATGGTCATACTGCGGGATCAGGAAGCGCTGCTCGTCGGATTCGGTCTGATAGCCGTGGGAGAAAAGGCGTTCAACCCGCTTAACAAGCTATGGCTGGAACGGTTGGAAGACAAGGCGTATGTAGTCCGAGACCAGGACGGGTTGCGATACAAATTCGAATCTGTAGACACGCCGGATGCGGCCAAAAGCGTTGAGACTGGTCTGAACGGAAAGTCGGAAGCCACAGCCCTCAGGCTGACCGGGGTTGAGGACCGAAACGGCAATCGGATCGATCTGTTCTATGAAGGCGAGCGTCTCATCTCACTGGTAGATGGGGCGGGCGCGAGGCTGAACTTCTCCTACATCACTTTAGATAACGGGGCAAACCGGTCAAACAGGGCGGAGCGGCTTGCCGCAGTGAATCTGGCGCTGGATGAGAATTCGAGTCGGACTGCGAGGCTGGTCAATTTTACTTACGACGCGGAAGGCCGCCTCATCAACGCCACAGACCGCGGGCCGGTTCCGTGGCGTTATGCCTACGAAGATTATTTGCTCATCCGGGAGACCAATCGCAACGGATTGAGCTTCCACTTCGCCTATGAAGGCGAAGGGAAAGACGCGCGATGTGTACACGCCTGGGGCGACGGAGGCATCTATGAAAGCCGGCTCGAATATGACCGCGAAACAATGACAACGGTAGTTGAAGATTCGTTAGGCAGGAGGACGACTTATAATTTCAACGAATTAGATCTCCCTATCAGGATTATTGACCCATTGGGTGGGGAGAAGCGTTACACTTACGGGCCGGATGGAGAATTGCTCTCGGAGACCGATGAGATCGGGCGCGCGACGAAATACGAATACGATGAGAATCTCGATTGCGTCAGCATTACCAATCCCGACGGGACAAAGCGCAGATTCTTTTACGCCGAGAACTCCTTGCCACAAATACTTTTCGACGAGAGCGAGGCGGAGTTCAAACGCGTCTACGATAAACGCGGTAACATTACTGCGACGATTGATGCGCTCACGAATCGCCGCGAGTACAGTTACAACCAGTTCGGAGACCTGGAAAAAGTCGTTGACCCACTCGGCGGAGTGACGAAATTCAAATGGAACGAGCGGGGCCAGATCTCTGAATTTACCACGCCGCTCGGCGCCAGGACCATATATGACTATGACGAGCGGAGCAGGCTGGTGAGTGTTAGCGATCCGCTGGGTAACACGACGCGCTACGCTTATGACGCGTCGGATCGACTGGCGTGGGTGGAGCGCCCGGACGGGACAAAGCATCGCTACGAATATGACCCCGAAGGCAATCTCACAAGTTTTCTGGACGCGAACGGCGCGGAGACGCGTTTTCGTTATGTGGACTACAACAAGCTGGGCGAGCGCATTGACGCTCTGGGATACGCCAGGCGCTTCGTTTACGACACCGAAGCCAACCTGGTTGAGGTTCGCAATGAACGTGGTGAAGCCTACAGGTTTACTCACGACGCTTTAGGCCGGGTGACGGGCCAGGGCGGGTTCGACGGTCTGACGTGGGAATATGATTACGATCCGGCGGGCCAATTGATTGCGCGAACCGACCCGGCGGGCCGCGTCACTCGCCTCGTCCGCGATCTGCAGGGGAGGGTTCTTGAAAGGCAAAGACCTGACGGGTCGGCGATCTATTTCAGCTATGACCGCGTTGGACGGTTAACGGAAGCCGACGCCCCGGGAAGCGAACTCGAGTTCAGGTATGACGCGCTCGGACGGGTCATCTGTGAATCGCAGAACGGACAGGTCGTCGAGAATGAATATGACGCGATCGGACGCCGGATCAAGCGCCACTCGCCTTCGGGGCAGGTAGTCGAGTTTACTTACGACACCGACAGCCGGTTGAGCCGTTTGCAAACCCCGCGCGGTTCGATGGAATTCGAATATGACAAGGCCGGGCGGGTCGCCAAACGAGGATTGCCGGGCGAACTGGAAGAGAGTTTCTATTACGACCGCTGTGGGCGAATCGTCGAGCAATGGCTCGATAAGTCGAGACAGACCCTCTTCCATCGCGGGTACAAATACGACTCTGAAGGCAACCTGATCGAACTCGCCGACAGCAAGAAAGGGACGAGCCGCTTCGCCTATGATCCGGTCGAGAGGCTGCGCGAGGTGACGCAGCCTGAGAGGAAGGTCGAGCGGTTTGTCTACGACCGGACCGGTAACCTAGTGCGGCGAGGGGAAAGAGAGTTTCGTTATGGAAAGCCTGATCGTCTGACCCAGACAGATGATGCGACGCTGATCTACGACGAAGTCGGCAATCTGATCGAGAAGCGGCGGGCCGGATCGGTGATTCGCTACAGCTACGACCCTGACAACCGGTTGACCGCGGTCGAGTCGGAAGAGGGCGGGCGGCTCGAGTTCGTGTACGATGCTTTCGGGCGGCGAATAGCGAAAGAGACAAAAGATGGGAAAGTGGGGTTCTTATGGGATGGCGATGTTTTGCTGGCGGAAGAGCGAAGCGAGAAGTCGAATGAATATATTTTTGAGCCTGGAAGTTTTGCCCCTTTATGCAGATTTGATGGGCAAGGCTTTGAGGCGTATCACAATGATCACCTTGGGACGCCACATGAATTGACGGATGAGAGAGGGGAGATTGTATGGTCTGCGCGCTTCGATGTTTATGGCCGCGCCAATCCATTGCGAGTAGACCGGACCGAGAACCAAATCCGCTTCCAGGGCCAGTGGTTTGACGAAGAGTCCGGGTTACATTACAACCGCTTTCGATACTATGATCCGGCGACCGCGAGCTTTATTACTCAGGATCCTATCGGTCTTGCGGGCGGGCTGAATACATATAGCTATGCCAAAAACCCGATACGGTGGATCGACCCATTCGGGCTTACCGGGAGAATCGACGAAGATGGCTTCTTCGCCCCCTCGAACGAGTACGGCCGTGGAAGTGGTTCGGGGCGTATCCGCATCCCGTACCAGGGAACACGCGACAGGGACTTCACACTTGCGAACCGCGAGGCAGGTTTTTCCAGGACCCCGGACAATTATAGCTGGCACCACGCCAACTACAATCCGCGAACGGGCTATGGCGACTTGCAACTGGTACGAACCGACGTTCATCAGAGTACGTCGCACCCAGGAGGGGTGTCCGATTTTCAGCAATCGACAGGCATCAAATATGATACACCCGAGGCGGTTAAGTACGTGGAGAAGAAGGGCCGTCTCCGCGGCAGGCCACCCGGCTGTGGGTGAGGGCCGTCTCTGAGACGGATCAGGCTCTTGATCGTGCGAGTCCATCATTTTGAAGAAAGGAATGTGAAGTGGTCGATAAGAGGAAGAGCAAGACTAAGCGCACACCCGCTAAAAAGCCAAGGGCTTCTCCTGGAAGCGGCGCGCAGTACAGTGTGGTCGATGAATGGGGTAATCAATGGAATAGATGCCTGCCACTCTCCGAGGAGACGCTTTCGGAGGTCGAAACCCAACTGCGAATAAACATTCCCGCTGACCTCAGGAAACTACTTCTGAGCTGCAATGGCGGTAGGCCGGAGAAAACGTACTTCGGAACCAGGCAGATAGAAGTAGGGATCGGTTCCGTGCTCCCGATTCGGCCTCCCGCCTCTCACAAAGGAAGCTCTCTTGAAGCCACCTATCAGCGCATGAATAGATCAAGACTCCCGTCCAAGCTATTGCCATTTGCTTACGACACTGGAAACGCCGGCATATTCTGCCTTGACGCCGAATCCGGAGAGATTGTCTACTGGGTGCACAACGACCCTGAGTATCCTATAAAGAAGGTTACCACATCACTGACGAATTTCTTGTCCAACCTAGATCTTCCTCCATACTAAATCAGATTCCTGCTGAGTAAGAATCGAGATAAAGCGGCCGCCGTTGAAAGCATTTAACCATTACTATGAAAACGACGCCTTTATTACATTTTGATATCAGAATTATTTGCTAATCGCTAATTCTTTTTGGTTCTTTTATATAGAAAAGCGTCTGGCGCCAGGTGATTTGTCGATGGACTCAACAAGAGATGGCCGCCCCACGGGAACGTTAATTCGTAGCGAGAGAGCCTGCCAATTCTCGTGTCAGATCGGCGGCGGGTATTTCTTTACATCCGCTCGCATTTTGGCCTGACCAGAGAGGCGAGAAATCACCGCTGCCATGGCTTTCGGCAATAGCGCGTAGGGGAGCGATAGCCGAAGTGGCCAGGGGGAACGCCGGCGCGGCGGCTTTGATTGGGCCGAGCTCCTTCATGATCTGGTTCACAATTCCGCGTGCGGGCCGGCCTGTGAAAATGTTGGTGAGCGCGGTGTGGCGGGCGGCCGCGCTTTTTAGAGCTGCGCGATGAACTGCGCTGATGTCGCCTTCGGGACAGAGAAGATATGCCGTCCCGATCTGAACGCCGGCTGCGCCCAGCGCCATCGCCGCCGCAACGCCCCTTGCATCCGCGATGCCGCCGGCGGCGATGACCGGGAGCTTCACTTCCCGCACAACTTGCGGCAGAAGGGCGAACGTGCCAACTTGAGTAGTGAGATCTTCCGACAGGAAAATGCCACGGTGTCCGCCAGCCTCGAGACCTTGCGCGATGATGGCGTCGACGCCATGCGCCTCGAGCCATCGCGCCTCTTCAACAGTCGTTGCCGAAGAGAATATCTTAGATCCCACGGCTTTCACCCGCGCCAGCAATTTGGCTGAAGGCAAGCCAAAATGAAAGCTGACGACAGCGGGCTTGAATTTTTCGAGAACATCGGCGGCTTCGGAACCGAAGGACGCGCGTCCCGTCCCGACTGGAACAGTCTCCGGATCAATCCCATATCTTTTGTAGTACGGCGAAAGTAGAGCCTTCCATGCGGCTTCGCATTCAATATCTGGCGTGGGCGGCGTGTGGCAGAAGAAATTCACATTGAAAGGCCTCTCGGTTTGCGCCTTGATCGTGGCCAGTTCATTGCGCATCGCCTCAAGGCTGAGCATGGCGCATGGCAGTGAACCGAGGCCGCCGGCGTTCGACACCGCTATCGCCATCGCGCCGCCTTGCGCGCCCGCCATCGGCGCTTGAATGATCGGCAAATCTATACCGAGAAGTTGTCGCAGGGTCATTGGTTGAACTCCAATCGAGAAAACGGATCGCAGTCATTCGTGTCTCAGCGCGATCATCGGATCTATCCTCGTCGCCCGCCGCGCAGGCAGATAACTCGCCAGCAGCGCGACCAGCAACAGCGCCAACGGCATTCCGACGAACGTCACTGGATCAATCGCGCTCACGCCATAAAGCAGGTTCGTGACCATCCGCGTCACGATCAGCCCCCCTGTTATGCCGATCGTCGCGCCGGCGGCGACCAGCGTCAGGGTCTGGCTGAGCGCCAGCCGAAGCACATCCGACGGACGCGCGCCTAGCGCCAGGCGGATGCCGAATTCGGATGTGCGCTGGCTGACCGAGAACGCGAGCGCGCCGTAAATACCAACTGACGCCAGGATCAACGCCAGCAAGCCGAAGACCGCCAACAGCGCCGCGCCCATACGCGCTCCCCACAATTCTTCTCCGATCAATTGAGAAATCGTCACGGACCTCGTCAATGGCATCGTACGATCCAGCGCCTGCGCTTCGCGCCGCACAGTGGCGAGCAATTCGCTCGGATCACCTGCTGTGCGCACATGCAACGTAACCCAGGATGGAAAGTCCTGCAGCAGCGACTGGTAGGCCAACGGACGCAGATCTTCGCCGATGTGTTGCGCCGCGCCGCCCTTGACCACGCCGATGACCTCCTGCAGAACGTCGTCGCCGAAGAACCGGAATCGCTTCCCGACGGCGTCTTGATTCGGCCAAAAGCGATTTGCCATCGCCTCGTTGATGACGACGACCGGCGGCGTGTTCTCGCGGTCGGCTTCCGTGAAATTGCGACCACGCGTGAAAGGAATCCCCATCGTCTCGAAATACTTCGGGCCGACAGTGCCCACGGTTGTAAAAATGCCGCGTCCGCCGCGCGACGGCTCCTGCCCCTCGACGAACACGCTACGCGTAAATCCCCCGCCCAAAGGACGGTTCGAAGCAATCGCCGCCGAAATCACGCCTGGAATCGCCTCGACCCTCTCGACCACGCGGCGGTAATGCTCCATCCCACGCGCCTTGTCGTATCCCTGCGCGTCTACGTCAAACGAAAGCGCCAGCAGCTTTTCGGGTTCAAAGCCAGGATTGATCCGCCGCGCATTGCTGAGGCTGCGCAGAAACAACCCCGCGCCGATCAGCGCGACGAGCGAGAGCGCCACCTGCCCGACGACAAGCAGATTGCGCAGACTGAACCATCGGCGCCCTGAGGCCGCCTGGCCGCCCTTCTCCTTCAATTCCGTGACGAGTTCAACCCGCGATGCCTGAAGCGCCGGCGCCATTCCGAAGATGATTCCGGTGAGCAGCGAGAGCAGCAGCGTGTAGCCGAGCACGCGCGGATCTAGGCTCAGATTGATGTCGCCGGCGTTCATCCCAGGCGGCCTGAAGGCCCACAATAGATCGCGGCCAGCCACCGCCAGCAGCAACCCGCCGCCGCTGCCGGCCAGCGCCAACATAAAACTCTCCGTCAGCAGTTGCCGGATCAGCCTCGCGCGACCAGCGCCGAGCGCCATCCGCAGGGAGATCTCTTTTCTTCGCGCAGCCGCCTGGGCAAGCAGCAGGTTCGCCACGTTGGCGCAGGCGATCAGCAGCACCAGACCGACGACCGTCAGCATCAACCCGCTCGCCCTCAGATATACTGATCGCTCCCGCGGCGGGATGGTGGACTGATTCAAGGGGATCAGCGTGACGTTGCGCTTATCGTTGTCATTCGGAAAGTCCTGTTCGAGGCGGCGGCCAATGGCCCGAATCGCGGTTTCGGCTTGTTGCTCCGTGACGCCGGGTTTGAGACGGCCAATGACGTTGAGAATCATCGCTCGCCGTCCGTTGAACGCATCCCGAAAAACTTTCATGAGAGCTTGATCGTGCATCATCATCGGCACCCAGCAGTCCGGTCCTCCGCCGATCGCATCCGTTCCTTTGAATCCTTCCGCCGCGACGCCCACCACGGTGTAGTCAAGCCCATTGAGTTTGATCGCCCGGCCGACGATCGCCGGATCACCGCCAAAGCGGCGCTGCCACGCGCCGTAACTGAGCACAACGACCGGATGAGTCCCCGGCGTACGGTCTTCTTCCGGCAGAAACGTGCGTCCGATCGCGGCTTTGACGCCGAGCAGATCGAAATAATTTCCCGTGACGATCATCCCGCCGATCCGCTCCGGTTCGCCGCCGCCCGAGAAATTCAAGACGATGTCCTGAAAGGCGATCATTCCCGTAAAGACATCGTTCTGATCCCGGTAGTCCTTGAAGTTCGGCCACGACATCTGGATGTAGTCGGTCTGAGCGCCCCGGTTCTTTTCATCAGTGCCGAAGACAGACATCAGCCGCGCTGGTTCCGCCACCGGAAGCGGCTGCAAAAAGACCGCATTGACGAGCGTGAAAATCGCCGTATTCGCGCCGATGCCCAATGCCAGCGTCAGTACGGCAATCAAGGTGAAGCCGGGCTTCTTCCATAACATTCGCGCGCCATATCGCAGGTCTTGCCAGAGCGTTTCCAACCATCCCCCGCCGCGAATGTCATAGCCGCGTTCAGTGTTCCGGCCCATGGCGCCGAAACTTTTCAGGGCGGCGGCTCGCGCCTCGTCTGGCGGCGCCCCGCGCTTGATATTCGCCTCCGTCTCCATCTCGACGTGGATGCGCAATTCTTCTTCAATGTCCCGCAAGACGCTTTCGCGCCGAAACAAGGCGCGCAGCCGCGCGCTGAGAATATTGAACCATTCCATCATCAGCCTCCTCAGACTGCTTTTCTGACCTTCGCAACGGCCAGGGCAAGCCGATCCCAGCTCTCTTCCTCGGCTTTGAGTTGTTTACTCCCTGCTTTCGTCAGCGTGTAGAACTTGGCCCGGCGGCCGGTCTCGGTCACTCCCCACTTGGAACTGATCCATCCGCGTTGTTCAATCCGATAGACCGCAGGGTAGAGAGAGCCTTGCTCGACCTCAAGCAGTTCGTCAGACAACTGCCGAAGGCGTTGTATGATGCCGTAGCCGTGGAGCGGTCCTAAGCTGAGAGCCTTGAGGATGAGCATGTCGAGCGTACCCTGCAGGAGATCCGCTTTCGGTTGGGTCAAATTTCACCTCCAAATCCGCATTGCTTATTGGTCACACTTAGAAATTCTAGGCGCAGGGTAGGCAGGGAGACCTAGAATGTCAATGCATAGCCGCGAAGTTGTCTACAAAATTAGTCGACGGATTTGCGCGCGCCGCATAGGGCATTACCAAATGTATGCCCAAAGGTCAGCCGAACGAGAGTAAACGCATTGCGTCAAAGTGAGGCGTTCAACGGGACGGCTAGGCGGTTGGCGGGCAAGGACGAGTGATACCCACCACAGATTGTGGTCGCGCGCTCATTTGAAACCATCCTCCACTGCTGTAACCCATGCTGATGTCCAGCGCACAGGCCAAGCAAGTACCAAAAGCGCTTCGGTTTTTTGGCTGGGAAAATCCAGGGAACAACTTTATTGTTTAGGGAACAACTTTAATTGTTCGTCTAGATATGTAAGCGCCGGAGTAGAAGACAATGTCACAGATAGACAAACAGATCGAAGAGCTAAAGAAAATATATGAGGAAAAAACTGAGAACTATGTGGAGAAATTTGAGGACACGCTTGCTGAAATTGAGGACCCAATCAAAGATGCGAACGCTGTGACCGCATTGATTTCCTTACTCGATGATGATGCTGAATACGCGGAGCTGATGTATTCAATAATTCATACGGCAGAAACGTCTGACGATGAAACCTACTCTACGGGCGTGATTAACGCGCTGCCTGAGCTATGGAATTCTTCTCCAGGGTGGCTTCAAACTATTCATGTCCGAATATTAAACTCACCCACTGCTATTTGCGCGTATCTCCGAATACTGAATCAGTCTGGTGAGTTAAAAAGACTGGTGGCAAAAGAGATATTTTCAAGTGTTTCCGCAAAGTCGCCTCAGTTAAGCCAGAAAGCAACGAATGCCGTTTCAATGATTGATTGAGTGTTTCGGCCACTAATTGGAGTAGAAGGAACCCCGGATTTCACTGGCCGGGCGGATCAACACGGATCATCCGTGAAAAATCCGTAGTTCCCGTGGAAATCCGCGATTCCTTCTTTTGTCTTGGTTGCCGAAAGGATGATCAACGCCAACGGATGACGGCCTGGTAAACCACTACCTCAACACCAGATCAAACGCTCCGTTAAGATGGACTCCGAAATTTGCTAATTCTTTTTTGGCGGCGCGTAATCTATGCCGAAACCCCTTTTCAGATATTCCGCCAGCGGCTCCAGTCCGACGGCCGCGCGCCGGCTGTCGACATTCTCTTCTTCCTCAATCGGGTACAACTCCATGCGTTGGGTCGTTTGATTGAGCCGGAGCTGGGTGCCGTAAACTTGTTTCTTACCCTCGCGGGTCAGAATTCGATCTTCCAACATCGCCAGATCGGACCGTCGGGCTTCTTTCTGGGCGACGGCCTCTTTGATCAGAGGAAGATATTTCTTCTGGTAATCGAGTTCGGCGTGTTGAACTATCAGAAACGCCACGCCGCTCGCCTCTTCGCCGAAGACGCTCTTTTTCGGCCAGCCATGTTGTTTGACGATCTCGTCCAACCTTTGACGGTTCTTGCCGTCGAGATCGTTTTGTCGCTCGACAGCTTGCTTCCACTTCTTAGCCAATTTCTCGCTGTCCGAGGCGGCCAGCCTGTCCATCAAATCCATCATCTCCTGACGGTGTTTTTGATTGTCTTCACCCATCCTCACCAGTTCGCGCCGCACGGCGTCGCTCGATGAAGTCGGGCGGAGATCCTGCGCGAAATGGGCCGGAGCGAGCGACAGAAGCAGGGGGGCCATCGAAAGAATCAATATGTGTGTCATATGTTGTAACTCCGGGATTTTTACATCTACAGTCATTTTTCCATGTCTTTGTACACACGACTCACGCGGCGGCGCTCAATGTCCGACAAACTTCGGTTTGTCGCAGTTGGATTAGAAAGTCCCTTTATTTCTTCCAGGCGGCTCGCTGATCAGACCGCGGCAAACTGAAGTTTGTCGGACATTGGGCGCACATTCTGTCAATCTGATACTCCTGTCGGCGCCGCTGGTCAAGAAAAACTGTTCACATCTCCGTAATGGCGGGCTGTTTCTTTCTAACCGCCGGAGACAGCTTTCTCAGCTTTTCAACCACGGCCTGCAAAATTTCGAGCGTGTAATCGACGTCCTCTCTGGTGTTGTATTTGCCGAAGCTGAACCGGAGCGAGCCGTAGCCGGAGTCGCGCGGCAATCCGATGGCCGTCAGCACGTGCGACGGCTCGGTCGAGCCGGACGCGCAGGCCGAACCGGTCGAGACGGCCACGCCTTTGAGGTCGAGCGAGATCTGAAGTCCCTCGCCTTCGACGTGGTCGAAATTGAGATTGGCGATGTTCGGGACGCGGCGCTCAGGGTCGCCGTTGCGCGAAATATTCGGGATGCGTTTGAATAATTCCTCTTCGAGGTAATCGCGCAACCCGGCGGCGTGTTTCATCCGCTCGGCCAACTGGAGCCGGGCGAGCTCGGCGGCCTTGCCCATTCCGACGATGAGCGGAACGCTCTCAGTGCCGGCGCGTCGGTCGCGCTCGTGATGGCCGCCGTGCATCTGCGAAGCGAGGCGCACGCCCCGGCGGACGTACAAGACCCCGACCCCTTTCGGACCGTAAATCTTATGCGCTGTGAGCGTCAGCAGGTCGACGCCGAGTTCCTTCACGTCTACGGGGATCTTGCCGACGGATTGCACGGCGTCGGTGTGCAGGTAGAGATTCTTCTGCCCTGCGTCGCGGCGTTCTTTGATCAACGCGGCGATCTCTTTGAGAGGCTGAATCGCGCCGATCTCGTTGTTGGCGTGCATGACGGTGACCAGCGCGGTTTCGTCGGTCAACGCCTCGCGGACGTCTTCCACGCGCACGACGCCTTCGCGGTAAACCGGCAGGTAGGTCACGCGCCAGCCGTCTTTTTCGAGGCGCCCGCACGCGGCCAGGACCGCCGGGTGCTCGATCTGCGAGGTGATGATGTGACGGCCCTTCTCTTTGCCCTTTTCTTTGTGAGCTTCGGCGACGCCTTTGATCGCCAGGTTGTCTGATTCTGTGCCGCCCGAAAGAAAAGTGATCTCGGTCTTGTCGGCGTTGAGCAGCAGGGCGACCTGCGCCCGGGCCTCCTCGACGGCCTGTTTCGCCTGCTGGCCGTATTGATGCGTGGACGAGGCGTTTCCGTAGACTTCGGTGAAGTAGGGGAGCATGGCCCGCGCGACTTCGTCGTCTACGCGTGTAGTTGCGCTGTTGTCTAAATAAACTCTTTTAACGCTCATATCTATTGGAGTCTTTAAATATATGGGCTTCCACGCTAAGAATACCTCAAATCGAAGCTTGTGTTGAGCCGCGCAATGGTGTAGAAAGTGAGACGCCCTCATATAGGTCCCCTGACCTTTGTTGTGTTGTGTCAACCGCAGAAGGAGGATAGTTATGAACGCAGGCTTTGTTCGTAAGGCAATGACATTCGCGGCGTTCGGGTTCGCTTTGAATGTGGCCTTGCTAGGAACGTTCGTCGTAGCGACGGCGCAGCCCACGCAGACGCGCCCGAAGATCGTTACGAATGACCCCGCCACTTACCGCTACGCCTATCAGCACGGCTACCGCGCCGGTTATGAAGACGGCTTCACGAAAGGCAAGAGCGATTTCAACGAGGGCCAGCCGCGCGAGTTTGCGAGCAGCGACGCCTACAACCGAGCCGACCGCGGCTACGAGGCCCGCATGGGCACAAAGGCGGAATTCGAGGAGTCCTACCGCACCGGCTTCGAGCTCGGGTATAACGACGGGTTCTTCGGACGGCCGTTCACGGTCTCACTTCCGTCGAATCTGCGTACTGTGGTCATCGCCGCAGTCAACGCGAATGCGCCCCCGCCTGATCCGCCTGCAAGCCAGGCCCCGCCGCCCAGTCAGCGCGATAACAATCGCGATAACAATTCGGACCGGGATGACAGATTCTCCAAACGTCCCATCGTTCCGGATGGCATTGAGATGAAGATCCGTCTTAACACGGAGATCAGCACGAAGACGAATAGAGAAGGCGACAAGTTCACGGCCGTCGTGCTCGACCCGAGCGATTTCGCCGAAGGGATCGTCGAAGGCCACATCGCCGCGCTCAATAAGTCGGGCAAGGCTACGGGTAAAACAGAATTGTCGCTGGCATTCGACACGATCCGGTTGCGCGACGGTCGCGGCAGCCGATTCGCCGGCCAGGTCGTGAAGGTCTACCAGAGCGAGAGCGTCAAGACCGTTGACGAGGAAGGCAACGTCGAAACCGGCAGCCGGGGTAAGGACACCGCGACTCGCGGCGTCGCCGGAGGCGCGCTCGGCGCGATCATTGGCGGGATCGCCGGCGGCGGTAAAGGCGCGGCCATCGGCGCGATCCTTGGCGCCGGCGTCGGCGCCGGCTCGGTCCTTGTCCAGGACGGAAAAAATTTAATTCTCGAGCCGGGAACCGAGATCCTGATTCGCACCGCCGCGCCTGCGCGAACCAGAGACTAGGAAACAGCGTATAGTGGGCAGTGGATAGTGGGCAGTCAGTAGAGCTGCCCACTATCCACTGCCCACTATTTTTATGATCACCCTTCTCACCGATTTCGGCCTCGGCGACTACTTCGTTCCCGCAGTAAAAGGCGTCATCCACACAATCAACCCTGAGGCCTTGATCATCGACATCACGCACGACGTGGCTGCGCATGACATTCAGGCGGCCGCGTTCACGCTTGGCGCGTGTTATCACAATTTTCCCGCCGGGACGATTCACGTCGTGGTGGTTGACCCCGGGGTGGGGTCGTCGCGCCGCGCGATCGTCGCCGAGGCCGGCGGATATTTTTTCGTCGGGCCTGATAACGGCGTCTTCAGTTTCGTTTACGCCCGCGAATCGAAGCTGCGCGTTTTTCACGTCACAAACGACCGGTACTTCCGCCATCCGGTCAGCGCGACCTTTCACGGACGCGACGTATTCGCCCCCGTAGCCGCCTACGTCGCCGGCGGGGCGTCGCTCGAAGAGATCGGCGCCGAGATCGAAGATTACGTCAGATTTGAAATCCCACGACCCCGATCGATCGAAACGCGCGGCCTGATCGAAGGCCGAATTATTCACATCGACCGCTTCGGCAACTGCGTCTCCAATTTCACCGAGTCCGAGTTGAAGCCTGGTGAGATCACGCCGTCAACGAAATTCCATATAGGGGGGCGCGAAGTCAGACGATTCAGCGCCTATTTCGCCGAGGCGACGGATCGGGATGGTCTGTTCGCCTATCCGGGCAGCGCGGGTTTCTGGGAGATCGCGCTCTGGCGCCGCTCGGCGGCTGAATTCATCAACGCCCGGCGCGGCGACGAAGTCATTCTCGATCGCGGATTGCCCGGCTTAGCCACAGAGGTCACAGAGAGCACAGAGTAAAAACCTCGGTGATCTCTGTGTTCTCTGTGGCTAAGTTCCGCAATCCGCGATCCGCAATCCGCAATGGAACTGATCCGTACGACACTCGATCTAGAATCGCGCGTCCAGGTGATGGGCGTGCTCAACGTGACGCCCGATTCATTCTCGGACGGCGGGAATTACGCCGATCTTGAAAACGCGGTCTCCCGCGCTCTCGAGATCGAAGCCGAAGGCGCGGACATTCTGGACGTCGGCGGCGAATCGACCAGACCCGGGTCGAAGCCGGTAAGAGAAGAAGAAGAGATGGACCGCGTGATACCAGTGATCGGAGCGTTGCGCGGCCGGCTGCGGATTCCGATCTCCGTTGACACGACGAAGAGCGAGGTCGCGCGGGCCGCGCTTCAAGCCGGGGCGGAGATCATCAACGACGTCAGCGGACTCAGGTTCGATCCCACCGTGGCCGAGGTCGCGGCGGAGACCGGCGCCGCGCTGGTGTTGATGCATTCGCGCGGCGCGCCAGGGATGATGCATCAGCAGCCGCCCGTCGACGACGTCTTCGCCGAAGTGATCGGCGGATTGCGGAGGTCGATTGAGGAGGCGCTCGGTCGCGGGGCGCGGCGGGAGCGGATTATCCTCGATCCCGGCGTCGGGTTCGGCAAGACCCCGGAACAGAACCTCCAATTGATAGACAGGCTCGATCGCATCGTGGCCGAATTCGGACTGCCCGTGTTGCTCGGAACTTCGCGCAAATCTTTCATCAAACATGTAATGGATAAGGCGCTCTCCGGCGGCGCCCGCGACGATTTGCGCGAGCGCGTCGCGGGCACGGCGGCGACCGTCGTCATCGGCGTTTTGCGCGGCGCGCGCATTGTGCGCGTTCATGACGTAGGCCTGATGTTGGCGGTGACGAGGATGACGGAATCGGCGCAACGCAGCGGCGCTCCAGTATGAATTGGACTGATAGGAGTGATGGGAATCATAGGACTTCAAGCCTGCCCTATGATTCCCATTAAGTCATGTAAGTCCCATTCATGATGATCCCAAGGGTTTTCCGAGGAGCCTTCAGGTCGCGTTGCGACGCCCTGAAATAATGAAAAGCGTAGTTCGTAGTCCCGCCTTTAGGCCGCAAGCGTTTGGCGTTACGGAATGGGTCTGCATTCGACGCTTCCGCCTAAAGGCGGGACTACGAACTGATTTTCGGAGGAGAAAATTAGAATTTGTCTGACGCGCCATTTCTGCTACCATCACTGGGGCCTTAATTGTGTAGCGCGTGACGCCGGTCGGCGCCGCTCCAGGCGCCGCGCTGAAGGGTAAACGGCGTCGCGAAATAGGCAGGGAAATTCCTATGAAACTGCGAATCAAATCCGAGCGTCTTTTGTTCTTCGCATTAGGCGCGCTCCCGCTGACCGCAGGCGCATTTTGGATGGGTGTAGCGGCTGACGACATCGGCGTCAAGCAAGCGCGCGAGCTGATTCAAAACATCGCGGGGGCGAATCTCACTCAAGATCAGGTGCGGATCAAAAATATTTCGCCCGGCGTCGGCGGAGGGGGAGTGATCGTTGAAGCGCAGATCGAAACGGCTTTTCGCCTCGAGAAAGGCAAAGAAGGCTGGCGCATCGCCGAGGCGCGCCTGGGCGCCGGGCAGTGGGAATCTTTCGACCTGATCGAAGAGGCCTTGCGGCGCGAGAAGGTTCGGCGGACCAACGACCTCTTGCGACAGATCGCCGACGGACTGGGCGCTTATAAAAGTGATCGCGGCCAATTCGTGCAGTCGGACCGGATCGCCGTGCTGCTCGATTTCCTTTCGCCGCGCTATGTGAAATCTCCGCAGCGCGTAGACCTCTGGGGGAAAGAGCTTGAATATCAAGGCTCGGCAACGAACTACCGCCTGATCTCATATGGCCCCGACCGCAAGTCGGGGACGAAGGACGATCTGATCATTGAGAACGGCGCCCTGAAGAGCGGCGCGAACTAAACATGCAATACATTTCAGTTGAACATCAGCAGGCCATCGGCGAGCGCTTCAAGGTCGCTTCGATAATTGTCTTCGCGTTTTGCGTGTCCGTGGTCGCCTTCGCGCTCATCGGTCGTTTGATCGAGCCGTCGGAGACGCTCCCCCAAAGCGAGAAGCTCAACTCCATCATCCCGCCCGTCGTGATCGTTCTGGCTATGGGCGTGATCGTCTTGCGGCGCGTCTGGATGTCGGCGATGGTTATGAGAGTGGCGACGCGTAACGGAGTGCCTGCCACGCTCAACCGGCTTATGCAGATGACCGTAGTTTGCGCCGCCCTCTCCGAAATAGTGGCGATCGTGGGCTTCATGTTTTACCTGTTGACGGGAAACTATAGGTACAGCCTGATCTTGTGCCTGGTCAGTCTGCTGCTGCTGCTTTACACGGCGTTCCCCAGGCGCGGCGAATGGTACCGAGCCGTCGTCGCCGCCGCAAACGCGCGAGCCTAGATCGTTCAGATCTGGGAGGGTCAGGGGATTTATAGAATCTATAAGTCCTACAGGTCCAATAAGTCCCATTTCCGCAGGAGTAGGAAGTAGTTCAATGATGAAATCCAAAAAAATGAGCGCCGCGATTATCCTCATTGCGCTGGGGGTCGTATCGGCGGCGGGAGGGCCGCAGCAAGGCCAGGAGCGGAATCCCGCGGCTCAGGAGCCGTCGGCGCCTTCTACCGAACGACAGAAAGAGATTTCCGACGGGGCGGCGCGCCGGCGGGCGTATGTGCGGTTCATTGAAGCCCGGCGTTTGAAGGGCGAAATCCAACGGCTGCGCAATTCGGCGCGCCTGCTCGATGAAGCCATCAAAGCGTACAAGGAGACCATTCAACTTGACCCCGCCGCGGCCGATCCGCATGTCGACCTCGGCGAGCTTTACTTCTTCTCTCAGCAGCGCCGGGACCTCGCTGAAGCTGAGGCGCGTGAGGCCATAAAGCTGGATCCCGATTGCGTGGACGCCCACCTGCTGCTTGCGCGCTTGCAAGTCTATTCGGTCAGGATTGAGCGTAATTGGAGGCCGTCGCTCGTCGAGCAGGCGATACGCGCTTACGGGAAAGTGGCGGAACTCGATCCGAAACACGCCGAGGCCTGGGCGATGCTGGCCGAATTGTACGGGACGAAAAACGACACTGCCAGACAGATTCGCGCGTTGGAGAAGTGGGCCGGCGCGCCCATCCCGAACGACCCGCTCTTCTACAATTCGGTGATGAACAGCGACCTCTCCGCCGATCAGGCCTACTACCAGCTCTCCCGGCTCTACCTGAGTCGCGGGAAAAACGAGGACGCCATTCTGGCCGCCAGCCGCGCGTACGAATCCAATCCCGAATCGAACGATTACGCGCGCAATCTGATCGGCATTCTGCGCGTGGCGGGGTCGAGCGGCGAAGAGTTGCGCGTCTACAGGCGCCTCATGAAATCGTCCGCCAGCCCGGCGCTGATGGTCGGCTACGGCTCCGCGCTGGTCCGCGCCGGAGATCACCTCGAGGCGATCAAGATATTAGGCGAATACGTGGCGCTCGACCCGTCGAACGCCAGCGCCGTAGGGCTGCTCG
>Ga0081455_10001754_pt1 | contig 26206 bp, 17 predicted proteins | sample TabmetS3T2R1_FD_70207 | JGI IMG/M metagenome (GOLD analysis project Ga0081455, IMG submission 70207) | Tabebuia heterophylla rhizosphere microbial communities from the University of Puerto Rico - S3T2R1 | ecosystem: Host-associated > Plants > Roots > Rhizosphere ...
GGCCTCGTCGACCTCCTTGACCTTCACCTGCAGCAGCGAGCGCTCGTTGGTGTCGAGCGTGGTTTCCCAGAGCTGGCCCGGGTTCATCTCGCCGAGGCCTTTATAGCGCTGCATCGCGATGCCCTTGCGGCCGGCGTCGGTGACGGCGTCGAACAGGCTGACCGGGCCGTAGATCATCGTCTCCGCATCCTTGCGGCGCAACGTGCCGACGCGGGGATAGGTTTCCTGCAGCGAGGCCGCGTGTTCGTCGAGCTTGCGCGCATCGGCAGACCCCAACAGCGCAGCATCGATCACCGCGAAATCCTTCACCCCGCGCACGGTGCGCTCGAAGGTGAAGCCTTCGCCCTCGACAAAATTTCCGCTCCAGCCGCGCTCGACCTCGTCGGCCAGCGCATCAAGACGCTTGGCAATGTATTCGGCGGCGGCGTTCGCCTTGACGGGGTCGCCGGAGATCTCGGCATTGAGGACGCCTGCGATCGCCGCCTGTTCGACCACGGTGCGGTTATAGCGCGAGTGCAGCCCGCGCAGCGTATTCTTGATGCTGCGCGCCTGTTCGACAATCGACAGCAGGTCGCGGCCGGCACGTTCGCTGCCATTGGCGAGTTTCAGCACGGTGTCTTCAAGGCCGGTCGAGATCAGGTAATCTTCCAGCGCCCGCTCGTCCTTCAGATACTGTTCGGACTTGCCGCGGCTCACCTTGTAGAGCGGCGGCTGGGCGATGTAGAGGTGCCCGGCCTCGATGATGTCGGGCATCTGCCGGAAGAAGAACGTCAGCAGCAGGGTGCGGATATGCGCGCCGTCGACGTCGGCGTCGGTCATCAGGATGATCTTGTGATAGCGCAGCTTGCCGAGGTCGAAGTCCTCGCGGATGCCGGCGCCGAGCGCCGTGATCAGCGTGCCGACCTGTTCGGAGGACAGCATCTTGTCGAAGCGGGCGCGCTCGACATTGAGAATCTTGCCGCGCAGCGGCAGCACCGCCTGAAATTCGCGGTTGCGTCCCTGCTTGGCGGAGCCGCCGGCGGAATCGCCCTCGACGATGAACAGTTCGGATTTCGCCGGATCCTTCTCCTGGCAGTCGGCGAGCTTGCCGGGCAGCGAGGAGACGCCGAGCGGATTCTTGCGGCTGATTTCGCGGGCACGGCGCGCGGCTTCGCGCGCGGCCGCCGCCTGGATCACCTTGCCGACGATCGTCTTGGCCTCTGAGGGATGCTCTTCGAGCCAGGCCTGCAGCGCCTCATTCAGCACGCCTTCGACCACGGGGCGCACTTCCGAGGACACCAGCTTGTCCTTGGTCTGTGACGAGAATTTCGGATCGGGCACCTTGACCGACAGCACCGCGGTCAGGCCTTCGCGGCAGTCGTCGCCGCTCAGCGCGATCTTTTCCTTCTTCGACAGGCCGCTGGAGTCGGCATAGCCGGTCACCTGGCGCGTCAGCGCGCCGCGGAAGCCGGCGAGATGTGTGCCGCCGTCGCGTTGCGGAATGTTGTTGGTGAAGCACAGCACGTTCTCATGGTAGCTGTCGTTCCACCACAGCGCGCATTCGACGCCGATGCCGTTCTGCTCGGCACGGATCGTGATCGGCGCCGGAACCAGCGCGCTCTTGTTGCGGTCGAGATATTTGACGAAGGCCTCGATGCCGCCGTCATAATGCATCTGCTCGCGCTTCTCCACCGCGTGGCGCATGTCGGAGAGTACGATGGTGACGCCCGAATTCAGGAAGGCGAGTTCGCGCAGCCGATGCTCGAGCGTCGCGAAATCGAACTCGATCATGGTGAAGGTTTCGGGCGAGGGCAGGAACGTCACCTCGGTGCCTCGCTTGCCGTTGGCCTCGCCGACGACTGCGAGGGGCGCCACCGGCACGCCATGGGCAAACTCCATGAAGTGCTCATGGTCGCCACGCCAGATCCGCAGCTTCAGCACGGACGACAACGCATTGACGACGGAGACGCCGACGCCGTGCAATCCGCCGGACACCTTGTAGGCGTTGCCTTCGCTGGCCGTGTTCTCGAATTTTCCGCCCGCATGCAGCTGCGTCATGATGACTTCGGCCGCCGACACGCCTTCCTCGCGGTGGATGCCTGTGGGGATGCCGCGGCCGTCGTCGCGCACCGTGACCGAGCCGTCCGGATTGAGCGTGACGTGCACGGACGTCGCGTGGCCTGCCAGCGCCTCGTCGATGGCGTTGTCGACGACCTCATAGACCATGTGATGCAGGCCGGAGCCGTCATCGGTGTCGCCGATATACATGCCCGGCCGCTTGCGCACGGCATCTAACCCCTTCAGCACCTTGATCGAGTCGGCGTCGTAATTGCCGCTGTCAACGTGCGGGGTGTCGGCGATTTGCCGGGCGGGTTCGGTCATTCCAAGGGGCCTTTGCAAGGGCGGGCAGGGAGCTTCGAATCAGTTGCGCGAGACAGTGCGCAGATTGAATTTGTGCCACGAAAATGGCGCTCCGTACAGGCCAATATCGTAGCTCTTAAGATACTGAGAAAATGGGAGTTTTTTACGTTTTTTCAAGGCCGGATTCGGTGGTTTTTCGGCTCCGCAAAAAGGCTGATTCGGAAGCCCAGAAAGGTGCGAAAAAAAGGCCCCGATGGCGGCCGCCGGACACGCCCTCATCCCCTCGCAATCTGCCCGGCCTCGACGCTGAAAATCTCGGCGCTGCGGTCGATCGCCGCGAACGCCGCCGGGTCGGCGCCGGTCATCCAGACCTGCGCGCCGAGCCGCGCCAATTCGTCGAACAGCGCGGCGCGGCGGCCTGGATCGAGATGCGCGATCACTTCGTCGAGCAGCAGCAGCGGCGTGATGGCGGTCATGTCGGCGACAAGACCGGCATGGGCGAGCACCAGCCCGATCAGCAGCGCCTTCTGCTCGCCGGTCGAGGCGTCCTTCGCCGGCATCCGCTTCGGCGCATAGACCACCATGAGGTCGGTCAGATGCGGTCCGTCGAGCGTGCGGCCGGCGGCGGCGTCGCGCGCACGATTGGCGCGCAGCACCTCGCGATAGCGTTCCTCGATCGCAAGCGCAGTCTCGGTTGCGAGCGCATTTTCCATCCAGCCGTCGAGCGCGATCTGCGCGGTCGGAAAGGCGGAGGTGCTGCCGCGCGCGGCGAGCGAGGCCTGCAGCCGCGTCACGGTCTCGCTCCGCAGGGCCGCGACGGCGACCGCCAACTGCGCGGTTTCATGCTCGACCGCATCGAGCCAGTGCGGATCGGGCGCGGGGCTTTCCAGCAGCCGGTTGCGCGAGCGCAAGGAGCGCTCCAGCGCGTTGACGCGCGTCGAATGGCCGGAATCGATCGCGAGCACCAGCCGGTCCAGGAACCGCCGCCGGTCGGCGGCGGCCCCCAGGAACAGCTGATCCATCGCCGGCGTCAGCCACACCATGCGCAAATGGTCGCCGAAGGCCGCGGCCGACGACACCGGCTCACGGTCGATCCGGCAGCGCCTGACGGTGCTGGGCGCGCCGTCCGTCGGAGGCTCGAGGCCGGTGCCGAGCGTGGCGAGGCCGAGCGCGCCTTCGATTGAAGCCGAGACCGCCCAGGACCCGTCGCCCTGATTGTCGGCGATGTCCTCGAAGGTGGCGCGGCGCAAGCCCCGGCCGGGCGAGAGCAGCGAGATCGCCTCCAGGCAGTTGGTTTTGCCGGCGCCGTTCGGTCCCACCAGCGCCACCAGATCAGCCGCGGTTTCGATCGCGGCTGCGCGGTAATTGCGAAAATGCGTCAGCGCCAGGCGGTTGATGCGGGAGGTGGTCATTGTCTGCGGTCATACGCGCGTGGGCGGCGGGTATCCATCAAATTTGAGCGGCGAGGCCCGACTGATACAGCACTCCAGCGACGTCGTTGCGAGCGCAAGCGAAGCAATCCAGCTCTTTCTTTGAGGTGCTGGATTGCTTCGGCGCCTTCAGCGCCTCGCAATGACGAACAACAAACATGATTCCTCGTTCTCGCAGCTGGACTAGCCCGAGCTTTGCATCCGTTTCGCACTCCTCGAACAACTGAGAGAGCGCAGGGAAGGCCGGGCGCTCAACCGCACCCGCAGCGCTCGTGTCAAAAAAAACAACACGAGCCATAGTCACCACAGGCGAAGCCGAAACGATCAGCCTTCCCTGCGCAGTGGTTGGAACGATTTCCTTCGCGCTCTTCCCGGTGAGACCCGCTTGTTGTCACCGTCGCCTGCGCAACACGACCAGAGCCGCATTGCTGGGTAATACCGCAGACTTGGCACCTGCGTTGGGGGCGCCAGAACCACGCGACTTCATCGTCCACAAAACCTTGTTCGTCCGCACGCGATATACGAATGCTGCAAGGTCTTGCGGCCACTGCTCCCCGCCCTCACCGTTCGTGACGATCGCGAAACGTCTCTCTCATCGAGAGCGGGATAAGCAAGGATACGCGAAGCGTTTGCTGGACCAGCAAGCGGAATCTGCTGGACCAGCAGCGGATTATTTTCGGCGCAGCAATTTGCGCGAACGAAACGCTTGAAGTTGCTGGCGAATTGGAGATTTCCACATCAATGTGGAAATCTTTCCAGGCCTTGTCAGGGCCGTCATTCCGGGGCGCGTCGAAGACGCGAACCCGGAATCTCGAAATTGTTTTGCGCGCTCGAGGCTCGGCGTATCATCTCGAGATTCCCCGGCGCGCAAGTTGCGCGCCTGAGATCGGACCTTCGGTCCGTCCGGAATGACGATGGATGCATTATTGTGTCATTGCGAAGTGCGAGCGCCACCATTGCGCGCTCGACGCTCGCCACATCATCTCGAGATTCCGGACTCGCGCGTTTCACGCGCGATCCGGAATGACGACCTGTGATCGCCGCAACCCTTACGAAATCGCGGCGATGTATTGCGGCTCGACGATCGAGTAATTCGCAGCGAGCCAGTCGTAATTCATCAGCACCTGCTTGGGACGGTTCTCCTTGGCCCCCGGGCTCAGCGCGATCTCGTCCGCGGTGAGGAATTCGGTCGCCGCCGGATTGATCGGCCCATTGAGGTTGCTCTTCAGCCACGCGGCCTGGCGCTTCGGATCCTGCATGAAGGCGATCAGCTTCATCGCGTTCTCGCGGCCGGCCGGATTGCCTTTCGGCACCACCCAGGCCGCCGACATCAACACGCCCTGGTTCCAGTGGAAATCAACCGCGCCCTTGGTCTCGCGTTTCACGGTGGCTGCGCGCGTGCTCCAGAGCTGGCCGACCGTCACCTCGCCCGAGCGCATCATCTCGATCGCTTCGGCGGCGCTGCGCCAGAACAGCGTCTGCGCCTTGATCTCCTTGATCTTCTCCAGCGCGCGCTTGACGTCGAGCGGATAGAGCTTCTCCGGCGGCACGCCGTCGGCCATCAATGCGGCTTCGAGCACGCTCTGCGAAATGCGGCTCAGCGTGCGCTTGCCGGGAAATTCCTTCAGATTCCAGAAATCAGCCCAGGTCTGCGGCACTTTCTCTTTCAGCGCGCGCTTGTCGTAGGTGATCACGGTGGAGAACAAATAGCTGCCGACGGAGTATTTGTTCGCGAGCCCCTGCGGCACCTTGCTGGCATCGACGATCTTGTAGTCGATTTCCTCCAAAAGGCCGGAGCCGCCGAGATCGATGCCGATCGACGGCGAGGAGTCGCAGACGTCCCACACCGCCTTGCCGCCATCCATCATCGCGCGGATCTTGCCGGCATTCGGTCCCGAGGTGTCATAGACCACGGGAAGTCCGGTTTGCTTGGTGAAGTCGTCGGTGAAGGCTGTCTTCATGGTGTCGACCTGCTGCCCACCGTAATTGGACAGCACGATTTCGGACGCCGCGGCGCGTGCACCGCCAAGTCCGGCGTCAAGTCCGAGCACGCTTGCGGAGGCTGCGCCGCCAAGCCCCGCGAGGAGCTGCCGGCGATCAAGACGAAGGCTGCGATCAGTTGTCATCGAAGTGCTCCTTTTTCTTTTTCCAAACCTCATTTTGAGGACGGCCGGTCAGGCGGCCGCCCTTCTGCGATAGGCGCCGGCCACCACCACGCCGATGGCCGTCAGGATCACGAAGATCGAGGCGACCGCCGCGATCGACGGGTCGATGTAATCCTGAATGCCCTGCAAGAGCTTGCGCGGCAGCAGGATGGTCCGGCTGGTGATGAACAAGAGAATGACCAGTTCGTCCCAGGACGTGATGAAGGAAAACAGCAGGCCCGACAGCAGCCCCGGCAAAATCGACGGCACCAGCACCCGCCGCATCGCGAGCAGGCGGCTCGCGCCGAGACTGCGCGCTGCCTGCAACAGCTTGGGATCGAACAGCGTCAGCGACGCGGCGACACAAACAAACGCATAAGGCATCGAGATGATGACGTCGGCGAGGATCGCGCCGGCGAAAGTGTCGAACAGGCCTAGATTGACCAGGGTGCGGCGGAACGCCAGCGCGCTGACGATGTGGGGAATGATCAAGGGCAGCAGCATCAGGCCGCGGATCAGGCCGGGCAGTCCGCCGGTCAATTGCCAGCAGGCGAATGCACACAATCCGCCGAGCAGCGTTGCAATCACGGCCGAGATCGAGGCGACGAGCGCGCTGCGGCCCGCGCTCGCGAGCCATTGCGGATCGGCCAGCAGCGCCTGGTAGTGACGAAGCGACACGCCCTGGGTCGGCAGCGACAAATAGGAGGTGTCGGTGAACGACACCGGAAAGGTGATCAGCACCGGCACGAACAGGAACAACAGGATCAGCCAGGCGCCGGCCCACAGCAGCGGGTTTGCCGCGCGGGGCGCCATCTAGACCACCCGCCCGATTTTGACGACGCGGCGACTGAGCGCGTAAAGCGTCAGCACCGTGACCAGCAGCACCACCGCCAGCATCGAGGCGACGCCCCAATTGGCGGTGTCCAGCACGTTCACCGCGATGAATTCAGCGATCATGGTGACGCGCCCGCCGCTGAGCAGCAGCGGCATCACGTAGAAGCCGAGCGACATGATGAAGACGAGGCTCGCCGCAGCCAGCGTGCCCGGCGCGCTGAGCGGCAGGAACACACGCCGGAACGCGCGCGCCGGCGAGGCGCCGAGGCCGCGCGCGGCGCGAACCAGCTGATGATCGATGTCGCGCATGTTCGCGTAGATCGGCAGGATCGCATAAGGCAGCATGTAGTGAACCATGCCGACCAGCACGGCGAACTCGTTGTAGCTGATCGGCAGCGGCTCGCTCGCAAGACCGAGCCATTGCGCCGCTGAATTGGCGAGGCCGTCACGCCGCAACACCATCAGCCAGGCGAAGGCCCGCACCAGCCCCGACACCCAGAGCGGCACCAGAATGAGAAAGAACATCAGATCGCGCATGCGCGCACTGGCATGAACGATCGCGTAGGCCACGACATAGCCGAGGATGACGCAGATGACGCTGGTGAGAAGGCAGACCCTGAAGGTCGTCAGCAGGATCTTGTGCACGCCATAATCGGCAACCAGCGGCGCGTAATTCTGCAGGCCCAGCACCGGCTCCGAGACGCTGAGCCAGAATATGCGGCCGAGCGGCAGCACGAACAACGCAACGACCAGCAGCACGGCCGGCGCCGCGAGTGAGATGGCTTCCGCTTTGACCCTGTTCACCAAGCGAACACGCCTTGTGCCAGATCGGTTGCTAGAACGGCTGTACCAAAATCGGTTTTTTTATTTTGCGGTAATACAAAGATCGTGGCATGGTTCAGAAAAGTGGTCAATGCAATGTCAAGCGGAGGCTTGGTGATCGACCGCAGCCGCGAACCGGTCAAACTTGATCTGGTCGGACTGTCGAAGTCCTATGACGGCAAGAGAGCCATCGAGTGCCCTCACCTTCCCGTGCAACGGGGCGAATTCCTCACGCTGCTCGGCCCCTCCGGCTCCGGCAAGACCACGCTGCTCACGATGATCGCGGGCTTCAGCGAGCCCGACGCCGGCCGGATCGTGCTCGACGGCACCGACATCACCCACTGGCCGCCGGAGAAACGTAATTTCGGGATGATGTTTCAGGGCTACGCGCTGTTCCCGCATATGAGCGTCGCCGACAATGTCGCGTTTCCGCTGATCGCCCGCAAATTGCCGCGCAGCGAGATCGCGCAGCGCGTGCGCAAGGCGCTGGTGCAGGTGCAGCTTGAGGCGTTGAGCGAACGGCTGCCGCGGCAGCTCTCCGGGGGCCAGCAGCAGCGCGTCGCGCTCGCCCGCGCCACGGTGTTCGACCCGGCACTGCTCCTGCTGGACGAACCGCTCTCGGCGCTCGACCGCAAGCTGCGTGGCGAAATGCAGGCCGAGATCAAGCACGCTCACGCCGCGCTCGGCAAAACCTTCATCTATGTCACCCATGATCAGGACGAGGCGCTGTCGCTGTCCGACCGGATCGTCATCCTGCGCGATGGCCACATGGTCCAGACCGGCAGTCCCTCCGAACTCTATGAGCGGCCGCAATCGCGCTTCGTCGCGAGCTTTCTCGGCCAGAGCAATTTTCTCACCGCGACAGTGGCCGCAAAAAACGGCGACGAGGTCGCCTACCAGATCGGCGGCAGGAGCTTCCGCCATCGCGGCCACGTCACCGAATCCGCTGATGGCATCGTGCTCTCGCTCCGGCCGGAAAAACTGTCGGTGCATGCCGAACAGCCGGGCGGCGATTTGCCCAACACGATTGCCGGCACCATTGCCAGCCGCTCTTATTTCGGCAGCACCATCGTCTACACCGTCAACACGCCTGAACTCGGTCCCGTCATCGTCACCCGGCCGGCGTGGGGCATGTCGATCGACGACGCGCCCGAACGCACGGTCTGGCTGTCATGGGATCCGAGCGCAACGGTTTCGGTGCAGGATCAGTGAGGCGCGATGTGACCAGCTTCACTTGACACCATGCCGTTCGTCATCGCGAGGAGCGCAAGCGACGACGCGATCCAGTTTTGCTTTGGGGTCCGGATTGCTTCGGCGCTTGCGCGCGCCGCGCAATGACGGCGCGGTGATTCAAAACAACATGGAACGATGAGCCATGACCAAAACAATGAACATCGGCATCCTGGTGCATCCGTTCGGCTCGCATCCCGCCTCCTGGCTGCATCCGGACGCCCGCCTCGGCGGCGAAGTCAGCCTCAAGCATTACAGCTGGATCGCGCAACGGGCCGAGCAAGGCCTGCTCGATTTCTTCTTCATCGCCGACGCGCCGGGAACCCGCGCCGGCAACATCCACGCTTTCAAGCGCTGGCCGACCTATATGGCGCAGTTCGAGCCGATCACGCTGCTCGCGGCATTATCCGCCGTGACCACGCATCTCGGCCTCGCCGCCACGGTCTCGACCAGCTTCTTCGAGCCGTACAATCTGGCGCGGCAATTCGCCTCGATCGATCATCTGAGCGGCGGCCGCGCCGCCTGGAACGTCGTCACCTCGACCATTCCGACGCTGGGCCTGAATTTCGGCAAGGACAAGCAAGAGGATCACGCCTCGCGCTACCGGCGGGCGCGCGAGTTCATGCAGGTGGCGTTCGGCCTGTGGGACAGTTGGGACGACGACGCCTTTGTCCGCGACCGCGACAAGGTGCTGTATTTCGATCCCGACAAGCTGCATCGCCTCAATCACAGGGGCGAGTTCTACTCGGTCGCCGGACCGCTCAATGTGCCGCGGCCGCCGCAAGGACGGCCGGTCATCATCCAGGCCGGCGGCTCGGATGCCGGACGCGAACTCGCGGCGGAAACCGCCGAAGTGGTGTTTACCGCCGATCGGTCTTTCGCGGCTGCCAAAGCCTTCCGCGAGGACATCCACAACCGGATGGCCCGCTACGACCGTTCGCCGGACGAATTGAAATCCGTCGTCAGCGTTTCCATCGTGATCGGCCGCACCGAGGAGGAAGCAAAGGAGAAATTCGAACTGCTGCAGACCAGCATCCATCCCGATGTCGGGCGCGAGGTGATCTCGATCGATCTCGGCAATGTCGACCTGTCGCAGGTGCCGCTCGACAGCCCGATCCCGCCTTCACTGCTGCCGCAGGACACCGAACGCGGCAAGACTTACCTGAAAAGCGTGCGCGATCTCGCTGTCGAAGGTCCGACGCTGCGCGATGTCATCCGCCGTTATGCCGCCTCGCGCGGCGGGCTGATCTTTGTCGGCACCGCGGCGCAATGCGCCGACATGATGGGCGACTGGTTCAGCGCGGGCGCGGCCGACGGCTTCATGCTCAGCGTGGAATCGCTGCCGACCGAACTTGATTCCTTCGTCGAGCTGGTCGTGCCGGAACTGCAGAAGCGCGGCCTGTTCCGCACCGCCTACGAAGGCACCACGCTGCGCGAGTCGCTCGGCCTGAGGCGGCCGAAGAGCCGGTATGCGTGAGGCGCCTCGTGGCTATTTTGGCAGTTCTCTCTCCTCATGGTGAGGAGCGCGGCCAATGCCATCTGCAGCCTCGTTGACGTGGGCTGCGAGCCGCGCGTCTCGAACCATGAGGCCGATGAGACGCCACACGGCCTCATCCTTCGAGACGCCCGCCAAAGCGGGCTCCTAGGATGAGGAACAAGCGCAACTTGCCTCAATTCTGATCGGCCGCATTGAAATAGCTTCCCGCCTCATGAACTCGTCCACGGATTGAGCACGGCAACGCCCGAATATTCGAAATCACTGATATTCCGTGTTGCCACTGTCAGGCCGTGGACGAGCGCGGTGGCCGCGATCAAAGCGTCCCGCTCCGAACGAGGATCCGGCACATGGAGACGCGCGCAACGCTGTGCGACCGCCACATCAATTCCGAGGATACGGCCGTCAAACCGGGGCAGGATCTGTTCGTCAATCCAGGACCGCAGGATCATGCCCTGCGCCTGGTCCCTTCGCGCAATCTGAAACGCGCCCAATTCGATCTCGAGAATCGTGACGACCGAAAGGAAAAAATTCGTAACGGGGATCGCGCTGGCCCAGGCCGATACGTTGCGATCCGCGCGCTCCGGCCGGCTGAGTTCGGAGATAACGTTCGTGTCGAGCAGAAACATCAATCAAGATCGGCAGGTTTGAAAATGCCGCCTTCGACGCGCGGCGGATCAAAAGCGAAGTCGCCTTTGCCCGGCTGCGCGACCGCTGTGGCAAGGCTCATGCCGCCGCCGGAGAGCCGCTCATAGTCTTCGATCGTGAGGAGAACGTGAGCCGGACGGCCACGATCCGTGATGAAGACGGGCCCCTTCCGCGCCGCCTTCTTGGCACGGCCGGTGTCCTGATTGAATTCTCGACTGCTGAGCTTTGTCACGGTCACCATGGCTCCATCCGAGTTGGCTTTGACGATGCCAAATATAGGTAGATACGTTGCTACATTCAACCCGGATCGACAAACAATGTTGGTCGCTGTGACATCAGCCGATCGCGACGGCAAAACTGGATCGCGTCGTCGGCTTACGCCTCCTCGCGATGACGAAAAAAGAATGCGCGCGCCTCAGAACTCGTCCGCCGGCAGTTCCATGAGCGTGCCGGCGCCGGCCTGGATGCGCGCCAGATGCGCCGCCGTCTCCGGCAGCATGCGCTCGACGAAGACTTTCGCCGTCACCAGCTTGGTCGTCAGATGCGCCGACGCGCCGTCGCGCAATTTCTGCTGCGCGGCTTTTACCATCAGCCCCCACATGTAGCCGAAGGTGACGAGCCCGAAGAGATGCATGTAATCGGCCGCGCCGGCGCCGGCATTGTCCGGCCTGGTCGCACCATTCTGCATCAGCCATTGCGTCGCCGTTTGCAAATGACCGAGTGACTTTCCGAGCGGCGCGACAAACGGCGCCATCACCTCGACGCCTGCGTTCTCCGTCACGAAGGAACCGACTTCGGCGAAGAACGCCGCCACCGCGCGGCCCTTGTCGCGCGGCAGCTTGCGGCCAACCAAATCGAGCGCCTGGATGCCGTTGGCGCCTTCATAGATCATGGCGATGCGCGCATCGCGCACGAACTGCTCCATGCCGTTTTCGGCGATGTAGCCATGGCCGCCCCACACCTGCTGCGCGGCCACGGTGTTGGCGAAGCCATTGTCGGTGAGCACGCCCTTGAGCACGGGGATGCACAGCCCGAGGATATCATCGGCGGCCTCGCGCTCCCTCGCGTCCTCCGAGCGATGGGCGACATCGCTCTTCAGCGACAGCCACACCATCATGGCGCGCGCCGCTTCGTTGAAGGCGCGGATCTGCAGCAGCGTGCGCCGCACGTCCGGGTGCACGATGATCGGATCGGCCGGCTTGTCCGGTGCCGCCGCGCCCGACAGCGCACGGCCCTGCAGCCGCTCGCGGGCGTAACTCGCCGCGTTCTGATAGGCGACCTCCGATTGCGCGAGCCCCTGCACGCCGACGCCGAGCCGCGCCTCGTTCATCATCACGAACATGGCGTTGAGGCCCTTGTTCTCCTCGCCGACCAGCCATCCCGCGGCGTTGTCGTAATTCATCACGCAGGTGGAATTGCCGTGGATGCCCATCTTGTGCTCGATGGCGCCGCAGGACACGCCGTTGCGCGCGCCGAGCGAGCCGTCGGGCTTGACCTGCACTTTCGGCACCACAAACAGCGAAATGCCGCGCACGCCCGCCGCCGCGCCCTCGATGCGCGCGAGCACGAGGTGGATGATGTTCTCGGTGAGATCCTGCTCGCCGCCGGAGATGAAGATCTTGGTGCCTGAAATCCTGTAGCTGCCGTCGGCCTGCTTCACCGCCTTGGTGCGCAGCAGGCCGAGATCGGTGCCGCAATGCGGCTCGGTCAGATTCATGGTGCCGGCCCATTTGCCCGCGACCATGTTCGGGATGAAGGCTTTCTTCTGCGCCTCCGAGCCGTGCACCAGAAGCGCCGCGACCGCGCCCTGGGTCAGGCCGGAATACATCGAAAATGCCATATTGGCGGAGATCAGGAATTCGCCGACCACCTGCGCCAGCGTCTGCGGCAGGCCCTGGCCGCCATAGGCAGCCGGAGTGACGAGGCCGAGCCAGCCGCCCTCGGCGAGCTGACGGAACGCCTCCCTGAAGCCGGTCGGCGTGGTGACGCTGCCGTCATCGCCCCGCCTGCAGCCTTCGAGATCGCCGACGCGGTTGAGCGGCTGCAGCACCTGCTCGGCGAATTTCGCGGCTTCGTCGATGATGGCGTCGCGGACATCGGCCGGCGCGTCGCTGAAGCCGGCCAGATTGTTGTATTTGTCGAAATTGAAGACGTCATTGAGGAGAAAACGGACGTCGTCGACGGGCGCCTTGTAGCTCGGCATCGGGTCCTCGCGCGGATCAGGCTGGATGCGACCAATACTGGTTCCGCATCCCGGCAGCAATCAGCCGAACGGCCGAGCGTCAGCAGCCCGGCTGACGGCGCGCCGCCGCCACTCTTCATCATTTGGGCCGCGCGCGGCAGTTCTTAACCCCGTGTTTACCTTGAGGATGAAAAGTCGGGCGAGGGCAGACCAACCTCGCGCCGGAATCCGTTTGTGTCTTCAAAGGTTCGGTGGGGTCGGAGCACACACAAGGCTCAAGGCGTCGGACACCGGATTTGGATATGACATCGCGCGTACCACCGGGTGGTTTTGAGAGCGAGCCGGCCGAGTCATCGTCGGTGCGCCCATCCGGCATGTCGCTCGGTGAATGGCTGAGCACGCGCACCCGCCAAAGCGAGCCGCCCGCCGGCGAGCGGCGCGCCTTCGACCGGCCCGCCAGCGGCCCGGCCGACATCTCCGAGATTCACCGCCAGCTCGACACCATTACCCGGCAGATCGACCAGATTTCGCAAGGCCGCGCCCGCCCCGCGCCGAACGCGAACGGCCTCGCGACCCAGCTCAATGACGCGATCTCGCGGCTCGATTCGCGCCTGGCGCGGCTGTCGCAGGGCAACGGCCAGTTGGCCGCGCCCTCGCAAGCCGCCGCCACCCCGCGGTCCGCCGCGTTCGCGGAACCGCAGCCCGCTTTCGTGCCGGCCGCGCCGCCGGTGGCCGCGCAGCCCGCGCCCCCCGCAAAGGCCGGCTTCGATCTCGGCAGCGCGGTCGCCGAGATCAATGCCCGCCGCAGCGAACTCGACCGCGGCCAGGGGCTGAACGGCGTGCCGCGCCAGCCCTCGCCGCCACTCGCCCCGCCGGTGCCGCCATCACCCAATTTGACCAGCCTGGAGCGGCAGCTCCAGCTGATCACGAGCCAGATGGAAACCCTGCGGCGGCCGGATTCGCTCGATCGCTCGATCGAGGCATTTCGCGAGGAACTCGCCGAGATTCGCCGCTCGCTGACGGAAGCCATGCCACGGCAGGCGATCCTGTCGCTGGAAGCTGAAATCCGCTCGCTCGCGCAACGGATAGATCACAGCCGCGACGCCGGCGGCGATCACGACATCCTCGCCAATATCGAGCGGGCGCTGAACGACATTTACGGCGTGGTGCGCGGCCTGACACCGGCCGAGCAACTCGCCGGCTATGATCAGGCGATCGGCAAACTGTCCGACAAGATCGACCTGATCGTGCGCGCGAGCCCCGATAGCGGCGGCATCCAGCAGCTGCAGGACGCGATCACGGCGCTGCGCGGCATCGCTGCCAACATCGCCTCCAACGAAGCGATCGGCCGCCTCAGCGACACCATCCACGCGCTGAACGACAAGGTGGACCGTCTCGCCGCGACCAGCGGCGGCGACATGCTGGCGACGCTGGAGCAGCGCATCGCGATGCTCACCGATGCGGTCGGAAATCGGCCGCAAGCGGCCGCCGATGATGGCAGCCTGGAAAGCGCGGTGCGCGCGCTCACCGACCGACTCGACCGGCTCGGCGGCGGCAACGACAATCTGGCCGGCATGGCGGAGATCGAAAGCCGGATTTCGCATCTGGTCGAACGGCTGGAGACGACCGAACCGCGCTTCAACAACTCGTCTCGCGTCGAGGAAAGCCTCACCGAGATCCTGCGCCACCTGGATTATCAGCGCCAGGTGATCGCGGGGCTCGGCGACCAGCTCAGCACGCCCGCCGCGGCGCCGGACGCGCTCGCCGGCGGCATCGTCGATTCCATCAAGCGCGAATTGTCCGATGTCCGCGGCCACCAGGCCGAGAACGACCGTCGCACCCAGGATACGCTCGAAGCGGTGCATTCGACGCTGAGCCATGTGGTCGACCGCCTGTCGATGATCGAGGGCGACCTGAAGCGGGTGCAGTCGGCGCCACTGCAGCTGGCAATGGCGCCGACGCCGTTTGCAGCCGCGCTGTTTGCAACCGCACCGGCCATGCCGGCCGCGGCGCGGACCACCGAGCACATCCGTCCGGAATTGCCGAACCCGGTCGCGGCCCGGCCCGTTGCCGCGGAGCCGCGTGGCGGCGCTGCCGTTGATGCCGTGACAGAGACGCGGGCCGCCGCGAGCACGCCGGACGCCGCCGGCGCGGCGCGCCGCTCGCCCAACCAGCGGCCGCCAATCGACCCGAGCCTGCCGCCGGACTATCCACTCGAGCCCGGCGCGCGCCTGGCCCCCGAGCGCGCCAGCCTGGCCGGCGCGGTCGATGCCACGGCCAAAACGCCGGATGCGGCCAGCACCTCCAATTTCATCGCTGCCGCACGGCGCGCAGCCCAGGCTGCCGCCGCCGCAAGTGCCGCCCAGGACAAGCCGAGCCGGATTACCGTGACCTCCGAGGCCGCGCGTTCTGCTGCAGGAAAAGTGCGATCCGCCATTCGCTCGTCCCGCTCATCCGGCGCCGAGGCGAAGCTCGCGGCCGGCCCGGCGACCAAGGCGTCGAAGACCCGCGCCGTCGTGGTCGGCGTCAGCGTTGCCGTGATCGTGTTCGGCGGTTTCCGCCTGGTGATGAATCACGTCACGGGCGGCGACGACACTGCGGCTGAGCACTCGACCACCGTCGAGCCCGCGCCCGCTGACAAACCGGCGACGGACACGCCGACGACGACCGCACCGGCGGCCATGCCACCGGCAGAGCGGCAATCGCTGACCGTGCCGGCCCCGGCCGCACCGGCCCCGAACCCCGCGCCCGATGCCCCGACATCGGCGAAATCGAGCGATCTCGCGCCACCGCCGGCCAATGGGACGCTGTCGGCCAGCGCCGATGTCACCGGCTCGCTTACGGCACCTGCCGAGGCCAACGCGCCGGTCGCAACGCCCGACGGGGCGGACAAGGTTCCGAGCGGCATGGCAAGTCCGGGATTGCGCGCGGCGGCCTTGCGTGGCGAGCCTGCGGCCGCTTTCGAGGTTGCCGTGCGGTTTGCCGAAGGCAAGGGCACGCCGGTGAATTTCGTCGAGGCCGCCAAATGGTATGAACGCGCGGCCGCCAAGGGCATCGTGCCGGCGATGTTCCGTCTCGGCACGATCCTGGAGAAGGGCTCGAACGGCAAGAAGGACATCGACGCGGCGCGGCGCTATTACGTGCTCGCCGCAGACCGCGGCAACGCCAAAGCCATGCACAATCTGGCGGTGCTTGATGCCGATGGCGGCGGCAAGGGTCCCAATTATCAGAGCGCGGCCGTCTGGTTCCGCAAGGCGGCCGAGCGCGGCGTCGCCGACAGCCAGTACAATCTCGGCATTCTCTATGCGCGCGGCATCGGCGTCGAACAGAACCTCGCCGAGTCCTACAAATGGTTCTCGCTCGCGGCGGCGCAGGGCGACGCCGATGGCAGCCGCAAGCGTGACGATGTCGCCAAGCGTCTCGACCCGCAATCGCTGGCGGCCGCGAAACTGGCGATCCAGACCTTCACGCCAGAACCGCAGCCCGACGATGCCATCAATGTCGCGGCCCCCGCCGGCGGCTGGGACAATTATCCCGTCACATCCGCGGCAAAGCCCGCAATGAAACCTGTCGCGACCAAGCCCGCCCGGCAGCGCGACGCCGCGCGCTGAGCGCTGGCCTGCAAGGCCGCCTCCGCGCCGAGGCCGGCGCGCCATTAACGCATCCCGTTGATTTCAGAATATTCCCTGTCGCCTGTGCCGGCCGATTTGGGTAAGCAGGGCCGCGGGCCCGCAGAGACGGGACGCGAATATCGGCCATTCGCGGCCTGGCAGCCGCGCTCCGGGGGAAGCCCGTGCAGATTTATCTCCCGATCGCCGATCTCCCCGTCAATGTGCTGCTGATCCTCGCGATGGGGATCGCGGTCGGCTTCGTCTCCGGCATGTTCGGCATCGGCGGCGGCTTTCTGATGACGCCGCTCCTGATCTTCGTCGGCATCTCGCCGGGCGTCGCGGTCGCGTCGGTCGCGAGCCACATCGCCGCCTCGTCATTCTCGGGCGCGCTGACCTATTGGCGGCGACGGGCGATCGATCCGGCGCTGGCGGCCGTGCTGCTGGTCGGCGGCGTGGTCGGGACCGCGCTCGGCGTCGGCCTGTTCACGCTGTTGCGATCGCTGGGCCACCTCGATCTGACGATCGGACTCTCCTACGTCGTATTGTTGAGCAGCGTCGGCGGCCTGATGCTGTGGGAGAGCGTCCGCGCGATCCTGCGCAGCCGGCGCGGCGGCAGCCGGCCGTTGCGCCGTCCCGGCAGCCATCGCTGGATTCACGGGCTGCCGCTGAAGATGCGCTTCAAGCGCTCCAAGATTTACCTGTCGGTCATTCCGGTGCTGGCGATCGGGTTGATCATCGGCTTCGTCGGCGCCGTGATGGGCATCGGCGGCGGCTTCCTGCTGGTGCCGATGCTGATCTATCTGCTGCGCGTCCCGACCTCGACCGTGATCGGCACCTCGATGGTGTTGACGCTGGTCACCATGACCAGCGCGACGATCCTGCACGCCGTCACCAATCACCTCGTTGATGCCCTGCTCGCCTTGATCCTGATGATCGGCGGCACCACCGGCGCCCAGTTCGGCGCCCGTGCCGGCCAGCGGCTCTCGGGCGAAGGGCTGCGGCTGCTGCTCGGCCTGCTGATCCTCGCCGTCGGCATCCGCTTTGCGGTCGAACTGGTGATCCGGCCGGACGACCTCTTTGTCATCCGCGACATCGGAGCAGGCACATGAGCCGCCGGCATCCCGTCGCGATCTTCGGCCTCGCACTCGCGCTGATGCTCATTGCGGGCGGCGCGCGGGCGGAACGGCTGATCGCCTCGGTCTCCAACCATCGCGTCACCGTGACGCCGAACTATGCCGGCGGCGAGCTCGTGCTGTTCGGCGCGGTCGAACGCGACGGCGCGACGCCGGCCAACCGCGGCCCGTACGACATCGTGGTCACGATCAGCGGCCCGAAGACCACCATGGTGACCTGGCGCAAGCAGCGCGTATTCGGCATCTGGGTCAATGCCGAGCAGCGGCAGTTTCTCGACGTGCCCTCCTATCTCGCGGTGTTCGCCAACCGGCCGTTCAGCGCGATCGCCCCGAGCGAAGTGTTGCGGCGCCAGCAGCTCGGCATCGACAACGTCATCCTGACGCAGCGCGTCGCGGAAGATTACGCCGACGTGGTGGCCGATGATCCGTTTCGGCGCGCCTTCGTGCGCCTGCGCGAGCAACAGGGTCTCTATCGCGAGCAGACCAATGCGGTGACGTTCCTCACCGCCAATTTATTCCGCACCGGCATTCCGCTGCCGGGCGCGGTGCCGATCGGCACCTTCACCGTCAACATCAAGCTGCTGTCGGGCGGCGCGCTGGTCGCAAGCACCGACACCGCCTTCGAGATCGTCAAGGTCGGTGTCGAACAATTCGTTGCCGAGACGGCGCATCATGATCCGCTGGTGTATGGGCTTGTGACCGCGATGATGGCGCTGCTGTCGGGCTGGTTCGCCTCGGTGGTGTTCCGCAAGGATTGAAGGTCAGCTGCAAGTACTTACCGCCGCGGCAACTCCGCGACCACAAACTGCGCCGACGATCTCGTGCGCGCCATTTTCCTTTCGACTGCTGTCACAGCAGATGCCGCCGATCGCAATGTTCGAAAAGCCAAATTTTGGGCCACGCGTGCTGGCAAGCCGGACGCGGGATGCGCAACCAACAACCCATCAAACGGCTGCTGATAAGCAAGATCATAGGGAGCTGTCGCGTAGCCCAGCGGCCCCTGCAGCAGCGCAATTTCGCGACGAGTCAAACAGTTACCCCCAGCATTTCGATACGCGTAGTCGTTTATCTTCGCATGATAATATAATGCGAGAATCACTGCAACGTTGTCGCCTTGAGTGGCCGTCTGGAGGTTTGTGCGAAGCGCACTGCAGAACGCCGGGACCTGCGTCATCCAGCCGTTTGGAATATTTGATTGCACGTTAGCAAAAATAGTGTCGAGATTGGCATTCGGAAACGCGCGGTTGAAATCGACAGAGATGCTATTTCCAGCAAACAATCCGGAGCCATTTCCAATCCGCATCACCGACAATTTGCCAATTTTCGTAACTGAAAATTGCTCGGATCGAGCTGCATTATAAGCCATCTTAGCGGCAGATATTTCGAAACGACGCGATTGAGGCCGCGGCGTCCGATCAACGTCAAAGGAGGCAAGGAGAACGTTTGTCGCTTTGGTCAAATTGGCAAAAGTGGCAGTGTTCGAGGTTATATAAGAAAAGACGACCCCACCCAAGGTCAACTTGAGAGCTCCTAGCGCCGTTCCAATTTCAGAAATGGCATTGAGCGTGGGCGTCGGATCGTTCGCCCGCCATTGCGACTTGGCTGAGAAGTCAAACTGAACGGTAATCACCTGACCCGCAGGAATGTCAGTAACGATGATGTCATTGCAGTCGATCTTTCCAACATTCCCACTGCTGGCAGACGCAATGAGCGGGATACTGACTGCCGCCTTACTGGTCCCGGGAAAGCCGATCGTCGCAGCAAATGCTACAGCTCTTGTCTCGCTGGGGAGGAACGACAAAAACGCTGGCGGGCGCTCAACGCCGTCAACCCACGCCGCCGTCTTGCTGTTCAGACTACCGGCATCGCAAAGCCGCTCAAGTTTGACGTCATAATAGAGCAGATTTTCCTTCTCGCGCTGAGATAGCAAGGTGACGTTCGGTCTCGCGCGCAAGGCGGACAAGAGTGCGTTGATGTCGTCGTTGGGCTCTGCCATTGCGTTGCAATTAACGATAGCCAAACCAAAAATTCCAAAGAGTAATCTCTTAAGCATTGTAACGCCCCCATAACTGGTCATTCGTAACATGATGCAATCATAGGCTGCACCTAAGCGAATATTCTCGGATATTCACAGAAAAAATGAAACCGCCATGCCGATGACGCAGAGGGCCATCGCCACGGTTGCGATCCAACCGAGCCCGCGGATCGCGCCGCGGATCGCGAACTGGCCCATGATGCGGTGATTGCTCGTCATCAGCATCAACAGCACCATGATCGGCGCCGCCAGCACGCCATTCACCACCGCCGACCAGAACAGCGCGCTGATCGGATTGATCGGCGTGAAATTCAAGGCGATGCCCACGGCGCAGGACAGGGTCAGCACGCTGTAGAAGGCGACGGCCTGCTTCGGCTTCCGGCTGAGGCCCACCGGCCATCTCCGGCCCTCGCCGATCGCATAAGCGGTCGAGCCCGCCAGCACCGGAATCGCGAGCAGGCCGGTGCCGATGATGCCGATCGCGAAGATGAACTCGGCAAAGCCACCGGCGATCGGCCGCAGCGCTTCAGCGGCCTGCGCCGAGGTCTCCACATTCGTCACGCCATTCTGATGCAAGGTTGCGGCCGTGGTCAGCATGATGGCGAGCGCGATCGCATTGGAGAATCCCATGCCGACCGTGGTGTCGATGCGGATCCGGCGCAGCTCCGCCGGAGCCTGCTGCGGCGCTTTCGTCAGCGGCTTCTTGTGCCGGTCGATACGCTCGTCCTCGGCCTCCTGCGACGACTGCCAGACGAACAGATAGGGCGAGATGGTGGTGCCGAGGATGGCGACCAGCGTGGTCAGAAAGGGCGCATTCCACTGCAGTTGCGGCACGAACGCGCCATAGAGCGCTTCGCCCCATGGCACATGGACGATGACCGCCGCGAGCACATAGGCAAACAGCACAAGCGTCAGCCATTTCAGCACGGCGACGTAATGCTTGTAATCGGAGAAGATCTGCGCCGTGACGGAGACGACGCCGAACACGACGACGTAGAGCGGACCGGGCCCGCCGATCAGAAGCTTGAGCGCGTCGGCCATGGCGCCGAGGTCGGCAGCGATGTTGATGGTGTTGGCGACGAACAGCAGCGTCACCAGCATGTGCAGGATCGCGGCCGGATAATGACGACAGGCATTGCCGGCGATGCCATGACCGGTGACACGGCCGAGCCGCGCGGAGATTTCCTGGATCGCCGTCATCAAGGGATAGGTCAGCAGCATGGTCCAGCCGATGCCGAAGCCGAGCTGGGCGCCCGCCTGGCTGTAGGTGCCGATGCCGGAGGGATCGTCGTCGGAGGCGCCGGTGATCAGGCCGGGGCCGAGAGTCTTGAGAAAACCCCGCAATCCCGACGGCGGCGGCGCGATCGCTTTCGGCCCATGCGGATGCGTCAAGGACTTGCCCGGACCTGCCGGCTTGTCCGACGTCGTGCCGGCGGAATTCGCGTGTCGCGTTGTCACAGCCCGTTGTCCCCGATCGCCGACAACGCCTTATAGCGCCTCGCGTTCCCGATTCGGAACTTCGATCCCGTTCAGTAACAGCGCGAGCCCGCGATGACATGCAGGCTGGCGTCACCGAGCACATGCGCCGTGATATCGCCGCTTGCGAAAATCTTCGCAAAGGCGCGATCGCGAATGCTGAGGCCACCGGTATAGGCGCCGAAGGAGGGCATGACGGCGCGGACGCCGTCGCTGACGAAGCAGCGCCGATCGATGGCGCGCGCCCGCGTCGCCACCCGCGCCTTCGGATGCAGATGGCCCGCGATCTCGCCGGCGGCTCCGGTCGGCAGGTGACGAAAACAGATCGGGCCGATCGCGATCTCGTCGGCCACGGTGCCGCGCAGGCTGGTCGGCGGCAGCGGATCATGATTGCCCGCGATCCAGATCCAGTCCCGGTCGGCCTGCATCCGCCTGATCGAATCGCGATCGGCAGGCGTCACCCGCTCATGCGCGGCGCGATCGTGAAAACTGTCGCCGAGCGCGATCACGGTGCGGGGATTGTAATGCGTGACCACGGCGGCAAGCCGCGCCAGGGTCGCCGCGGTGTCGTAGGGCGGCAGCAGGATGCCGCGCGCGGCGAAGCTCGAGCCTTTTTCCAGATGCAGATCGGAGACGACAAGCGTGCGCTCCTCGTCCCAATAGAGCGCGCCGGACAAATCCGCGGTGAAGCTGATCTCGGAGACGCGCATCGCGGCCACCCGGTTGGGCTTCGCCGTGACCGTGGCGCGCAACCTCCCCTGCAATGTCCCCCTCATCCCCATCGCCTTCCCAAGAAGTTCGTCGGCGTGTTCGCACGGCGTCGCACGAACGGCCCTATGAACTTCGAAAACCGGACATCAACTCCTCGGCGGTTTCCGCCAGCAACTCGTCCGCAGCTTCCCCATAAACCGCTTCGCGGCCAATTTCGAGCATGACAGGCACCGCCAATGGCGAAACCTGATCCAACGCACGATGCACGATGTGACCATTGATTCGTGTCAACATGTCGGCAAGCCGCTTGATATCGAGCAAGCCGGTGGCGGCGTCTGCCCGCGCCGCGCGCAAAAGCACGTGGTCCGGCTGGTGTTTACGCAAGACATCGTAGACGAGATCTGTGGAAAACAGCATCTGCCGGCGGCTTTTCTCCTCGCCGACGAAGCGGCGCGGAATCAGCCCCGAAATGATCGCGCAGGAGCGAAACGTGCGTTTCATCAGCGCCGATTCCGCAAGCCACGCCTCGAGATCGTCGCCGAGCATGTCCGGATCGAACAGTTGGGCGAGATCGAGCTCGCCGCGGCGGATCATCTGCGACATGTCGCCGACGGCCCACACCGCCAGCGCATATTCATTGGCGACGAAGCCGAGCGGCCTTGCGCGGAGACGCTCAAGCCGGCGCGTCAAGAGCATGCCGAGCGTCTGATGCGCGAGCCGCCCCTCGAACGGATAGCACACGAGATAATAGCGGTTGCCGCGCGGAAAGGTCTCGACCACCAGCTCATTCGGCGCCGGCACGCGGGAAAAATCCCGCTGCAGCGACAGCCAGTCGCGCACCTGCTCCGGCAGCGCGCGCCAGGCCTCGCGATCGGCGAGCAGTTTCCGCACCCGTTCGGCGAGATAGGTCGAGAGCGGAAACTTGCCGCCATTATAGGCCGGTACCTTGGCATCGGCGTCATGCGCGCGCGAGACATAAACCTCGTCCTCGACCAGCGCCTCGTAGCGCACGACCTCGCCCGCGAACACAAAGGTATCGCCGACCGTCAGCCCCTCGATAAAGCCTTCCTCGATCTCGCCGAGCACGCGGCCGCCGCGGGCGATGGTGCCGGTGAGGCCGGAGCCGCCATTCCTCCCTCCTTGGCGCGAGCGCACCAGCTTCACCTTGAGCATCTGGTCTTCGACGATGGTGCCGACATTCAGCCGATAGGTCTGGCGCACCTTCGGGTTGGCGACGCGCCAGCGGCCGTCCTTGTCCTGGCGGATCCGCGCGAAGCGCTCATAGGATTTCAGGGCGTAGCCGCCGGTGGCGACGAACTCGACGACCTCGTCGAAATCGCTGCGCGCAAGCTCGGCGTAAGGCGCGGCGCGGCGGACCTCCTCGTAAAGCTCGTCGGCCATAAACGGCTCGCCGCAGGCGCAGCCCAGCACATGCTGCGCGAGCACGTCGAGGCCGCCGGTGCGCAGAGGCGGCGTATCCTGCGCATTCTCGGCGATGGCGTCGATCGCGGCGCGGCACTCCAGCACCTCGAAACGATTCGCCGGGATCATGATGGCGCGCGAGGGCTCGTCGAGCCGATGATTGGCGCGGCCGATCCGCTGCATCATCCGCGAGGCGCCTTTCGGCGCGCCGACATTGATGACGAGATCGATGTCGCCCCAGTCGATGCCGAGATCGAGCGAGGAGGTGCAGACCACGCCGCGCAGTCGGCCGGCCGCCATCGCGTCCTCGACCTTGCGCCGCTGCGCGACATCAAGCGAGCCGTGATGCAAGGCGATGGCAAGGTTGTCGTCATTCATCCGCCACAGCTCCTGGAACAGCATCTCGGCCTGGCTGCGGGTGTTGACGAACACCAGCGTGGTCTTGTTGCGCTTGATGTGATCGTAGATCTCAGCCATCGCGTGCCGCGCCGAATGCCCGGCCCAGGGCAGGCGCTCCCGGCTGTCCAGCATCTCCACGATCGGCGCGGCGCCGCCTTCGGCGATGACGAGATCGGCTGTTTTGCTCGCATTTTCTTGACGCGAACCGGTATCCACTTCGCTTGAAAATGCGCTGGCCGGCATTCCATCAGGCTGCGGCACCAGGAAGCGGCACAGCGACTGCGGATCGGCGACCGTCGCCGACAGGCCGATCGCGGTGAGCTGCGGCGCGAGACGAAACAGCCGCGCCAGACCGAGCGACAACAGATCGCCGCGCTTGGAGGTCACCAGCGCGTGCAACTCGTCGAGCACGATCCGCTGCAGCGAGCGAAACAAAAACGGGCCATCGGGCGAGGACAGCAGCAGCGCCAATTGCTCAGGTGTCGTCAAGAGGATGTCGGGCGGATAACGGCGCTGCCGCTGCCGGCGCGATACCGGCGTGTCGCCGGTGCGGGTCTCGACCTTGATGTTCAGGCCCATCTCGCTGATCGGCCGCTCGAGATTGCGCGCGATATCGACCGCAAGCGCCTTCAAGGGCGAGATGTAGAGCGTGTGGAGACCGGCGGTTTTCCTCCCTCCCCCCACCCGCGGTGCGCGTGGGGGGGGGGGGGGAGCTTTGCGAAGATCGCCACGAACCGAGTTTGTTGTAGCACCCCCCACCCCCAACCCCGCCCCACCGCTTCGCGGAGGGAGGGGAGCAGGCCGAGCGATATCAGCGCCACTCAACTCGACGAGGCTTGGCAGAAATCCGGCGAGCGTCTTGCCGGCGCCGGTCGGGGCGATCAGCAAGGTGGAACGGCCGTCCGCAGCCTTCTCCAGCAGCGCAAGCTGATGCGCGCGCGGCGCCCAGCCCCGCGCGGCGAACCAGCGTCGGAAGGTTTCGGGGAGCAGCGTTGCGGCGGACGACGATTCGGAAGCGGTCACGGGGCTAAGGTAGGATGTCTGGCGACGCGGAGCCATCTCGCAAAACTGTCATTCCGGGACGCGCTGCAAGCGCCGTCCTCAGGCGCGCAACTTGTGCACCGGAGAATCTCGCCGCGCGACCTGGGAACCCAGCTCGGGATCCCGGATCGGACCCTTCGGGTCCGTCCGGAATGACTGCGTTCGTCAACTCGTTATCGCCACGACCGTCAGTCCCGGCACCGGCACGCCGGCTTCGTCGCGTGTGGAGGCGTCGGCGATCTCACACGGCGCGAGGCCGGCTGCGGCCAGCGCATCACGGATATAGACCTCGCCGTGCTGGTAGCGCAGGCTCGGCCCCAGCACCACGCCCTCGCCCGCATGCGTTTCCACCGTGAAGGCGAGCACGCCATCTTTCGCAAGCGCGCGCCGCGCCTGCGTCAGCAGCGGCGCGAGATCGCCGAGATAGACCAGCGCATCGACCGCGAAGATAAGGTCCGCCGACGCATCGGGCGCAGCGGTCAGCATCGCCGCCATGTCGGAGACGACGAGCTCGGCATAGCAGCCGGTGTCGCGGGCGCGGGCGACCATCGCAGGCGACAGGTCGCACCCGGCGATCGCGGTGGCATAAGGCGCAAAGGCGCGACCGCCGAGCCCGGTGCCGCAGCCAAGGTCAATCGCATGCGCGAAGGCGGGCGCGCGGCCCGTCGCCTGCAACGCCCGCTGCACGGCATCGCGCAACAGGCGCGGACCGCGATAGTTCAGCGTCTGCAGCAAGTCCTGGTCAAAATGCGGCGCGTATTGATCGAACAAGGCCCGGACATAGTCTTGCGGCATCTCGCCGAGCGGCGCGGCGCCGAGCCGCATCAGATGCAAGCCGGCGCCATGCCGGTCGGTCGCATCGGCCGCGAGTGCGGCACGGAACGCGACCGCCGCGGCATCGCGCTCGCCGAGCGCCTCGCGCAATTCGCCCAGCGAAAACCAGGCCGAGGCGAAGGCCGGCGCGGCCTCGATCGCCTGTTCCATGATCTCTGCTGCCGCTTTCAGGTCGCCGCGCTGCCAATATGAGCGCGCGATGTCGTAGCGGCGATCGGCGACGAGATCGCCCGAGGTGACGAACAAGGGTTGCACGGCAAAGCCTCGCGGAAACGAAACCACGGCTTATATGAAACGGATGCGTCCGCAAGACATTTTGGCGCCGACGCCGGCCGGCCTGTTCTGCAAGCCGGCCGGCTTCTACATCGATCCGGTGCGCCCGGTTGAGCGGGCGCTGATCACCCATGGCCATTCCGACC
>Ga0081455_10001755_pt1 | contig 26202 bp, 27 predicted proteins | sample TabmetS3T2R1_FD_70207 | JGI IMG/M metagenome (GOLD analysis project Ga0081455, IMG submission 70207) | Tabebuia heterophylla rhizosphere microbial communities from the University of Puerto Rico - S3T2R1 | ecosystem: Host-associated > Plants > Roots > Rhizosphere ...
CCGAATCGGTGAAGGTCCCCTTGGCGGTCGCGTCGCCATCCAGCCCCGCTACCGTGAAGCCGACCGAGCCGTGCTCGGCGGCATTGATCACGTTGTCGCTCAGGCTGACCGCGAGATCGCCGCCCGTATCCGCCGTCGTGTCGAGCGTCAGCGAACTGCCGGTGCCGGAGGCGCTGTTGCCCGCCGTGTCGGTCGCCGCGATCGTCACGCTCACCGCGCCGTCCAGCAGGCCGCTCAGATCGGCCGTGCCGGAACCGTTGCCGCTCACGTCGACCGACACCGAATTGTTCGCCGAATCGGTGAAGGTCACCTTGGCGGTCGCGTCGCCATCCAGCCCGGCCACCGTGAAGCCGACCGAGCCGTGCTCGGCGGCATTGATCACGTTGTCGCTCAGGCTGACCGCGAGATCGCCGCCCGTATCCGCCGTCGTATCAACCGTCAAGCTGTGTGTCGTCAGGCCTGACGCACTGGTGGATGTGCCGTCTGTAATCGTGATCGTGTACGTACCATCGGGAATCGTTGATCCGTCAATAAACGTCCAGGTCCCGGTGCCTGAAATCGATGAGCTGCCGACAAGGGTTCCCTTGCCGCCGTTGGCGGAGCCGAAGCTGCCGCCTGAGAGCCATACGCCGAGCGTCCCGCTACCGCCGCCGGTGATGCCGGTGATCTGGCCTTGGAACGTAAGCGTATTGTCCTTGGTGATAAAATCGCCCGCGGTACCGGTGTCGTCGCTGATCGAGGTGATCGTAGCGCTGCTAACATGTATCGTCATTTTTCAGATCTCCTTGAGGCTTCCTCGATGCGTTTCGCGGACGAACAAGCCTCCGCCGAAGCACGCACCTGTGTGCTTGGTTGTTGGACTTACTGGTTGTTCTACCGAATCGGGACGCCCCACATTTGCCGTCCCGACAATCCCAGTTACTGCCTGCGTCTTTCCCAATCTGCAGGCGCGCTTTTCTATCCCAACGCAACCCAAATTTGTGTCACCGCGTTGAGTGACGATTCGAATATTTCTTGAACTTGGATGAGGTACGGCGTCGGCCCGGATCGTACGCAATCGAGATGGCCGCTACGCTTTATCTCGTCATCGGTTTACGTCATTCAAACGAATGGCAACGCGGCCTGTCGGCGTCATGCAATCGCATGATCGATCAACAGCGCTGTCTGGAGCGAGCTCCCGGCAGCTCCCGGGCGGGCTTCCGCCACGTGTCAGCATCAATGAGGGCGTTCCGGTCGAGCGAATCTCAGCTTCGCCCTCGAGACAACGAGCTATGTCTCGTCGTAAACAGGAACCATTGTCGTGAAGACCCTGCGCACGATCTCGGCCTGGGAGTTGGTGCCCGTTCGTGCCATAGCGCGCCCCAGCAGGGTCCTCCCTGTGTTGGCCGTTATGCCAAGCCTCTCGGCCGCCTCCGCCAGGGAATGTCCCGTGACCAGCTCGGCGACGATCCGTGCTTCGGCGGTTGTAAGTCCAAGTACATCGGAGAGTGCTTCAGGTGTGACGATGGGCTGCAGATCGGGGTCTGCCACGAACAGGACACAGGGGGATTGGCTGTCCGAAGACGAGCCGTCGCTGTGCATCGACGTCACCACCACCCCACATGGCCCCTTGCGTCGGCCAATATTCAGCCGACGAAAGTAGTCGCCGGTCCGATTGGCAATGGCCTCCGTTATGCATCTTTGAAGCTGTGCCTCGTTGGCTTCGTTGGTAGCGTGGACGCCAGCCCTGGAAATCATCAGGCCACTGCGTAGCTGCGACAAGCGCAGGGCGGCCGCGTTGAGGTGCGTAACAGCGCCGTGATGGTCGAGGGAGATCGCGGCAACCGGAAACCGATCGAGTATCTGGGAAAACACATTGAACTGGGCAGATGCACTCTGGAGCCGCCGCTCCAGCTCGGCAGCGCGCGCCAGATGCGGCAGAAGGGTGTCGGCGAGTTGGCGACGACGGAGGGATACGTCATGGCCCGGCTCGTCGTCACCGACAGCAAGACAAAAATAGGCAGACTCCCATACTCGCAGCAGACGTGCAGTTACGTAGCCCGCCTCCATTTCAACAACCGAGTTCCACGCGGCGAGGTCTTCGATGATGTGTCTCTGCGCCTTTGGAAAGCGGGCACCGACCACACCCGTAGTGGGCACTCGCGCCTTCAGTCGCCGACCGGCTCGTCGGGCAACATGAAGAAAGTGCTCCGGAATGCTGTCCAAGTTCGGGGTGCTGGAGCCAAGAAGCGCGATGGTTTCAGCCTGTGCCTCGAGAACGAACAACACCACGCGTTCGCCGTCGAGCAACGTCGAAAGCTTTGCAGCGACATCAGGCCAACCAACATCACCGCTCGCAACTGCGTAGACGGTCGATAGAACATCTTCCATCGAATTGGAATCCGCCAACGAAGTGCTGGCCTCGGCACGATCACGTTGAATCAAACTCATCGAACCCATAATCGCCCCCCAAGTATAGGCCAACTTCTATGGCGCAGCACAGCCCCGCCCCCGATGGTCACCATCGACGGTAGACGTCCCGTATGACGTTGCTTCTCAACTGATAGGCACGCTGAATTCCCACTTCAGCGTGTATCCCACACGAATGTACCCCGTTTGGTAAATATAGCGTGATGTGCCGAATGTCACGACTCCAAGGATGTTAGCCTACTCATTTCGACCACCCTTGGCGCACACCGAATGCAGTGGCAGCCTTCCGAGAGTGTATCACCGCAGGTGCTCGCAACCTGCATGTGGGCCTCCAATCGCTTCGTATTGGACTTGCTGGATATCACTGCGGTGGGCCGGCCTGTCATCGACAGGCTGATCCTGACCGCTATCACGCAGGCAAATGTGCGGTCAATCACCTACGACCCGGAGCAGCAACTGGCATACGCAGGGCTCGACCAGCCGCCGCCAGAGCATGTTCGCACCGCGATCAGCACCAATGCGGTGTCAGCGATGCTTTCCTTGCCGTTCGAGACGACTCGACGACGCATCCGCCGCCTGATTATCGCCGGCGACTGTGTGACCACATCCGAAGGGCTGCGTGTTCCAGTCCGAGCTCTGAGCAGCCCGGATCACGAGAGGACGCTGCTGGCCGCGTACGACCTCACGCAGGACCTGTACCTCCGCCTGCGCACCTTCGACGACCTTGGACGGTTACGACCGCCCGAGCGCGATGGCGCGCCGCGAACCGCTCCCGTTCGCGGCGTTGCTCGTTTAATCTATGATCATCTCCTTCGCGTGATCGAAGCCGTTGGCCCGGTCGCCGACAATCTGACGACCGCGCTGCTGTTGCTGACCGCGTGGCGAGAGAACACCGAGCATTGGCTTGGAACTCCGGAAGGTAGAGATTTCCTGCTCGCCGATCACAAGCGCCAACCCGTTACGGTCTCCACTCTGGCCAAACGACTTGGCCTCTCGGAGACGACAACTTACCGACGGCTCCGGGCGGCGCGGAAAAAGGGATGGTGTCACGTCTCTTCGCGCGGGGCGATTGTCCCAGGAAGTTTCCTGTCGCGCGGCGAATTCGAGGAAGCGATGCGTTTCAACCATTCCAGCCTGTTCCGCTTGTTCGACGCGTTGTCCCGCCTCGGCGTGTTGGAGAATTGGGATAGCGGGTCAAGTCAGGACGGCCTCCACGGTTTGCGCAGTATCTAGCCCATCCTGTAATGGCAGCCGGCCAGTGCCGTGTCTTTGCCTGCGCAAAGACCAAGACGGTCGACTCGCCCTTCGCCTATCAGCTCCTGTGGTTCCTGGTCTCGAGCCCGGCGCGGCGGGAGAAGCTTGGCCGGGATTGGAACAGGTTTGCCGTTGAACCGTCGGGCACCGGCCCCTTCAAGCTTGCCCGCGTGGTGCCGCGCGAGCACGCGGAACTGGTGAGGAACGAGAGCTACTGGGACCCCAAGCGCATCCCCAAGGTTGACCGCATCGTGCTCGTCTGCGCCGGAGGATTCCGGCCTCAGCGCCGCCCTGATCTCAGGCGCTGTCGACATCATCGATGCCCTGGCGCCCGACGTGCTCGAGCGGCCGAAGCAGAGCGGTGCCCGGGTCGTAAGCAACATCACGCCGCACGTGTTCCAGTACCATCCATCGCTAGTCGAGGGACCGCCGTGGACGGATATCAGGGGGCGCAAGACCGCCGACGTCGCCAGCGATCATGATGCGATCGCCAAGGTGCTGCACGGCGGGCTACGGCAAGACGAACTGGATGAATGCCAGGATCTCCATCCATGCCGGCGGCACCAACCAGACCGTCAGCGAAGCCATCCAGGAGATGCTGAGCGAGTACAGGAATCCCGAGGTCGACCAGCTCGTGGTCGAGCTGAAGAGCACGTTCGATCCGGTCAGGCAGGACGAGCTTGCCGCCAAGATCCACGCCAAGGTAGTCGACGATGCCGCGATGATCTGGGTCTATCACGACACCTCGCCACGCGCGCTGTCGGCGAAGATCAAGACCTACGTTCAGGCCCAGAGCTGGTTTCAGGACCTGACGCTTGTCGCCGTTTGACTCGTCGCTCGGCCGGACAAGATCGCGCCGAGCTCGTCGCGCGACGGCAGAGCGTCAAAAGCGCCGGGGCGCGTCGCCGTGAACGCTGCGGCTTGCTGGGCCGCACCGATTGCCTCTTCCGTCGTGCAGCCTTGGGCGATAGCGGCCACCATCATGCCGCAGAACGCATCGCCGCAGCCCGTTGTGTCGATCGCGTCCACAGGCTCGGCCGGAAAGGATCGTCGCTGCCCGTGCTCGACCAGCATGCATCCTTCGGCGCCGAGCGTGATGATCGCGGCCTGTGCGGCGTCGATCGATCCCGCGAGCGACTCTGCCTCGACGCGGTTGGCGATGGCCAGGTCGCACAAGCTCAACAGCCGTTCGGCGCCGGGCCAGAAGGGCGCGGGATTGAAGACGGTCATTGCCTTTTGCCGTCGAGCGGCGCCCAGGATGAACGCAGTCGTGTCGAGCGAGAGGCTGCCCTGCAGCAGCACGACATCACCTGCGCCCAACCCCCGCAGTGCCGGCTCCGTCTGCGCCGGCGCCAGCGCCAGGGAGCAGGCGCTCGTGCTGACGATGCTGTTCTCGCCGCTTGGCAAGACCATGAGCAGCGAGAAATCGGTGGGATAGGGCAGACGCGGCAGGATAAGATCAATGAACCCCTCGTTTGTCAGATGCCTCACGATTTCGTTCGCTTCCGCTTCATCGTTGCCGAGCGGTGCGCAAAACCGAACGCGCGCGCCACAGCGCGCAGCCACCACCGCCTGGTTCAATCCCTTGCCGCCCGGAGCACGGGCGCCGCCGCTTCCGATCAGCGTCTCGCCCGCAAGCGGCAGCCGCGCAACAGCGAGGCGCAGGTCCAGTCCCGCATTGCCGATTACGACGACGTCACTCAGATGTAGCCGCCGCGGAAGCTGATGAGCGGGTCCTTGGAGCCGGCGGTGTAGGCCACGACCCGGCCCAGCGCGATGACGGCGCCATGGCGCTCGATCAGCTCCTCGAGACGGCAATCGATGACGCCGACAGCATCGGCCAGCGTCGGCGCGCCGGTCGAAAGCTCGGCCCAGTCGCCGGGAAGGAAGCGGTCGGCGCCCTTGAGAGAGCCCCCACCGCCGAACTCCTTGACGAGATCGTCGCGGCCCTTGGGTACATAGTTGATGGCGAAGTGGTTGCCTTCCTTGACAGCCGTCAGGGCAGAGGTGGTCAAGCCGATCGAGACCATCATCATCGGCGGGCTGGCGGAAAGATGCGTGGCCGACAGGGCCAGGAAACCCGCCGGCCCGGCGGATCCCTTGGCGGTGACAACCGCCACGCCGATGGCCCGGCTCCCCAGCGCTTTCCAGAAGGTCTTTGCATCGATCTCGGTTTCCATGCCTGCTACTCCTTTGCGACGCGTCCACCTTAACCGAAAACAGCCTGCAAGCTCGATGCCGCCGGCAACGGCGGTGGCGCATGGCCGCACAAGCGAATAGCGTTCGGCGTGGCGACGATCCTTCCTTCGTCCTGGCGACCTTCGCTGGCGGCATTCCTGCCGAACGATGCGACGACCTACCGAGGTCCGCGTCTCGCGACCTGGAGTGCAACAGCGTGGCTGATGGTCATCACCGTGCGCAGCTTCATCCATCTGCTGGCGCCCGACGGCGGTGCACAGTCGATCGCTACCATCGACGTCGCCGTCGCCGGCGGATCGAACATCGTGGCGATCTTCGGCCAGTGGGGCGCGATCCAGCTCCTGCTGGCCGCGCTGCTCTGGGTCTTGCTGCTGCGTTATCGCGGGCTGGTGCCGCTGGTGCTGGCCGTGTTCACGGCCGAGCCTTGCCTGCGCGGCCTGGCGGGCCATCTGAAGCCCGTCACGACGATGGGCACCGCGCCGGGCGCGGCGCTCAACTGGGTCGTGCTGCCCGCGCTTGTCGTGCTGCTGTGGATGTCGCTCTGCACGGCCGGCCCGCACAAGGGGCGTTGAGCCGCCGGATCTTCACGCAGCCCTGCGGACGTGGACCGGGACGCTCTTGTAGGATGGCGTGCCGCTCGCCTTATCCTGGTAATCGAGCGGGACGAGGCCGTTGGCCTCGGGATAGTAGGCCGCGACGGAGCCCTTCGCGATGTCGTAGGCGATCGCTGTCAGCTTGAGCCGCCGCGCCGCCGGCGACGGCAACGCTGTCTCGATCTCGACCAGGTCGCCGTGCTCGAGATTGTTGGCCGTCATGTCCGCCTCGTTCATGAACAGCACGTCGCGCCGGCCAAACACGCCGCGATAGCGGTCGTCGAGGCCATAGATGGTGGTGTTGTACTGGTCGTGGCTGCGGATGGTCGCGAGCTTGAGGACCGGTTGCCCGGCAAAGGTCGAATCCTCCTCGACGCCCTGAAATGGGATGAACTCGGCCTTTCCCGACGGCGTCTTCCATATCCGTTCGGTCGGCGGCAGGGGAAGGCGGAATCCGCCCGGCGTGCGAATCCGCTCGTTGTAGCGCTCGAACTCGGGGAAGACGGCCTCGATCTTGTCGCGGATGCGGTCGTAGTCGGCGATCAGCTCGAGCCATGGAACGGTGCTCGAAGGCAGAGTCGCCACGGCCATGCCGGCGACGATCGCCGCCTCAGAGCGCACCTGCTCGGACGGCGGTGCAAGCTTGCCGCGCGAGGCGTGGACCATCGACATCGAATCCTCGACGGTGACCGATTGCGGGCCACTCGCCTGGATGTCCCGCTCGGTTCGCCCGACGACCGGCAGGATGAAAGCCTCCTTGCCGACCAGCAGGTGGGAGCGATTGAGCTTGGTGCCGAGATGGACAGCGAGATCGAGGCTGCGCATGCCGGCCTGGCATTGCGCCGGATCGGGCAAGGCAATCGACAGGTTCCCACCGAGACAGATCAGCACCTTGGATCGACCCTCGCAGATCGCCTGCATGGCGGCGACGGCGTCATGACCGTGATGCGGGGGCGGCCTGAAGCCGAACGCGCGCTCGATGCCGTCCAGCATCGCCGGGCTCGGCTTCTCCGTGATGCCGACGGTGCGATTGCCCTGGACGTTCGAATGGCCGCGCAGAGGGCAGATCCCGGCGCCCGGCCTGCCGTAGTTTCCCTTGAGCAGCAGCAGGGCGGCGATCTGCTGGACGGCGGCGGTCCCCTTGATGTGCTGGGTGATGCCCATGCCGTAGGTGATGATCGTGGCGTTCGAATGGGCGTAAGCCTCGGCGACCTTCTCCAACGCCGCTCGCGGCAAGCCGCACGCCTGCTCGATATCGGTCCAGCCCGTGCGAGCAAGATCCGCAGCGAACTCGGCAAAGCCTGTCGTATGCTCGGCGATGAAAGCGTGATCGAGCACGCCAGGCTTGGCCTGGTCGAGGGCGACCAAGGCCTTCATGATGCCCTTGAGCGCGGCGGCATCTCCGCCGTTCCTGACCTGGTAATAGGTGGACGCGATCCGCGTCGATCCGAAGGTGCCCATCTCGATCGGGTCCTGCGGATTGGCGAAGCGTTCCAGCGCGCGTTCCTTCATCGGGTTGAAGACGATGATGGGGACGCCGCGTCGTGCGCAGTCATGCAGCGTGCCCATCATGCGCGGATGGTTCGTGCCGGGATTGTGGCCCATCGAGAGGATGAGCTCGCAGCGGTCGAAGTCCTCGAGCGACACGGTGCCCTTGCCGATGCCGATGACTTGCGGCAGCCCGACGCTGGTCGCTTCGTGGCACATGTTGGAGCAGTCTGGGAAATTGTTGGTGCCGTACGCGCGGGCGAAAAGCTGGAAGAGAAAGGCGGCTTCGTTCGACGCCCGGCCCGACGTGTAGAACTCGGCCATGTTCGGGTCGGGCAGGCCGCGCAGGATCTCGCCGATGCGCGTGAAGGCCTGCTCCCAGGAGACTGGCCGGTACGTGTCAGTGGCCCGATCGTAGGCCATGGGATGGGTGAGCCGCCCCTGGCCCTCGAGCTCGTAGTCGCTCCATCCGAGCAGGCTGCTCACCGTGTGTGCCGAAAAGAACTCCGGCGGCACGCGCTTGCTGGTCGCCTCCCAGGTGACGGCCTTGGCGCCGTTCTCGCAGAACTGGAAGGTGGATGTGTGCTCCTTGTCCGGCCACGCGCAGCCGGGGCAGTCGAAGCCGTCGGGCTTGTTCGTCCGCAACAGCAGCAACGGCGCCTCGAAGAGATCCATCTGCTCGCGCATGGCCTCAGCGGTGGCCCGCAGCGCCCCCCAACCTCCGGCCGGCTCGTTGTAGGGACGGATGCCGGGAACATCGCGCTGGCTCATCGATGGCTCATTTGTTTGCGGGCCCTGACTATAGCGGTTGCCGGGAAGGCGCGGTCTTTCCAAAGTGCACAGCGCTGCGGCGGCCGACGACGGTGTAAAGCCACCTCTTTTTCCCGAGAAACAGCTGGCGGTGCCACGAGACGGTGGCGTGGGGAAAGCCGAGGACCGCGAGACAATTCGCCACGAAGCGCGGCGGCAGGCTCCACCATGTGTAAGGATCGTCCGAGCGTCCCGGCTTGGGGATGAAGACCGGTTGGCGCAGAAGGCGTCCGAATGGCCCATGCGGCCCGACATCGGCAACGACGATCGCCTCGGTCGCCAGCCTCGCGCCACCTTGCAACGCCAGGAAGGGGTCCCTCAGGTACAGCAGGATGCTGCCGTAGATCGCGATGTCGACGGGACCGATCGCCAGCGGAATGTCATAGGTCGTTCCATAGACGGCCTTCGCCCGGGACTTGAACGCGCCATGGCAGAGCCAATACCCGTTGTTGATGCGCCGCATGTGCTGGCGGCGCTGGTCGATGATCTGATCCGTCGCGACGTCATGATGCGGCACCACATCCCAGGCCCAGTCCTCCGACAGGTCGAACGACGCGACCGCCGCGCCCGCCGCTTCCAGTTGGAAGGTCAGGAAGCCGGAGGCGGTGCCGACGTCGAGGACCCGCTTGCCCCGGAAATCAACGCCGCCGAGATACTCGTCGATTCCCGGCCGCAGGTCCCACTCGCCCCCGACCTCGCCATGACCGGGAATGTCTATCGAGTGATAGAAGTAGCAGTCCTCTAGTCGCTCGACCGAGCGGGGAGACGCAAACGGCATTGCGTCCCTAGAGCATACCGCCCGCGATCATATCGAAGCGCGATCTGATCTCCTCGACGGTCGGCACCTTGTCGGCCTCGAGCTCGGGGTATTCCTTCTCGAGCTCGTGCCGGTCGAACTCGTCGAGATGCAGGTCGGCAGCGTTGTGGTCCTCTTCCAACGCGTTGAGCGCATTGTGCAGATGGAAGATCTGCCAGAGCGCCGGCTTGTCGTGGCGCAGAGCCTCCAGCCGGGCCAGTCGATCCTCGAAGCGCTGCAGCACTCTCTTGCGTTCTTCCGACACCGCCACCTCCGACCCGATCCAGGCCCCGGGTTCTGGCCCGGGTTCTGGGAGGTGATGGTGCCTCAGCGCGGCGCCTCAGTCATCCGGCTTCGAAAGCTCCAGGTATTGCGCGCCAAGCCTCAATTGAAGCGTGCTCCCGATGGCGCGGCCCCTGATCGCGAGCTCCGTCTTGAGGCACGTCGGCCCGAACATCAGCACGAGGCCGCTGACATCGCCGACCGGCGAGATCTTGAGCGACAGCGGTGCCGTGCCGCAATCGAGCCGGCTCTGGCTGCCCATGCCGATGCCGTTGGCCACCTTGACCCTGAAGGTGACGATGCGCCCGGTCTCCCGTGACGTCGCCATGCCGCTATAGCTGCCATCGTAGGCATCGGCCGGCGGCACGCTCGCAGGGTTTACCGGCTCGTCGTCGGCGCCGTCGCGCTCGCCATCCTCCTGGGCCTGCTGCCAGCCGGCCAGGGCGGCCTCGGCGCGCTGCTCGAGTCGAAGACGGTCGAGGCTTCCCATGCCCGCCGCCACCGGCTGGGGTCGTGGTGACAGGGCAAGGAAGAGCACGCCTGCCAGGAGGAGGCCCCACGCCATGGCGAGAGCCCATCGGCTCAGGCGCTTGCCTTCGCCGTGCGCCGTGAGCGGCATCGCCGCCGCAGCCGATGCAGCTGGCCAGTCGGCGGGGTCCCAGCCCACCTCGTAGGCGCGCACGGGCTCTTCGACGGTCCCGAGGCCAGCGCTGCCCAGCTCGGCAAAGCTCGCTTTTATGCGCCCGGCTACAGCCTTGTGCAGCGGCGCGGAGACGACGACCCCGCCATCCCGTCCCAGCACGGCCTCTTCAGGCCGGCCGGCATCGTCGAGGTAGAGCCCGAGGCGAAAGACGACGGCGGCATCCGGCGGTTGGCGGCGATTGACCTCGGCCATGGCCTGCTGGAACTCGATGGCCGCGCCCAGCGCCTGCACCGCGCACGGGAATTCAGCCTGCGCGCCGTCGCTCTTCAGCTTGACGAGACGTCCGCCATGGCGCGCCAAGGCCGCTTCCAGGCACGCAAAGCGCTGGTGCGCCAGCAGAGCCTCCCGGCCGCTTTCGTCGTTCGCCGCCAGCCGGGACTGACCGACCACATCGGCGTCAAGAATCGCCGCCACGTGCCGTTCCGCACCGGCCATGGAGCACCCCTTGCTTGAACCGCTTGTTTGAACCGGGGGCAATCTTGCGGTGGGCGTGCCTTTGCTCGTGTGGGAATCGCCACAGTCGGGCATCTATTCGCGCCGCACTCCTTCACGAAGCCGCGATGTCACCTCTTGTGCCGTTCAAGCCGTCGCCGTATTGTGAGTTGCGAATAATTCTCAGTTGAGGTCGGCCGCTGTGGGAGGCGATGACTGGGCGCTCGCGCTGTATGCGGCGCACCGCCATGCGTTGACGAGCTATGCCAGCGGCATCGTCGGTGATCGCGCGCATGCCGAGGATGTCGTGCAGGAGGCGTGGCTGCGTTTCGGCGCGGCGCGCGCGGCGGAGCGGCCGTTGGAGGAGCCGGTCGGCTACCTTTACCGCATCGTTCGCAACCTCGCCGTCGACTACCGTCGCCGCCTGACGCGCGAGAAGGGGCTTCTGGGGGAGCCGCTGGCCGGTGCCGAAGGGTTGTCCGACGGCCGGGCGACGCCCGAGGCCGAGGCGGCGGCACGTGACGAGCTCAGGCTGCTGATCCAGGCCATGGACGAATTGCCCGAGCGCACCCGTATCGCCGTCGAGATGCGCCGCATCGAGGGCGCCAAGCTCAAGGACATCGCCGCGCGCCTCGGTGTCTCGGTACCCGTCGCCTACCAGATCGTTGCCGACGGCATCGCGCATTGCCGGCGGCGCGTGCGGCCGATCCGCTGACAGCCGACCGGCGCTCGCGGAATCGTTGCAAAAAATCTTGGCTCCGCCGTCGTCTTGTGGGGAAGTATGCCGGCAGGGATGGCGATGACGAGTGCGGGCGGAGAGGACGAGGCGACCACCGAAGCAGCCCGCTGGCTGATCGCCCTGGAAGAGGAGCCGGACAACGCGGAGCTGCGCGCCCGCTTCGAAGCTTGGCGTGCAGCCTCGCCCGCGAACGCCGCGGCCTGGGCCAATACCAGCGACGTCTACGAGCTGATCGGCACGCCGGAGTACATGGCTCATCGTGAGGCCCGAAGGGCGTGGAGTGGCCGCAGGCGGCGCCTGGTTGTCGGTGCGGCGCTCGCGCTCGCCGCCTGCCTCGCGTTCGTCACGCTGCCCGGCCTGCTGCTGCGCTTGCAGGCCGACTACACCACCTCGACGGCCGAGTTGCAGGCTCACACCCTGCCGGACGGCTCGACGGTCAATCTTGCGCCCGACAGCGCCATCGAGGTTCTGTACGGCGGCAACGACCGCGGCGTGCGGCTGCTGCGTGGCGAGGCGCTGTTCGAGGTGCGACCCGACCCTTCGCGGCCTTTCAGGGTGAAAGCCGGCGTCGTCGAGACCACCGTGCTGGGCACCGTTTTCGACGTGCGCCTGCTCGACGAAGGCACCGTCGTAGCCGTCCGCGAAGGCAAGGTCAGGGTCGACGACAGGACGGCGGCGCCGCCGGTGTCGGAAAGCCTCGAGGCCGGCGACTGGGTCCGCATCGAGCGCAACGCCAAGCCCCATCGCGGCAATCTGCCGGCCGCCGAAGTGGCGGCGTGGCGGGCCGGCCAGATCATTGCGCGCGACCGCTCGATTGGCGATGTGGTCGACGAGCTGCGACGCTCCTATGGCGGCGGCATCGTGATCACGAACGGCGCGCTTGCCCGCGAGCGCGTGACCGGCGTCTACAATCTTGCCGATCCGGCAGCCGCGCTGCGCGCGGCCGTCGGGGTCTATGGCGGCACGGTGCGCCAAGTCTCGCCCTGGCTGCTGGTCGTCAACTAAATCCAAAAAGTTTCGCGCTCCCAAGCGTTGGTTGGCGGTACGGACTGCGACGCATTCGCAGCCGCCTGCAGAAGTGTTCGGTGGGAGAGCGTGATGGCTTGGGGTTGTGGGCGTCTTCTGGGCGTGTTGGCCGCGACCACGGTGCTTGCCACACCGGTGGTCCTGGCGCAGACGACACCGCCACACGACATCGCTCAGGCGCAGCACACCTTCAACATCCCGTCGCAGCCGCTGGCCGGCGCGCTGGCCGCGTTCGGCCAGCAGTCGGGCATGCAGGTGTCGGTCAGCGCCGGCGTCGCGCAGGGCGTCGTCTCGCCGGGCGTCACAGGAACGATGACTCCGGTGCAGGCGCTCGACCGGCTGCTCGCCGGCACGGGCATCACCTACACGCTCACCGGCAACAACACGGCACTGCTGCAGAGCGCGTCGGCGCCGTCCTCGAGCGCGGTCCAGCTCGATCCGGTGAAGGTGGGGGCGGCTGCGCCCGTGCAGGCCGAGATCGGCAACCTGCCGCCGCCTTTCGCCGGCGGTCAGGTGGCGACCGGCGGCAAGGTCGGCCTGCTCGGCAATCGCGACTACATGGACACGCCGTTCAGCGAGACCGTCTACACCGAGAAATACATCGCGAGCCAGCAGGCGCGGACGCTGACCGATGTGTTGCAGGGCGATCCGACGGTGCGCCTGGGCTGGCCCAACGGCAACGTGTTCGACGACCGCGTCATGATCCGCGGCGTGCTCGTGCTCAACCCCAGCTTCGGCCTGGGCGGGTTGTACGGCATCGTTCCGCAGCAAGCGGATACGACCGGCATCGAGCGCGTCGAGGTGCTGCGCGGACCCACGGCGTTCCTGAACGGCGCCTTGCCGAACGCGGTCGGCGGCACGATCAATCTGGTCCCCAAGCGGGCGACCGACGAGCCGATCAACCAGGTGAGCGCGCTCTACCTGTCCGACAACCAGGTCGGCGGCACCGCCGATGTCGGCCGCCGCTTCGGGCCGGGCAACTCGATCGGCGTGCGCGCCAATGCGACCTACACCAACGGCGATACGGCGGTGAACAACCAGACGGCCGAGCGCCTGGCCTGGACGCTGGGGCTCGACTTCCGCAGCGACACGACGCGGATCGACGCCGATATCGGCTTCCTGAAGCGCAACATCGGCGCCTTCCAGGGCAGCATGTTTCTCGCCTCGGGCATCCAGCTTCCGCCCGCGCCGTACGCCAGCCAAAGCTCCTATCAGCCGTGGGAGCGCCTGCAGAGCAACGACCTCTACGGCGCCTTCCGTTTCGAGCACGACATCACGCCCGGCCTGACCGGCTTCATCAAGGTCGGCGCACGGCGCAGCAACCTGACGACGCTCTTCCTCAACCAGAACATCACCAACTACAACGGCAACACCAGCGTGCTGTCGGCCGGACAGTTCCTGTCGGCCACCGAGGTGCTGTCGGCGGAGGTGGGCCTGCGCGGGGTCTTCAACACCGGCCCCATCAAGCACGAGGCCGCCTATGTCGGCGACTACCTCTATTCGACGACCTGGTCGTTCAGCAATCCGCTCACGATCTCCAACAGCTCGAACATCTACCATCCGACCTTCATTCAGGCGCCGAGCCTGTGGGGCTCGCGGACCAGCCCGCCGCTCAGCTCGAACTTCGTCATGTCGAGCCTCGGCTTCGTCGATGCATTGTCCGCCCTCGACGATCGCCTGCAGGTCATTGTAGGCGCCCGCGCGCAACGCATCCAGAGCGCCAACTACAACGTCAACAGCGTGCCGATCAACGGCAACGACCGCGGCGTGCTCTCGCCGTCGGCCTCCTTCGTCGTGAGGCCGATCAAGGAGTTCATGCTCTACGGCAACTACATCCAGGCCCTGCAGACCGGGCCGGTCGCTCCGGCCGGCACGACCAACGCCGGCGAGAGCTTTCCGCCCTTCGTCACGAAGCAATTCGAGATCGGCACCAAGGTCGATTTCGGCAAGCTGGGCGCGACGCTCAGCGCCTTCCAGATCACCATTCCGAGCTCCTTCACCAACTTCAGCACCAACACGTTCGAGGTGAACGGCGAGCAGCGTAATCGCGGCCTCGAGCTCGTGGCCTTCGGCGAGCCCATCGAGGGATTGAAGCTGCTCGGCGGCTTCACGCTGCTCGAAGCGATCCAGACCAGCACGGCTGGCGGCCTGACCAACGGCAAGTACGCGGTCGGCACCTCGCCCTTCCAGATCGCCTTCAGCGCCGACTGGGACACGCCCTACGTCAAGGGCCTCGGCGTGATGGGCCGCGTCGTCTACAATGGCGGGGTCTACCTCAATACGGCCAACACGCAGTCCGCACCGCCCTGGACGCGCATCGACGCCGGCCTGCGCTACACGTTCGAGGGCCCCGAGCACAAGCCGCTCACCGTGCGCGCCAACGTCATCAACCTGTTCGACGCCAACTACTGGGTGGCCACGACGACGTTCTTCTCGCAGAACCAGCCGCGCACCTTCCTGCTGTCGCTGACGGCCGACTTCTAGGGCAAGCGATGGCTGGCCGACTGTTCCTGCGCGCGCTCGTCATCGTCGGCGGCGGTTATGCCGTGAGCGCCGCCCTGGTGGCGGCCGGGTCGGCGCTCCTGCCGCTGATCGGGGTGGCGCGCAGCGATGCCTACACGCTCTGCGGCATGCTGGGCTTCCTGCTTTATCTTGCGTTCGCCGTGTGGGCGACCGCCGGTGGCGGCTGGCGCCTGGAAGCGACGTTCCGCCAATCGCTGCACTGGCTGCACACCTGGACGGGCGTGGTCCTGGGCGCGCTGCTGTTCGCGGTGTTCTGGACCGGCACGCTCTGCGTGTTCGACCGCGACATCGACCGCTGGATGATGCCGTCGACGCGGCTCGTCTATGACGGCGCGCCGGTGTCGCTCGATCCGCTGCTGCCGGAGGTCGACAAGCTGCCGCCGGGCGTGGCCTGGGCCTTCATCATGCCGACCGCGCGCGAGCCGTTCGTGTGGCTGGCCACGCGGGCCGCGACCGGCTTCGAGAAGAAGATGTTCGATCCCGCGACGCTCCGGCCGCTGCCCGATCCCGGGACGTGGGGCGCCACGCGCTTCTTCTTTCCCTTCCATTATATGCTGCACATCAACGCGTGGAACATCGGCACCTGGCTGGTCGGGCTCGCCGGCATGGCGATGCTGGCGCTCTCCGTCTCGGGCGTGGTCATCCACCGCAGGATCATCGCCGATTTCTTCACCATCCGGCGCTCGCGCCAGCCGCACCGGCTGCTGCTCGACATCCACAACACGGCGGGCACGCTGGGACTCGTGTTCTATTTCGTGATGGCTTTCTCCGGGCTCACGATCTTCGTGGCGACCTTCTTCCCGCCGACCTGGGGCAGCTTCGAAGGCGACCGCCGGGCCTATGTCTTCGAGACCTTCGACAACTACGCGCGGCCCAAGGTCGGCCAGCCCGGGCCGCCGCTCGCCTCGCTCGACAAGATGATCGCCACGGCGACCCGCGAATGGGGTGGCGTGCCGCCGATCCTGGTGCGCATCTGGCACTACGGCGACGCCAACGCCACCGTCGAGATGCGGCCCTCCGTCGAGGCGGAGGTCAAGATCCGCACCGATCCGATCTACTTCGACGGCGCCACCGGCGCCGTGCTGTATCGAAGCACGATGCGGCCGACGACCGCGCTGCAGCAGTACATAACCGGCCTTCACTTCGCGCAGTTCCGCCACTGGCCGCTGCGCTGGATCTATTTCGGGCTGGGCCTGCTCGGCTGCGTGCTGATCGCCACGGGCTTCCTGTTCTGGCTGGAATCGCGGCGCAAGGCGCACGAGGCGGCGGGGCTGCCTGGCGTGCGCATCGTCGAAGGCCTGGCGATCGGCAGCACCACCGGGCTGATCGTGGCGACCCTGTCGTTCTTCGTCGCCAACCGGCTGCTGCCGTCCGGCGCGGCCTTCCTCGGCACCGAGCGCTACGCCCTGGAGATCTGGACGTTCTGCCTCGTCTGGCTCGCCGCCTTCGCCCATGCCTGGACACGATCGCGCACTGCATGGCGCGAGCAGTGTTGGGCAGCCGCTGCGCTGGCGTTGTCGGCCGTCGTGCTCAATTGGATCACAACGGGCAACCATACGATCGCCGTGACGGGCGTCGACGCGGTGCTGCTCGCCGGCGCGATGATCGCAGCCGTGACGGCTCAACGAAGAGGATCTTCATGAAAGCAATCGCAACGTTCGCTGCCGCGATGATCGCGGGCGGCAGTGCCGCCTCGGCGCACCACATCTGGCTCGAGCCGGACGGGCAGCAGGTGCGGCTCTATTTCGGCGAGTTCGGCGAGAACCTGCGCGAGGCCTCGCCGGGCATGCTGGACAAGATCGAGCCACAGGTGAAGGCCGGCGAGCGGGCGCTGAGGGTAGAGAAGGCGGCGAACGGTTTCGTCATTTCGGGCAAGCTCGAAGCGTCCGACAGCATCGTCGCGGAGGACGCGCGCTTCCCGGTGTTCGCGCAAACCCGATCGCTCTACTGGCCGGCGGCACGGCTCGTCACCGACCGCGCGGTCGTCGCGCCGGTGCTGGCGCTCGATGTCGTGCCGGCCGCGGGCGGCAAATACCAAGTCAGCTTCAAGGGCAGGCCGCTCGCAAAGGCGAAGGTCGAGGTGCTCACCCCGTCGGGCTGGAGCCGCGAGCTGCGCACCGGCGAGGACGGCACGATCGACGTCGCGCTGCCGTGGCGCGGGACCTACGTGATCGAGGTCCATCACACCGACAAGACCGCGGGCAAGCGCGGCGAGGAGGCGTACGACCAGGTGAACTACGTGACGTCGCTCACGGTCGTGCAAGGCCAGGGCCTCGACCCGTTGCCCGCGCTGCCGGCGGCGAAGCCGCATTGATGCCCGCCGGCGAAGCGGCATTGATGCTCGTCGGCGTCGCGGCGGCGGCGTATCTCGGCTTCGCGCTGCTGGCGCTGAGCCAGGACCGCCACTGGCATCACCTGGGCGGCGCGCGGCATTGCCCGCGCCGGACAAGGATCGGGCTGCGCGTCGCCGGCTGCGCGCTGCTGGCCACCAGCCTGGCGTTGGCGCTCCTGCGTGACGGGCCGAGCTTCGGCAGCCTTCTATGGGTGACGACCCTGAGCGTTTGCGGCTTTGCCGTCGCCTGCACCTTGACCCTGGCTGGACATAAACTGCTCCCGCCTGATCGGTAGGTCGCGGATGCGAATGCCGGTGGCGTGGTAGACGGCGTTGGCGATCGCCGCGGCGACGCCGACGATGCTCAGCATGCCGATGCCCTTGATGCCGCTCGCGAGATGCGGGTCGTCCTCGGGCACGAGATGCACGTCGAAGCGCGGCATGTCGGCATGCACAGGGATCAGATAGTCGGAGAGGTTGTCGTTGACGATGCGGCCCAGCCGCGGGTCCATGACCGCAGCCTCGTGCAGCGCCAGCCCGATGCCCCAGACCAGGCCGCCGATATGCTGGCTTCTGGCCAGCAGCGGGTTCAGCACGCGGCCGGCGGCATAGGCGCCGGTGAGGCGGCTCACGCGCACCTCGCCCAGCTCGGGATCGACGCGGACCTCGGCGAACACCGCACCGAAGCCGCTGGCGCTGTGGTTGGGCCGTTCCTCGGGCTCGGCGCTGGCCGTCGCCTCGAAGCCGTCGCGCGAGCGCGCCAGCAGGTCGGCCAGCGTCTCCGACCGGTTGCTGGCGAGGCTCCTGATCAAGCCGCCATCGATCGCCAACTGCTCGACCGGCAGGCCGTGCAGCGGCGACAGCGGATCGGCGGCAGCATGCGCGAGCAGGCGGCGGCGCAGCGTGCGGGCGGCGTCCTCGATCGCGGGCGTGAAACTTGCGGTCGCGAGATGCGCGCCCGAGTACGGACCCTCGGGCAGCAGCGTGTCGCCGAGCTCGACCGCGACCCTGGCCAGCGGGACGCCCAGCGTGTCGGCGGCGAGCTGCCCGAGAACGGTGGCGGTGCCGGTGCCGATATCCTGCGTGCCGCAGCGCACGATGACGCCGGCATCGCGGCCGATGGCGACGGCAGCCTGCGAGGCCATGCGAAAGCACGGGAAGCAGGTCGAGGCCATGCCCCAGCCGAGGCGATGGCGGCCCTCGCGCATCGTGCCGATGCCGCGCGGGCGCTGGTGCCAGCCGAAAGCGTCGCCCGCGACGCGATAGCACTCGCGCAGGCCGTTGCTCGACCACGGCAGGCCGGCGTCCTGGTCGTGGTCGGCGAAGTTGCGCAGGCGCAGCTCGACCGGGTCGAGGTCGAGCGCCTCGGCCAGCTCGTCCATGGCGGTCTCGAGCGCGAAGCTGCCGGTGCCCTCGCCCGGCCCGCGCATCGGCTTGGGCTGGGGCGCGTTCACCCGCACCAGGCGATGCGTGGTCGCGACGTTGGCGCAGGCATAGAGCGAGCGCGCCGCCGAGCCGTTGGCGTCGGCATACTCGCCGACCGCCGCGGTCTGGGCGATCGAGTCGTGGATGATCGCGGTCAACCTCCCGTCGCGCGTTGCGCCCAGCCGGACGTGCTGGCGCGAGTCCTGCCGGCGGCCGACCAGAGTGAACATCTGCGGCCGCGTCAGCTCGAGCCTGACCGGCCGGCCGATGCGGCGCGCCGCCATGACACAGAGCATTAGGCAGGGGAACCAGCCGTAGGTCTTGCCGCCGAAGCCGCCGCCGACGTGGTGCGCGATCACCCGCACCTTGTCGATCGGCAGGCCGAAGCAGTGCGCCACGATGCGGCGCGTGCCGAACACCGATTGCGTCGTCGTATGGACCGTGACGGCATCACCCTGCCACGCCACGACGGCGGCGTTCAGCTCCATCGGATTGTGGTTGTGGACCGGCGTCGTGTAGTGGCGATCGATCACCACCTCGGCCACGGCGAGCGCCCGCTCGGGATCGCCGCGCCGGCTGTCGGTCGCGCGGCGGCCGGCCGACTTGGGCGCAAAGGCGTCGGCCAAACCCTGCGAGAGCGAGGTGACGGCGGGCCGCTCCTCGTAGGTGACATCGACCAGGGTGGCGGCGCGGCGGGCGACGGCAGCGCTCTCGGCGACGACCATCGCGACCGGCTGGCCGGCCTGATGGACGACGGTGTCCTGCAGCAGCATATGGTACTCGGTCGGCGGCAGGCGATCGGCGTTGTCGTGCGTCAGGATCTCGACGACGCCCGGCAGCGCGCGCGCCTTCACGCTGTCGATGCGCAGCACCTTGGCACTGGGCAGCGGCGCAGTGACGAGGGCGGCGTGCAGCAGGCCGTCGAACGCCGTCTCGCCCGGATAGGACGCGGCGCCGGTCACCTTGAGCGCGGCTTCGAGGCGCGGGATCACGGTCATTGCCACGGTCATTGCTCATCTCTCAGCAATACGTCGCTCAGCAGGCGATGGACCGTGCGCTGCAGCAGCTCGACCTTGAAGCGATTGCCCTCCAACGGCCGGGCGCCATCGGCGGCGAGCGCGGCGGCGCGAGGCAGCGTGTCCTCGTCGATCGCCGCACCGGCCAGCGCCGCTTCGCAGGCTTTCAGGCGCCACGGCTTGGTGCCGACGCCGCCGGCAGCGAGGCGGATCGACCGGCGATCGTCGACGACGGCGGCGGCCGACACGACGGCGAACTCGAAGGACGCGCGGTCGCGCAGCTTGAGATAGGCGGACCGCGAACGGCCCGTGGGGCGCGGCACGTCGACGGCGACGATCAGCTCGCCGGGCGCCAGGACCGTCTCGCGCTCCGGCGTGTCGCCGGGCAGCAGGAAGAAATCGTCGATCGGCACGCGTCGCTCGCTGGAGAGACGCAGGCTGGCGCCGAGCGCCACCAGGGCGACGGCGAGGTCGGACGGATGGGCGGCGATGCAGGCGTCGCTGGTGCCCAGAATGGCGTGCAGGCGGTTCTCGCCCAGGAGGGCGCTGCAGCCCGAGCCCGGCGTACGCTTGTTGCAGGCAAAGCCGTCGCCGCGGAAATAGAAGCAGCGCGTGCGCTGCATCAGGTTGCCGCCGACGGTCGCCGCGTTGCGCACCTGCGGCGAGGCGCTGGCCAGGAGCGCATCGGCCAGCACCGGCAGCTCGTGCCGGATCGTCGGATGGCGCGCGACATCGGCCAGGCGGGCCAGCGCGCCGATCGCGATCGTGTCGTCGCCGACGTCGATGCGGTCGAGCGGCAGGCGGGCGATATCGACCACGCGCTCAGGCGCGGCGATGCCCGACTTCCAGAGCGGCAGGAAATCGGTGCCGCCGGCGATGAACGCGGCGCCCGGCAAAGCGGCAAGGCGCAGGGCGTCGCGCTCGCTGCCGGCGCGAGTGTAGGAGAAGGGTGTCATGCGACCTCGAGGATGGCGGCGACGATGTTGGCGTAGGCGCCGCAGCGGCAGAGATTGCCGCTCATCCGCTCGCGCACCTCGGCCTCGCCAAGAGCCTCGCCCATGGGACCTCCTTCGGCGAGAAGGCCGAGTGCCGACATGATCTGGCCCGGCGTGCAGTAGCCGCACTGCAGCGCATCGTGCGCGACGAAGGCCTGCTGCAGCGGATGCAGCGCGCCGTCGCGCGCCACGCCTTCGATGGTGAGGATCTCGCTTCCGTCCTGCTGGGCGGCGAGCGCCAGGCAGGCGTTGACGCGCCGGCCGTCGACCAGCACGGTGCAGGCACCGCACGCGCCCATGTCGCAGCCCTTCTTGGTGCCGGTGAGCGCGAGTTGCTCGTGCAGCACCTCGAGCAACGTGGCGCAGGCCGGCACGTCGAGGCGATGCGACCGGCCGTTGACCGAGAGGTGGAGGCTTACGGTCATCGCGCCGCTCCCCGCGCCATTTGCGGCGCCTTGCTGTGGCGGCGCGCGGCGCGCCAGACGCGGCGGTGCGGGCCGACGGCGGGGCGCTCTCCCTTGGCGACCCACTCGTCGTAGAACTCGAGCTTGGCGTCGATCAGGGTGAGCGCCTCGGTCCAGCGCGCGATGTTCTCCAGCACGCGCGCCTGGTGCGCGCGCAGCAGGGCGCGGCGCTCGCCGAGCGCGCTGTCGCCCTTCTTCGCCAGCGCCGTGTACTCGCGCATCTGCGCCACCGACATGCCGGTGCCGCGCAGCCGATCCATGAACTCGAGCCAGCCGACGTGGTGCTCGGTGTAGACCCGACGGCCGCCGCGATCGCGCTCGACGCCGGGCACGAGGCCTTGCGCCTCGTACCAGCGGATGGCGTGAATGCTGCGGCCGGTGCGGCTCGCAACCTCTCCGATATGCATGAGTGCTTCTCCTGCCCGTCAGTGAACGGGCTAGAGCGCACTCAAGGTCAAGATGATTTTTTCAGTCGGCCGGTACGGCAGCTGCTTGCAGCTCTTCCAGCTTGTTCTTGGCGCGCCGCGCGATGCGCAGCCACAATTGCTGATCCTGCTTCGACAGCTGGCCCCATCTCTGCGGCTCGCCCAGCGTCGCCTTGGAATGGACCGCCTGCAGATTCTTCCCCACCGCCAAAAGGATGTCCTTCTCGCTCACGTTCTGCCCCCAAGCTGTACTCGTACTCACAGACTCGTGAGTTCGACTTTACTCGAAACTGGAATGACTACAAGCTGCATGATCGACATAAAGGTGTAATTGTTTCGAAAGGTTACGTGTACTTGCGGACGTCGTCGATCACCTTGCCGTCGTTGGGCAGGCTGCCCGGCGCCGTGAACTCGACCTTGCCGCCGACCTTGCAGACGGTGCGGATGGTGCCCTCCAGGGCCGTCGCGAGATCGGGCGACGGCGCGCCGGCCTCGACCTTGAGCGTCATGACGTCGGCCTGGTTGACCCAATCGATCACCAGGCGCAGGCGGCCGAGGCCCGGATGCTTCCTGGCGATCTCGGCGATCTGCGCCGGATCGACGAACATGCCGCGCACCTTGGTGCGCTGGTCGGCGCGGCCCATCCAGCCCTTGATGCGCATGTTGGTGCGCCCGCACGGGCTCGCACCCGGCAGCACGGCCGACATGTCGCCGGTGCCGAAGCGGATCAGCGGATAGGCGCGGTTGAAGGTCGTGACCACGACCTCGCCGACCTCGCCCTCGGGCACCGGATCGCCGGTGCCGGGGCGCACGATCTCGACGATGACGCCCTCGTCGACGATCATGCCCTCGATCTTGCCGTCAGGCGCGGCGGACTCGTAGGCGATGGTGCCGACATCGGCGGTGCCGTAGCTCTGCAGGCAGCTGATGCCCTTGTCGACGAACATCTGGCGCAGCGACGGCGGCAGCGCCTCCGCGCCGACGAAGGCGTGCTTGAGCGAGGCGATGTCCTTGCCCAGCTCCGCCGCTTTCTCGATCAGGATCTTGAGGAACGAGGGCGTGCCGACATAACCCTGGGGCCGGATGGCGGCGATGGCGTCGAGCTGCAGCTCGGTGTTGCCGACGCCGCCCGGCACGACGGCGCAGCCCAGCGCCTTCAGGGCCGACTCCATCATGATGCCGGCCGGCACCAGGTGATAGGAGAAGGTGTTGTAGACGACATCGCCGGCGCGGAAGCCCGCGGCATGCATGGCGCGCGCGCCGCGGAAATAGTCGGGCTCGTCGGTGTCGATCTCGAAGATCGGGCCGGGCGACATGAAGACGTGGCGCGCCTTGCTCATCGGCACGGTGACCAGGCCGCCCATCGGCGGATGCTTCTTCTGCACCTCGCCCAGCACCGACTTGCGCAGCACCGGCAACCGGGCCAGCGCCGCGCGCGAGGTCACGGACGCCGCGTCGACGTCCTTCAGCCACTGGCCGAAGAACGGCGCGTTCTCCTGGGCGTGCGCGATCTGCTGCGGCAGGGCCTGCATGAGAGCCTTCTCGCGCTCGGCGGGCGTTCGGGTCTCCAGGCTGTCATAGTGGTTGGCGGTGGATGACATGGCGCTTCCTCCCATCATCTCTTGATGCGCGTCGGCCAGCCTTGCCCGCTGGCCCGGAGCGCGCTGATCGCGTCCTTGTCGAGTCGCCGGGTGACCAACGGCTTGCCGCCATGGCGCGGATGGGCGCGGCGACGAGTGCCTTCGACGATGGCGGCCTCGACGATGTGCGGCACGGCCAGCCTGGCAGGACGAGCCGTGCGAAGCTCCGCCGCGGTGAGCGGCGCGTCGTCTTCGCTGGCTCGACGGCGATTCTGGCGGCGATCTTGGCCTGACCTTTTCATGGACTCGCTTCTCCGGCAGCACCGTAGACGCGAGCCTTCCCTCTTGCCAATGCCGCGGAGTGGGCCCCGACGACGCGATCGTCGCGATCTCGGGAGGAGTTGGCGCAGTTACGGCAGTTAGCGCTGGTGATTCGGTAATCCGGACGCACCCTTCGGCAAGCATGAGCCAACCCAACGCAGTGAGCGCCGCGATCGTTGGGCCGCCCGGCTGGGGTTGCCGGACAAGCGGGAATGCCGGGAGCTGAATTTCTGCGCTCCGGGAGGCGGGTTGCCAAGCCACCGGCACGCGCTATATCAGAGTTCGAATATCCAGGAGCAGTGCCATGGCCAACGTCCGCATCAGCTACGAGACCTTCCAGAAGACCGCGCCGGCGGCGCAGGCGGCGCTGCTGGCGATGGGCAAGGCGGCCGACGAGTCGGGGATCGACAAGGCGATCGTCGAGCTCGCCAAGCTGCGCGTCTCGCAGATCAACAACTGCGCCTTCTGCCTGCAGATCCATCTCAACGTGGCGCGCCGCCTCGGCGTGGCGCAGGAGAAGCTCGACCTGGTGGCGACCTGGCACGAGGCCGGCCTCTTCTCGGAGAAGGAGTGCGCGGCGCTCGCCTGGGCCGAGACGCTGACGCGGCTCGCCGACAGGAGCGTGCCGGACGAAGCGTACGCCGCCGTGCGAGAACACTTCAGCGAGAGCGAGCTGCTGCTCCTCAGCACCGCGATCGCCACCATCAACGCCTGGAACCGGCTGGGCGCCGCCTTCCGCTTCGCGCCGCCGATCCAGAAGAGGACCGCTGCGGCAGCGTAGGCCCAGAGAAAGGGCGGGCTCGGAATAATCAAGCACCGGTGGCGGGGGTCGATGATTGGGCGTTGCGGGGCCGCAAGGGGCTGGCGAAGGCGACGAACGCATCGTGCCTGGAAATCGACGCAGGGTGAGACCGTCCCGTCGGGGTTTCCGGTGGTCGGCGCCCTTGCGGCCGGTGGCTTTCGCGCAGACCGACCGTCGGCGTTTCAGGGGTTCGGGGATTTTCTGCATTTTCCGCACTCGCATCGCCAATCAGCCCCTTGCCGTGGACGCCGGAACGAGACGGCAGACCTCGCGCCGGCAGGATGGGCGATCCTTGCCAGCTCGATCTTGTTGGTCATGACGCGCGCCGTGGCTGTACGGCCTCCAGGACGCTCGACTAACATAAGCAACTCTTTAGTGTTATTCAAGATCTTTCAGCGCAAAGTCCATCGACTTTTTACGCACCACACAGGGAAGAAACTCGACGTCGGCGCTGGCATTGCATGCAATAATCATCGGCCCCTCCCGAGAGTTGGCGACGCAGCGTCCAGACGACGCGTGTCGCCTCTCAAAGAGTCGATTGCCTGGGCTCCGCCTCGAAATCAAGCGTGAATAAAGGGAATAGGTGCACGCGCCGCCACCGAGCCGGCGCGCGATCGCCTTACGCCGCGGCGCTCAGCGTGGCGTGCTGCTCCCGCCAGGCGCGCGCCTCGGCGATCACGTCGTCGACGGACCAATGATCGTCGACGTGAGCGCCGTATTTGCAGGCGATCACGCGGCCGTCAGGCCCGATGAGGAAGTCGGCGGGGAGCCCGAGCCGTCCGCCGTGGGGGCTGAGGCCGGGCGGGCAGACAGTGCCCGCGAGCACCCCGCCGACCGCGAAAGCGACCGCCCGCAGGATGGGCAGCCAAGCGCGCGGATCGAGGAGGGCGCGCGGCGAGGCGGTCACGCCGAACTCGGCATAGAGCCGCCTCCCGGGATCGGCGACCATCGCGAAGGGCAGATCGGCCGTGTGGAGCCGCAGCTCGTCGGCGGGGCTGTAGAACACGACGACCTCGCGGACCGACGCCGCCTCGAGCTCATCGTGGCGACGGGCAAAGGATCGCAGATGGAGGTTGCAGACGGGACAGCCGGCGAAGCGCCGGAACTGCAGATGCACCAGCGCCGGCTTCTGGGCCTGCCCCCGTGCCTGTCCCTGTCCCTCTCCAGGGGCCTGCGGGATGGCGACGCGGCGGCCCGATACGTCTTCCAGCACGAGTGGCCGGAGGAGCGAGCCGGCGCGGATCGGTCGGGTCTGCATCTGTCGGACCTCGATCTGTCGGAGGATCTGCCGAACGCGGGGCACCTCGAGCCTTAGGCGTACGTTGTACCCTTATTTCTGATGTAAAGCGTATCCTGTACGCTGTCAACCATGCCCAGGCCGCGCTCCCTCACCTCCCACCGGCTCGCCCAGGCCGCGCTGAAAGTCATCGAGCGCGACGGGCCGTTCGGCCTGTCGATGCGCGCCGTCGCGGAAGAGCTCGGCATGGGGACCATGTCGCTCTACCGCTATGTGCAGAGCCGCGAGCAGCTCAAATCCCTGGTGGTCGATCTCGTCCTGAAGGACCTCGATCTCGACGTGGCCCGACAC
>Ga0081455_10001756_pt1 | contig 26185 bp, 21 predicted proteins | sample TabmetS3T2R1_FD_70207 | JGI IMG/M metagenome (GOLD analysis project Ga0081455, IMG submission 70207) | Tabebuia heterophylla rhizosphere microbial communities from the University of Puerto Rico - S3T2R1 | ecosystem: Host-associated > Plants > Roots > Rhizosphere ...
AGCAAGCAAGGTGTCGCGCGCTATCGCTTCGTCCAGGCCTACGAGGGCAATGTAGAGGAGAGGGCGTAGCATGCCTGGTGGTGTGCACTCACGCACCCGCACTGGAACGAGAGTGCCCTGTGTTCCTGTTGGATCATGTGCCAGGGCAGCAGCCCATTCGGGCTGGGGAAAGAGCGCCGACAGGTAGTCCGGTGACAGCACAAGGAGCGTACGCTCCGCCTGGACTGTCGCCTGCTGCATGGCCAGAATAAAATTGGCGCCAGGGCGCATGTCCCATACGTCGAGGAGCGTGGTGTAGCCGGCCTCTTCCAGTTGCCAGGCTAACCACACTGCCCAGGGGCGATCGGCATGAGTATAGCTGATGAAAAAGTCGATCATTGTTGCGAGATGCTAAAGTGTTTGATTTGTCTTACTCTCGCTGTCCCTGTCGTGCAGAATGGTAACACATTGTGACCGGGTGGACGAGACGGTGTGGGATGGGCAAAGAAAAAAGACACCAAAGCGTTTGACTTACCCTGCGAGCGCACCTTTTTGTTCCTTTCCACCTGTCATCGCGCGCCTCGCCCAGCGGTCGTTGCGTCAGGACACACCGAGCAGCATGCAGAGAGTGCGAGGAGCACAGGTGTATGACGCACTCGGGGACGCGTGTGTGCTGGCTCAGGACGTACGGGTCGGATTATCGTGGCGTGTGACCTGGGACATGGAGACGCCGTTGCTGGTGGCCACACGGGGAGCTGGTGTCGCCACCGTCTCAGGCGGGATCGGAGCATGATACTTCTCCCGGCGCCAGAAAGGCAAGGCGGGGAACAGGCACAAGAGAGCCAGAAAGGCATTGAACACGAAATAATCCTGCCAGGCAGCAGTGCTGGCTTCCGCCACGAGACGGTCCTGTATCACGGCCAGTGTCTGGGTTGGGATTTGCGCCGCGACCTCCCCTGACCACTGCAGCATCTGGTGTACGCTACCGAGGGCACCGGTGTATCCGAAGGTATCCAGCGGGGTGTCCGCGGCATACTGCTGGAGGCGATAGTTGTAGCGCTGGTCCCACACCACTGTCGCTATGGCGGTCCCCATCGTGTTGGCAATGCTGCGCAGTAAGCCGGAGAGAGCAGTGGCCATGTACACCTTGTGTTCGGGAAGAGCCTGCAGAGTCGCCAGGTTATTCGGCGAGACAATGAACGCTTCGGCCACAAAGCGAATCATCAAAAAGGGCATGATCATGGCCACAGTCGTGATCTCATTGAGGCCGGCGTAGCCCCAAAAGCCGGCGGCATACATGAGGAGTCCGGAGATGACCAGCACATGGCACGGGACCCGGTCAGAGATGCGTCCGACTACAACTACCATGGCGCCATAGACCAGGTTCGGGAGCATCTGCGACCAGGCCACTAACAGCGGCTCGAAGTGCAGGAGCCGCTGCTGCAGAACTGAGATCATGGGGCCGGAGCCACGAAACGTCATGGTGGTCAGGAAGAGCACAAGCATGGCCATGACAAACGGTACAGAGCCAAACAGCCGTAGCTCCACCAGGGGCTCTGGATGGCAGAGTTCAATCATCACAAAAGCTACGCCAGCCACCCCAGCAATCGCCAAGAGTGTCAGAATATACCGGGAGTCCCAGCCTTCCCGATTGCCCTGGGTCAAGGCTAACAGCAGGGTCGACACCGCCACGGTCAGAGTCAACACCCCATACGGATCCAGGCGCCGCCGCTCCGGACGACGCAGGGGCGGTAACAACCACCAGGACAGGACGAATCCCAGCCCACTCAGGGGCAAGGTGACAGCGTAAACCACACGCCAGGAGGCGACCTCGAGCAGATTGCCACCCATGAGCGGGCCGAACGCCGGGCCGACCGACCATCCCAGCAGGGCGAATCCAAGGGCCATACCGCGCTGGCTCGGGGGAAAGATCTGGTAAAAGATGGCCTGCGAGAGTTGCGGAATCATCCCTCCGCCTATGCCAGCCAGGATGCGGAAGAAGACGAGCGCGGGCCAGTCCCAGGCGAGCATACTCCCCAGCGACCCGACGGTCATACTGCCGATAGAGAGCAAGAACAGGGTACGCGGTCCACACAGGCCGCTGAGCCAGCCCGTGGCACCAATAGTCACCGTGCGCGCAATCCCAGGGGCCGTGAGGATCCAGTGAATCTCGTACAGTTCGACGCGCAAATTGGTCATGATCTGGGGCAGGATCAGGGTGGTATTGGAAGCGTCGATGGCAAACGTGATCAGCCCCAACCCTAAGAGGGCGGTGGTGAGCCAGCGCTCACGGACACTGAGGGGCAACGAGGTATCCACGGATGTCTTCATGGAGCATACTCTACCGTATTTCAGGGTACATGGATAGAGAGTTTACTCTGTAGTATCTCAGCCTCTCTCTATGGGCATTGCTTACCCTATCGTCCCTGTGATCCCTCCAAGGCAACGCATATGAAAAGATATACCTGAAGCGTTATTTTGTATAGTATATGCATGCATGACATGTCTGGCACGGTTCCCACACATAGGTACTTGGACTTCTCGATGCTGGGGCAGGAGATGAGAGCGCTCTCACCTTGCGCTGTGAAGGTCCTCAGAGGTATGTTTATGGGCTCAGGAAGTGCTTAAGCTCCATACCAGAGCTACAAGTGTGGGTTGACATTCTTATGCTGGCTGAGACTTGTCTATGGCTTCGCAGAGCCATACTGCCGCTCGCGGCTACAGATTGCTGCGCTGCTCCACCTGTTATCTGCCGCCGGACGTGTGTATCTGTGCATGCACACCTACGATTCACACGCCCGTCCAGTTCTGGCTGCTCATGCATCCCGACGAATGGCTCAAGCCGACCAATACTGCCCGTTTGATAGGTGCAAGTATCCCCCAGACGCGCTTCTTCCCATGGTATCGTACCGCTCCTCCCGTAGGACTCATCACCCTCCTGAGGGAACACCGCTTCATGCCCTATCTGCTGCGTCCTGAAGGCGATGCAACGCTCTTTGAGCATCTGCGTGAACGCCCATGGCTGCCTGACAGAGTGCCGGCGTTCGTGCTGCTAGACGGCACGTGGAGCCAGGCCAGAAAGATGTTACATAGGAGTCCATATCTGCAGGGTATTCCCAGGATGGCCATTCAACCTGGGGCTCCTTCTACCTATCGCTTGCGCTGCCAACGCTGTGCCCAGCATCTGTCCACTGTGGAAGTGGCTATTGCACTTCTGGAACAGTTAGAGGAGGTTACTGCCAGCAGTGTCCTGCACGCCTATTTTCGCGTGTTTGCCGAGAGGTCCATGGCCGCACGACACGGGCATCCACCCACAAAATTCCTGCCAGAAATGGCGCAGCTCCTCGCCTACAACAGTCACACTCCTCAGCCTGCCCCCGGCCAGTTCCCTCTTCCCCCTGGAAGGGCCTAGGGTGAGGGGTGTGCACAGGAGACACGTCTATGGGATTACGCATTGTCCAGGTTGACGCCTTTACAGACACTCCCTTTGCCGGCAATCCGGCCGCCGTGTGCGTTCTGACGGCGCCACGCGAGGCCCAGTGGATGCAACACGTGGCACGTGAGATGAACCTCTCCGAAACGGCGTTTCTGTGCCGGCGCCCGGATGGCTTTGATTTGCGCTGGTTCACCCCGGCTGTCGAAGTGCCTCTCTGTGGCCATGCCACGCTGGCTAGCGCGCACATCCTCTGGGAGGACGGCCATCTGCCAGCCGGCACCACGGCCCATTTTCACACGCGCAGCGGCCTCCTCACAGCGACGCGCCAGGGCACGTGGATTAGCCTGGACTTTCCTGCCCTACCAGTCGAACCGGTCCCAGCTCCTGAGGCCCTTGTAAAGGCCTTGCAGGTCACGCCCCTCTACGTGGGCGAGAGCCGTGCAACAGTTGACAGGTACCTCGTCGAAGTCGCGTCCGAAGCGATCGTACGCGCGCTACAGCCTGACTTCGCCCTCCTCAAGACACTGCCGGTGCAGGGCGCTATCGTCACGAGTCGTGCGACGTCAGCTAGCTTTGACTTTGTCTCGCGCTATTTTGCCCCGCGCGCCGGCATCGATGAGGATCCTGTGACCGGCTCCGCCCACTGCTGCCTGGGTCCGTTTTGGCGCCAGCGCCTCAACAAGGATACCTTCGTAGCCTATCAGGCATCCGCGCGCGGCGGCGTGATGCGGGTCCAGGTCCAGGGGGATCGGGTCGTCCTCAGCGGACAGGCCGTAACTGTATTACGTGGCGAACTCCTTGACTGAGGAGCGGTACTACCCGCTCCTCGCATCCTCACAAGTCGCCACGACTGCGGTCAGGGAGTCGCGACCTTCCTATAGCTCTCATTCCGGCTCACCACCACGTCGATCACCGTCGGCACGTTGGCCGTTTTGGCTTTTTCGATAGCCGGGGCGATGTCCTGCGGCTTCTCCACGCGGATACCCTGGCAGCCGAAGCCCTGCGCGATAGCGGCGAAATTGGTGTCGATGTATTCCGCGATCTCCGGGCGGTCCAGTCGGTCGTCACGCACCCAACCCAGAGCCGAATCGTTCATCACTACGAAGATCGTCGGCGCGCGGTACTGCAAGGCTGTGGACAGCACGTGCAGGCTCATGGCGAAGCCACCGTCACTGCTGACGCTGACGCAGGTGCGCTCCGGGTGCAGGATCTTCGCCGCCACCGCCGCCGGTGGCGCCCAGCCCATGCCGGCGATGCCGCCGGGGACGATCATCGTGCCAGGCTCACGCGGCTGATAGTGATGGATCATGAACAGGCGATTTTTGCCGGCGTCCATGGTGAGGATAGCCGACGCATCAAGCGTGTCGTTCATAATCCGGATCAAGCGCTGGTGCAGGATCGGTACAGCGTCGGAGAAGAGTTCAGGGGCGCGGTGGAAGCCTGCTGCCGCTTTCTGCCCCTGCAAGTGCTCCTGGCGCGCCGCCGCCTGTGCGGGACGCGGCATCTCGAGCTGCATGGCGCGCTCGACCAGTTGCTGGAGTACCACTTTGGCATCGCCCACCAGATTGACTGCGGTCGGAAAAATCCAGCCGGCGTTGCGCGGGTCGATGTCGAGCTGAATAATCCGCTGACGGGTGGGGTCGATGAGTTCCGGGTTTTCTCGGCGCGTCGTGTTGGGGGAGAGGTGGCAGCCAATCACAAACAGCACGTCCGCCTCAGACACCACAGCGTTAGCCGCTGGCTGACCGAAGGTGCCCATCAGGCCCACCGCCAGTGGATGATTTTCCGGCAACGTGCTCTTGCCTTTGGCGCTGGTCGCCACGGGGGCGCCGAGGAACTCCGCCAACGTGCGCAGTTCGTTATAGGCTCTCGCCGTGTGTACGCCGTAGCCGGCGATGAGCACTGGGCGTTCGGCTTGCAGAAGCAGTTGCAACGCTTGCTCGACATCTTGTGCTGCTGCCGGCTGCGGCGCGCCGCGGAGGTATCCGGCCGTTGGGAAGAGTCGTGGTGGCGTATCGGCGTCCACTTCGCCCAACACCGCATTACGTCGCATCAGCACGCAGGCGGGCCCCGGCCGGCCGGTCGTGGCGTGCTTGATTGCTAACTGTAAACCCTGCACCGCTTCCTTGGGAGTGGTAGCGTAGGTGGTGTACTTGGAGATGGTTTTGAAGAGCGTTGGAAGATCGATCGCGCCATGTTCCCCGCTGCCCCCCTGGTAGGCTCCATGCTGGGCGAAGACCCCGCCCTCACTGGTGTCCGTCAGCGCGATCATGGGGGAACCGCTCATAAACGCCTCCATGATTCCGAAGCCACCGCTTGACCCGATAAACACTCCTTGACCAAGCACGACTCCCGGCTTGCCGGTCAGGCGGCCATACACATCGGCCATGATCGACGCGGCTTGTTCATGCCGGGTGAGGATGAAGCGGATCTTGTCGCGATGGTCGTGGATGGCATTGAACAGGGGGCTTGTCCCACCGCCGGGGATGCCAAAGACGTGATCGATCCCCGCCTCAATAAGCACTTCGCACATCTGCTGGCAGGCCTGCATGGTGGTCTCCTCTGCGCAAAAAATGCGTGCATGGTATGCCGTCGATACCGCAGTGTCGAGTTGTCTGCATCTCCTATCATAGGCGCGGGACGCGATCAAGCACAATCACTGTGCCTACTGGCGGCGTACCAGGAGATTGCCATACTGGTCCACCGCCGCCTGATAACCAGGATGCACTAGAGTCGTCGCATCCAGTTCTTCAATAACGGCTGGTCCAGAGACAACGTTTCCCCAGCGTAGACGCACCCGGTCCAGTATCGGGCACACTATGAATCCACCTGTCTCACTGAACCACACTTGGCGCTGCCCCTTACGCGCCTCGTTTGGGTCACTGCTGCCCTGTGGCAGTTCTGGCAGATGGGGCTTCGGGCTCACGCCAAGCGCCGTCAGGCGGATATTGACCAGTTCTATAGCATCCTCGCGGGCGTCGTAGCCGTAGGCCCGGGCGTGTGCCACATGAAACTGCTCGTGCAGTTGCGTGAGCGCCTGAGGCGTCAGTACGCCTGATGGCACCGCCACCGAGAGCTCATGCGACTGCCCCTGGTAGCGCAGATCGACGCTGCGCAGCAGGCGACGCTGCGCGGCGGCTACCCCCTCGCGCGCCAATAACGCTTCGCCCTGGGCGGCAAAATCGGCAAACAGCGTATCGAGCGTGTGTGGTTGCAGCTGGGACAATACCTGGCGCCGGGTAGTGACAAATTCGTGTTTGATGTCCGTCATGAGCATACCCAGCGCTGAAGCAATGCCAGGACTCGGTGGAATCAACACCGTGGGGATATCAAGATCGCGCGCTAAAGCGTTGGCATGCAGCGGACCGGCCCCACCGAAAGCAACGAGGACAAAGGAGCGCGGATCATACCCACGCTGCACGGAAACGAGACGCATGGCGCCAATCATGTGCGCATTAGCAATCTCCACGATGCCATGCGCGGCTTGGAGTGGGTCGAGTCCCAGAGGCTCGGCACACTGCCGCACGATGGCCTTGCGGCTGGCATCTGGGTCAAGCGTGATTTCCCCACCCAGGAAAAACGCTGGGTTGAGCCGACCCAGCAGCAGATTGGCATCGGTGATGGTCGGTGTCGTGCCTCCCTGGCCATAACATACCGGACCAGGCACAGCTCCGGCGCTGCGTGGTCCCACGCGCAGGGCCCCACCGGCATCGATCCAGGCTTCACTCCCGCCGCCTGCCCCAACTTCAATCAGGTCGATAACCGGCGTGCGCACGGGATACCCACTGCCGCGCCCTTCGCCCAGCGGCGTGATCGCCTGTCCACCGACCTCGAACTCTGTGGACAGTTTTAATTGGCCGTCTTGGATGAGCCCAACCTTGGCGGTCGTACCCCCCATGTCAAACGAAATGACATTGGCATAGCCATGTGGCGCCGCAAACGCGCCAGCCGCGATAACGCCTGCAGCAGGCCCAGATTCAATCATATACACTGGCTTGTGCTTGGCCGACTGCACGCTCATCACCCCGCCACTCGACTGCATCACATAAAACGGTGCGGCAATACGCCGCACCTGCAGCTGTGCTTCCAGGGCATCGAGGTAGCGCGACACCAGCGGCATGATGGCGGCGTTGACCGCGGTCGTACTGGCTCGGAGGTATTCCCGAAACTCTGGACAGACCTCTGATGAGACCGAAAGAAACGCCTCAGGATACTCCTCACGCACAATGGCTGCGGCCAGACGTTCGTGCTCAGCGTTGATGTAGGAGTGCAGAAAGCAGCAAATCATGGCTTCGATGCCGGCGGCTTTGCACTGCCGCACCGCTTGGCGCACTGCCTCGACGTCCAGCGGCTCCAGCACCTGCCCCTCGGCGTCCAGGCGTTCACGTATGCCAAAACTCCAGCGCCGTGGCACCAATGGCCGAAGCTTGGTCAAGTGCACATCATAGAGACGCGCTCGGATCTGGCGCCCAATCTCCAAGATGTCGCGGAACCCCTGGGTCGTCAGCATGCCCAGGCTAGCGGTCTTGCCCTCGATGAGGGCATTGGTCGCGACCGTCGTCGCATGCACTACCAGGCGTACTGCTTCTCCACCAACGTCGCACCGCTGTAACCCGCGCTCAACTGCAGCCATAAAACCATCGGCTGGGTCCGCAGGCGTACTGGGCACTTTGATGATCTGGACTGCCCCGCTGTGCTCGTCGACAAAGGCTGCATCCGTAAATGTCCCGCCAATATCTATACCGACGCGATAGGTGCTCATATACCTGCCTCTGTGAGAAGAAAGTCACCAGTGTATAGAGTATCTGACAGAGGCAGGCAAGATAATTTGCTGGCTCGTTTCGGCGCGGCGACCTGAAGCACGTGTAGCCAGACGGCCCAGCAAGGCCTCAAACGCGCAGCAACGGGCGCTACAGAGAGCGCAGGAAGTTGAGCAGGTCCTGCTTGTCGTCCTCCTTGAGATTGTCGAAGTTGTCGATCACCTGGTTGGCCTCTGACGAGCCGAATTGGGCGTTGCCAGCGCTCCGGTGGGCCCGAATCGCCTCAATGAGGTCGGTCGTGCGCCCGTCGTGGAGAAAGAAGATCCGCTGGCCGAGACCCCAGAGGGGGGCTGTCCGGAACTCGTCAGGCTCGGACACGCCCTGGATGATGTCGTCGGCGAGTCCTGGCCCCATATTGTGCAGCAGCAAGTCGGAGAACAGATTGACGTTCTGGTTGCCCAGGGCCGCCACAGTGGTGTTGAAGGGGGTCTGCAGGCTCGGCGTGTGGCACAGGTTGCAGCCGATATCTGTGAACTTCTCACGTCCCCTGCGGATTGATTTTGCCCCACCCGGGGTGTCACGTGCGGGTGTGGGCGGGGCTAGGAAGCGCTGGAAGTTCGCGAAGTTTTCGATGGCGCTGATCTGGCGAACGCTCAGGGTCACGTCGTTGGGAACCGGGGCGAACTGGCAGCTCGCGGTCTCGTCCCGCTCCTGCGGGAAGCCTTCGTTGGTGATCCCCATCTCGATGGTGTAGGCCTCGGCGGAGAAGATTAGCGTCGACTTGAGCTGCGCCTTCCAGCCGAACCGGGTGATGGTCCCGTCGTTGACGTTGAGGTTGCGGTTGGGACGGCCGCTGATACCGAGGGCTTGCTTGCGAGATGAATCGGCGTTCTGATTGGCGATGATCGTGCTATCCAGAATCTGCTCGATCAGCCCGGCGCCAAAGGTCGGCGAGGGAATCCGGAAGATGATGTTCTGGTTAGCGAGCTGGGTCGCAAAGTCCTCCTGCTCGATGTTGCAGCCAGCAGCATCCGGGTGCCCAGTGATCACGAAGAGGTTGTGGACACTGCCGTCGCGCGACCCGTCGGCATTGTACCGGAAGCGCGCCTCCCGGATGGGGCCATCGCGCCTGATGAACTGTGGCATGACATTGCCCGTGAACCCCAGCTCTTCCGTCACGCGGAACAAGGGGTTCACCGCCGGACTCGTTCCCCCGATGGCCGGCTGTGAATGGCAGCCCGCACAACCCACGAAGTTGAAGCGTGGGCCAACGCCATCGGCGACTTCCTCTTCTTCCGAGAAGTCTGCCAACCCCACTACGAACATCTCCGCCTCATCGGCGGTGAGGCCGTCCATAGGCCCACCCGCTCCGGGAGCCCCGCCCCGTACTCCGGGATCGCTGGCGCGGAAGGACTGAGCCTGGAGAATATGAAACAGCCCGCATAATAGGACAGCAACCACCATAAATAGAAGCTGCATCTTCCCTGTCTTCTGCATTATTCTCTCCTCCTAGAGTGAATGACGCTTGCGTTTACCAGTGAAAGGCCCTCCACAGCACACGTACTCACTCCCCATCTGTGCGTCGTCTTCGACGTGTTCTCCTCTCACCAGGGGCTATACCCACAAAAAAAGGCGCACCCAGACCCTCCTTAGGCTAAAAAGAGAGTCTGGGTGCGCCTTCCCCAAGCAACAGAAGTCGCCTTCTGCTGTGGTAGCATACGCTAACTAGACATGCCATGAGCATACACCTCGTGGAGGGGACTAGCGACGGTTGCCGGCCAAAGCTGTATCGCTAGCCCTGCGGTTTTCTCTACCTCATTGCACTCGCGACCGTCTTGCGCGTACCTCCTTTCTTGCCAAGGTTGACAGGTATTGCGGTGTGGCAAGCCTCGCCATCACGCACTCCATGGGTTCGCTCTGGTAAGGCTCTCAGGCTTTGCTGGGCGATGGGGTTCTGTCCATGTGCCGTATTAAACCCTAGAATTGTCACAAAAGTTTGTCATCGCTCTGGACGAATGTCGCAGAGTGTCGCATCATAGCGACTTTGACAGGATTTGTTATAACTTCGGAGAGCAAAGATGCGGGCAGGACATTATACTCGTGAGATATTAACCGCGGATACTGCTATGAACACACAACCACACCTGCTAGTGGTCGACGACCACCACGACATACGTGATTCGCTCAGTGCCTATCTCAGCAAATACGGGTACCGGGTCAGTACCGCGAGCAATGCCGCGACGGCACGCAAAGTGTTGACGACCTGGGGTATTGACCTGGTTGTACTTGACATTATGATGCCCGGAGAGGACGGGCTGGCACTGTGTCGCTTTCTGCGAGAGGCTACAGGCGTACCGGTCATTCTGCTGACGGCTATGACGGAAGACACCGACCGCGTGGTGGGGCTAGAGATGGGCGCAGACGACTATGTGACCAAGCCGTTCAATCCGCGCGAGCTGCTAGCACGGATCAAAGCGGTGCTGCGCCGGACCCACGCCCTGCCACCGCAACGCCAAGCGTGGGCGCATGATACGCTACGCTTCGACTGCTGGACGCTGGACGTGCGGCGGCGTGAGCTGACGGATGCAGATGGCGTGGCAGTCCCACTCAGCACCGCTGAGTTTGTGCTGCTCAACGTGTTTCTGCACCATCCACAGCTTGTCCTCAGCCGTGACCAGTTGCTCGACCTGACTAGTGGTCGTGACGCGGACGTGTTTGATCGCAGTATCGATAACCGGATCAGCCGTCTGCGCAAGAAAATCGAAACTGATCCCAAACGACCAAAGCTCATCAAAACTCATTGGGGTGGTGGCTACAGCTTCACGGCCGAGGTGATGCGATGAGGCGCCTCTTCTGGCCGCAAAGTTTGCGTGGTCAGATGATCGCCCTGGTGCTCATCGGACTCGGCATGGCGCAGGGCCTGAGTTTCGTGATGTCCCGCCTGCAGCACCAGCATGTGATGGAGGCGATTCGCGATGAGAATACCCTGCTGCGTATTGTCGCCGTGGTCCACCTCCTCGCTGAGACGCCAGCCGATTTGTCTGAGCGGATGAGTCACGCGATCAGTTCACGTGTGCTGCAGTTGAGCATCGCCCCTGAACCAGTGTTGCCCACGAGCACAGTGACTCATCACAGCATGCGCCTGCACCAGCGGCTGGCAACCATGCTCGAGACTGACAGTACCGCCATACGCATTGGGTTCGGCTCCGTGAAAAGACCCAATGAACATGGGCATACCTACCGGCATGGTCTCAGAGATGCATACGCCCAGGGAAGGCTGGGTCCCACCCCACGGGAGACAACCGACCTGGTCGTGGCGGTGCACCTGGAAGATGGCCGCTGGCTCAATGCCGTCAGCTTGGCGCCGCCGCCGGACTCCTTCTGGCGGTGGTCGACGTTTCTCTCCCTCGGCTTGGCAGCCGTGCTCCTTTCCGGGCTCATGATCCTCATGGTACGGCGTATCACCCGGCCGCTGGCATGTCTTGCCCTGGCCGCGGACCGCTTCGGTCGCGGCGAAACCGTGCTACCATTGGCCGAGCAAGGTCCGCTGGATGTCCAGGAGACGATCCGGGCGTTCAATCACATGCGGGCCCGCCTTGAACGCTTTGTGCAGGACCGCACACGTATGCTGGCCGCCATCTCACACGATCTCCGCACGCCTATCACTGCTCTGCGCGTGCGCGCGGAACTGATTAATGAGCTGGACACGCGCGGTAAGATCCTCACCACTCTCGATGAGATGCAGAGTATAACCGAGGCCACTCTGGCGCTCGTGCGGGAAGAGGCAGATCAGGAAGACACACGTCTGCTCGATCTTGACGCGCTGATCCACAGTGTGTGTGATGACTTCAGCGACATGGGCAAGGATGTGACCTTCACAGGCCCTGGGAAGACGCTGTATTGCTGTCGCTCTGTGAGCCTCAGGCGGGCGCTTAGCAACCTGATCGAGAACGCTGTCACCTACGGCCAGCGGGCCTGGGTGACGCTCACCGAGGAGTCGGACGTGCTGTGCATTACCATCGACGACGATGGTCCTGGCATTGCTGTGCCAGACATGGAGCGCGTTTTCGAGCCGTTTGTACGGCTCGAAGCATCACGCAGCCGCCAGACGGGTGGCGTCGGGCTCGGGATGACCATCGCACGCTCGATTGTGCGCAGACACGGCGGTGACATTACGCTGACCAATTGCCCTGAGGGGGGACTGCGTGTGGCTGTGCGTATGCCAACAGTACTAACACAGTAACAGCAGGACGAGCGCCAGGCGGCAGTTCTCCTGTCACGCTATGGGCAAGGCCTTCTCGCTCGGGTGCGCCGGCGCCTCTACCTCATACGTGTTCATGTTGTAGGCGAGTACGGCGTAGCAGGCGATCAGGTTCGTCAAGGTCATCATGCCACGCCGCCCGAAGCGCGTCATGGCCGCATCGAACGTGGGCTGACTCACCTTGCGGTTTTGGAGCAGCTCTCGCGTGAAGCGTACTACTGTCAGCTCGTCAGGGTCCAGGTTGGTCAGCTCGCGCTTGTCTCTAATATTATCCACAATGTCGTCCCGCACCCCTGCCTGGCGTGCCGCAGCGGCGTGAGCATACCAAATATAGGCGCAGTCCATCTCCCGGGCCACGCTAATCATGACCAGTTCCTGGAGCTTCTGCGGCAGGCTTGCTTCCCCACGGATGTAGGTCCGCAACGCCTCGAGCCGTTGCGCCATCTCCGGCATGTGCAGGAGCAGCGAGTAGGGACCCGTCATAGGCCGGTTGCCTCGGCTCTGCATAAATGCGTCGTACGTGCTCTTTTCTCCCTCAGGGACAGCGTCTCTGGTTACGAGCGGTATCCGTGCCACATCGCCTCCTTGTGCATGCTCTGAACGTTATGCCGAGTGAAATAAAGTTCTTATACTCCCTCAGACACAGCAGTGCAACACCATGAAACCTGCGTGACAGCTCTCTTGCCCTGCAAGAGTCATACTGGTACATTCTTGGGTCTATACCGGCAGGGCTGTTGCATGCCACTCAGTGCTCTCACAAGGCCGCAGTGCTAGCAGCACAGCAGAAGGAGAGGCGCGATGATCACACGATTTGGCAGTCTATATGCGGGGCACGTTGACCTCGAGAACATTGGTCTGGAGGGCACACCGGTCAATGAACGGTGGCTGTCTGACGAGCATCTCGCTACCGTGCTTGACAAAACTGAAGCCATCGTCACGCTGATGGATCGGCTGGGCTACGACACATTCTGGGCTGCAGAACACCGCTTCCAGCGAGAAGGGTACGAATGTATCCCCAACCTGCTGATGCTGTTTGTGCACCTGGCACACCTTACCAAACGCATCAAATTTGGCTGTGGCTTTAACGTCGCGCCGATGTGGCATCCGTTGCGGCTGGCTGAAGATTTCGCCGTCGCTGACCGCCTCACTGGTGGCCGCATCCTCTTTGGGGTGGGGCGTGGCTACCACTCCCGGGAATGCGAGGTGCTCGGTGCCCCTAGCACGGCAATCGACAACGAGGCCAACCGCGTGCTGTTCGAAGACCAGGTCGAAATTATCTTGAAAGCGTTCAACAGTCGCGCCTTCTCGCACTATAGCGACCACTATACCATTCCACCCCGCATCCCCTACCGGGGCTACGAGCTGGAGAACATTACGCTGGTACCAAAACCCCGCACCGTGCCGGTCGAATGCTGGCAACCGATTGTTAGTGCCAGCACGCGGGCCATGGACTTCATGGCCAAGCACGGCATCAAGGGCATTATCGGCGGGGGCGCTGCGGCGGGAGGCGCCACCGATCAAGTGATGCACGCGTATCGTGATGCCCTGGCCCGTCATGGACGCGAGACGGAATTGGGCACCGATCTCATCATCGGCCACAGCCTCCACATTGCTGAAACCGAGCAAAAAGCCATCGAGGAGGCGCGCCCCTATTTCGAGGAAAACATGAAAATGTTTGGCCCGCTAGGGTTTGTGCGCGGTCTCACGGAGACGCAAATATCAGCCTTGGCCGATCCCAAGCGGGCACGCTCCGCCGGCCTCCCAACGCTCGAACAAGCAGTGGCGGCCGGCTCCTGGCTCGTGGGGCCACCGGAGGCGATTATTGAAAAGATCCAGGCGCTTCAGGAGCGCTATCCAGGGCTGGAGGAGATCAACGTGGGGTCCGTTATCGGCACACCGCAGCGGGTCATCTGCGAACAGCTCGAACTCTTTGCCACCGAGGTCATGCCAGCGTTCAAAAATCAGGTCAAGGTGGCCGCTTCCGCCGACTGACGCAAGCGCCATAGGCTACGCATGTGCAGCCTCAAAGGCGCTGGCATTCTTTCCGACCAGGGCAATGCGTAGGAGATTGGTGGCACCCGGCGTGCCTAGGGGGACACCGGCAGTGATCACGATGGACTGCTCAGGGGCTGCAAACCCTTCGCGCCAAGCAATGCGACAGGCGCGGTCGACCATATCCTCGAAGTCATGGGCGTCCTCGGTCACGACGCAATGCAGGCCCCAGGCGAGAGCGAGCCGGCGCCCCGTGCTCTCCACCGGCGTGAGTGCAATGATCGGCACGCTCGGCCTCTCACGAGCCGCGCGTAAGCCGGTCGAGCCTGAACTCGTCCAGCTCACGATGGCGGCGGCTTTGAGCGTCTGCACGACCTGGCGCGCCGCCGCCATGATGGCATCGGGCGTGGTTGCCTCGGGCTCATTGTGCTGGGCATCGATAATCGAGCGGTAATACGGGTCGCCTTCGACTGAACAGGCGATCCGGTCCATCATCCCGACCGCTTCGACCGGATACTGTCCGATCGCCGACTCGGCTGATAACATGACGGCATCCGCACCCTCGAACACGGCAGTGGCCACGTCCGACACTTCGGCACGTGTCGGCGTCGCATTCGTGATCATGGACTCGAGCATCTGGGTCGCCACCACTACGGGTTTTCCAGCCCGGCGCGCGGCACGAATAATCTGCTTCTGACGGCCGGGCACGTATTCAAGCGGCAGTTCCACACCCAGGTCACCGCGCGCCACCATCAACGCATCCGCCTGCTCGATAATGGCGTCAAGCTGGTCGATGGCCGCGGGCTTCTCAAGCTTCGCCAGGATCCCAGCACGGCCGGCCACAAGCTGCCGCGCCTCAGCGATATCTTCGGACCGCTGCACAAAGGACAGCGCAATCCAGTCGACCTGGAGTTCCAGTGCATACTCGAGGTCCGCCCGGTCCTTCACCGACAACGCAGCGATCGGCAGCACCACGCCTGGAACATTCACACCCTTCCGATCCGTCAGGTGCCCGCCGAGTTCGACATGCGCCACAGCGCTCTCCGGTCCAGCCTCTACGATCCGCAAGCGCATACGTCCATCGTCGACTAGTAACTGACTGTCCGGCTGGAGGACCGCGAAGACTTCCCGATGGGGAAGATACAGGTGCGTGGCGTCGCCGAGCCCATGGTCGAGGGCAAGTTGCACCATAGAACCCGTTTCGAGCGTGACCCCACCACCCACCACGGCACCAAGGCGGAGCTTCGGTCCCTGCAAATCGACCAGAATCCCAATTGGCCGCGCCAAGGCGCGCTCGACGTCGCGGATCGCCTCCACATAACCGGCAAGGGCAGCGTGATCGGTATGACTCATATTGATACGGAAAACATCGACGCCCGCTTCGCACAAGCGGCGAATCAGGTGTGGCTCCCGCGAAGCCGGCCCCAGGGTTGCGACGATTTTTACACGGCGGCGGCGGCGCATGCTCTCTCCATCACACAACTGGCCAAGTCAACGCAACGCGTTGTGCGTGCGGCAGACGTGAGAACGTTTGGGTGCATTGGTTGGGGTTGATGTGTACATACGACGAGTATGTCACACACGCCAGAGTCTGTACAGATGGGTCGGGGAAGTTGGCAGAAACACTGGCCGAGGCAAAGAATGCGCTCCATGTTTGGAGCGCATTCTCCAAAGATGTGCGCCAAAATTGTCGGTCCTCGGTTGTGCGGGAGGTGCAATTATGCTGCAAAGTACTCCTGAATCTGCTCAGGGGATAAGACGATAGGAAGGGCAGCAAGCCGTCCTTTCCAAAGCTCGGCAAATACTTGTTTGATATACCACAGGTCAATATCTAGTTGTTGCAGAAACGCCCCTAGCTCTGCCTCGTCAGTACATTGATAATGCTGGCGGTCCATACTGTGAGGATTATTCGACGCATATCGTACCTGATAGCTATTCTCCAGCCTTACGATACCCAGGGTGCCTTCTTCAGTCATCCTCTTACCCTTTCTCCGTATGGACTTCCAGCAGAGACACATTGCTCTTTGCCCTGCACGGAAATGTAGCAAGAAGCATGCCATACTTAACCGGGCCGTTTGCGCCTTTTTCAGGTTCTCGTATTATGGCACTTTTTTTGTCTTCGAACAAGAGGGTAAGGAAGATATTTCTGTACAAAATAGTATTTTTGGAGGACTCAAACGATACTAAGGAGGTAACGTATATGGGGGAAGGAGCACGCCTTGACCAGTATTCTAGGCTCTGCTTAGCAACCACGGTCGGAGGAACATTCTTGTCGCTTTCCACGCCTCTGCAGACATATGTGTAGTAATGACGGAGCTTTTCTGTATGGGCGTCTCTTTCTTACCCCTTCTTTGTGTTCTCGCACTATAGAAGATTCGCGTGCGTCACAGAGGAGCACTGGGCACGTATTTTGCCCAACGTATTTTGCAAACAGCGATGGAAGAGGGGCGTGGCCTTGACAGTGTAAAAGAGACTGTATCTCCTGTACATATACAGGCGTATGCTTCTGGCATTCATATTCCCACGCTGTTTTACCGATAAGGTTTCCAGATTGTCACCTTAACTGTGTGATTCTACATAGAGTAAAATAGACCTGAGCCCGACATATATCTCATAGGGCATCTGTTAGCAATCAATGCGTAAGACTGCTAATAAATGACACAAGGAAAATTTGACTGTGAGGTGGGAGTATTTCTACAATGTCATCAGCCTGTTTGTAGGCGCTTTCCCATGGAGAGTACAGACACTATGTTGCCTCAACCTGCAAGACCACAGCCCATACCTGAAAATCATCCACTCCGCCACCTCTTCCGCAACCTGACAGAAGCGAGTTTCGAGCAGGTTGGCTACGCTGATCCAGAGCTCACGGTCTACGTGACTGGGCTGCTCGTGGATTTTACGCACATAGATAACCTGTACCGTGTGCGCGATGCCAAAGGGCGGCGTCTAGAGTATCTGGTGGACTTCCAGCTCGAAAGCCAACGCGGTGATAAGGCGCACGCGCGGGACACCCAGAAGCACCTGGGCGATTATGCGCTGTTTATCGTGGGCATGTTCCCGGAGAGTCTCCAGCGGCGGCGACGGCCCCTCAGTCCCGATTATTACGTGGCGCAGGGCAAACAAGCGTATATGACGGTGTCGACCATGGACGGTCTCCAGCCTACAGCGGCGTTATTCCGCAAGCTGGCAGCCCATTTTGAGACCTGTGTCTATGCCTTGAATATTGAGAAAGACTGGCTCCGGGATGATTTTTATCAGTACCTTATACGGCAAGTTTATGCGTAAGGACAGCGTTCGCACACTGGCCTCGCCGCTGTCCTTCTCCTACCGCAGGGGTACCCTATAACACCGAGCGCACGAGGCCCCCATCGACGAGGATCGTCGTGCCAGTGATGTAGCTGGACTTGCCTGATGCCAGGAACGCTACCAGATACGCCAATTCCTTGGGTTCCCCAATACGTCCCACCGCGGTTTCGGCAGCGCGCTGGGCCAGTCCCTCCTCCACTGAAATACCCAATTCCTTGGCCCGGGCCGTGACGTTGGAGAGCATACGTTCGGAGAGAATGGAGCCTGGGCACACGTTATTGACCAGAATGCCATCCCGCCCTACCTCATCCGCTAAACTTTTGGCAAACGCCACCACGCCCATGCGGGTAGCCCCTGAGAGCGCCAGGTTGGGGATGGGCTGATACACGGTGCTGGCCAGAATATTGATAATGCGGCCCCCGCCTTGCTGTTTCAGATGGGGAATGGCCTCTCTAGACATGCGCGCGAAGAACAACAGGGAGCGCTGTACGGCAGTGGCCCATTGCTCTTCCGTGGCGTTATAGGCCCTGGCCAGTGGTGGGCCGCCGGAGTTATTCACCATGATATCGAGACGTCCGAAGTGGGTGACTGTGGTGGCGATCAGGTTCCGAATGGTGTCGTAGTGATCGAGGTCACCGGCAAAGGTCAGCACGTCCGTGTCAGTCGCATTACGAATCTCCTGTGCCGCCTGCTCCAGGTCAGCCTGGGTCCGGCTACATATAGCCACCTTGGCCCCTTCTTCGGCTAAGATCTCGGCACAGGCCCGGCCCAAACCCTTGCTTGCTCCGCCCACGATGACCACCTTGTCTTTCAATTCCAGATCCATAGCAAATGCGCGCCTCCAGTTCCCTGCTGTTTTCCCTTGTGCCTGGGAGTCCCTCTATGAGACCCCAAGCCCGTGAGGTCAAAAAAACCAAACCTGGCTTTCCCCATGAGTCACCGGCTTTGCTATTGCCTCAGTTCTGCGATGCCTAAAACTCGCCGCCAGTGCACTCTTATCCAGGAGAGCGGATCAACCCTTTGAAAGACCTTCCTCAGGAGCTAGTCGATCACGCGCGGCTGGGTGAAGTTCGCCAGCACCGGCGGCTTGAGGGTGGTGGTTTCTCCGTTCTGCGCTGTCAGCAGCACGCTGTAGTCCACCGACCCAAGCGGGTAGTCGGTAGGGATATGCCACGCGGTCACCCATTGCCAGGGGGCGTCGGGCGGGCCACTGGGGCCGCCGCGACGGCTGAAGTTGAGCGGGATCTCTTCACCAGAACCCAGCTTCACCTTGACAATGGCCTGGTCCTGCGGCGTGACCCGCTTGCCGGTAGCCATATCATACAACTCTATGCGGAACACCATCTTCATGCCCCGCTTGAACACATTCTGCTGCACGCATCCCAGTGACGCGACCAGGCCGTACTTGCTTGGTGTGAGCGCAGCCACGTGCTCCACGTACATGGCATACGGCCCCACTGGCTGTTCGTATGAGGCCGGCAACCCGGCGGGCACTGGTATCGGCAGGGTGGTCGGAAGAGGAAGAGGGTCCGTGGGTGGCGCCTTGCGGGCTCCAAGAATGGGGACGAGCTCGTCTGTGCCACTGGCCGGTGCGGCGGCAGTACTGAGCTGCTTCTGTAAGTCTGTGAGCTTTTGCTGCGCTGCGGCGAGGGCTTGCTCCTTGGCGTTCAACTGCGCCTTGAGCGCGTCGTAGTCCGACTGCTTGACATCATTGCAGCCCGCCAGCACCAGTGTGAGGACGCTCCCGGCCAGCAACGGCAGGCCTCGCCGCGCAAGGGATGTCTGGAAATGCATAAGACCTCCTGAAGGTTCGGGATTAGTCGACGATGGCGATTGCCAGCCGGAAGGCCGGCAGGCGATACCCCAATGACAGCGCCGGGAAGTCGCGGGCATACGTGAGTACTGGCGTCCAGTACCACCACTTGGCGTCTTTGCCGGTGTACACCATGGGGTAGAGATCGATGAGATGCGTGCCTGGTCCGCCGGTTGCCACCATCTCCAAGGTCACGTCGCCGTTACTATTGAAGCCGCAGGCATAGCCGGCGTAAGCGTTGTCGTACGTCATGGCGAAGCCGTTATCGAGTTCGGTCCAGCCCACGCCTTTGATATTGATCGTGAAGCTCTCACCAACTCGCAGCTTGATGGCACTCACTGAGACCAGGCTGCGTTCCACAAAGTAGGGCGCTTCGGCCACCACTTGGCCGTTCTGTACCAGCTTCAGTGTGTGCCAGCCGCCCAGGTCGTCCGGCACCTCCACCGGGCCAGCAATGCGACCACCGCCGTCGGCGGTAACAGTGCCCAGGGGGATATCGGCCAGGCTCCATCCACTGGCCGTAACGCGATTGCCACGTGCAGTCATCCAGAAGGCGTCTACTGGAGTGTTGGGTTCCAGACCTTCCACCTGGAGCAGAGGTTTCGAGAGCACCGTTCCGGCCGCTGGTGTAAAACTGGCCTTCACATGCGGCGCGCCCGCACCACTGGCAGTCGTGCGTATGGCGCTCGCCGGCAGTGGCTGGACACGCTCAGGCAGCGGCCAGGTCACGTTATTGGCAGGTGGACCCAGATCAGCGGTGACCCGGAAGGGCAGGCGGAAGTCTTCCTGCGTGGGTATATGCTCATACACAAAGGCATACGGCGACTGTGCAATGTTGAGGTATGCCGGCACCGACCCGGCATTGATCATGACCACGTGCTGGCCCACCGGCCCTGCGGCCCGGAACTCGGCCCGGGCAGTGCCGCGCGTGGTAGTGGCCGTCAGCACACCGGTGTAGGCATTGTCGTAGCGCAGCGCCAGGGTCGCACCCGAGAAGAGCTTGGCGGCCATCCCGGTGACTGTGACTGTTACCGGGGTGCCTACTGGCCCTGCAGCCGGTTCGATGGACGCGGCAAGCTTGATGCGGAAGCCACCACGGGCGACTTCCGCGCCATCCACCACCGCGAAGATCTCGTGGAGCTCCCCGAAATCCTCGGGAGCGACATAGCTTCCAGAGATCGCTCCCCGAGCGTCGGCGCGGACCCGGCCCAGCACCTGCCGCTGATCGGTGAATTGCCGCGACTCGTAGGCTACCGTCTCGGCGCTGGGTTTCGTAGCGTAAGCCCCCTGCCAGGTTGCCCACTGCAGCTCCACCTCCTGGCCGGGCGACAGCCCCTCGCCATGCAGGGTGAAGGCGGTGCCCACCGGTCCGGATTCAGGCGCAGTGCGCAGCTGCAGGAAAGGGACAGACGTGTCCAGTGCCCGCCGTGGTGGGACAGCGGCCTCCAGCACCGGCACCTGACTGAGTGCAGAGACGGCTGCAACCTGCGACGAGGACGGCTGCGCCGCGGCCACAGGTTGCAGCGTAGGGCGAAGGATGCTTTGATTGCACACAACCAAGAGTGCCACGGCAGCGATCACACTGTGGCGTAAGCCACGTCCCAAAATGTTCCTCTGCATGATGGTCTCCAAAGTTCACCCAAGGGTTAACCGAGGGGAGCATACGCGGCGCCCGTCACCAAGTCAAGCTGAATACGGTACCATTACCCTATGGTATGTCTCGACGTAACTGCCTTAGCGGCGAGCAGTTACGGGGATGATAGTGGTAAAGGGAACCAACTCGTTGTACACTCATCCGCAGTATACTTGGCGACAAGGGTACTCCCAGTCCGTGGGTTTTCGCACGAACCTATCCTCCACCTGCTGTAGCGACGGCCAGATGCTCTGCCTCGCCGGACGCACAGGCGCTCGTATTGTAGTCTGATTGCTAAGAGGCATGCATATGCAAACCGTCCGTGATGCCTGCCAGCTGCAGTCCAATGCGCTTTCCGTCAAACTCAGCGACCAGATCGAGCAGCTTGATGAGCTGATCACTGCTGAAGGCGACGGCGCCCAGTTCTTCGAGAGGACCTACATCACCCAGGGCATGCAGGACCTCATTAGCGAGGGCATGGCCCGACTCGCCGGCGTTTCGACCCAGGGCATCTTTCACCTCAAGCAGGCCATGGGTGGCGGCAAGACCCACTTGCTCGTCGGCTTCGGTCTGCTGGCGAAGCATCCCGAGCTGCGCCAGCAATACTGCGGTGGCCTCCCCTACGCCCAGGCCTTCGAGGTGGCCGACATCGCTGCCTTCAACGGTCGCAACAACCCCGACCACTTCTTCAGGTAGGGAACGGCACCGTCGCGGACATCGCCACCCGCGCCTTTGCCAACCTTATCACAGCCGCCGGCAAAAAAAGTAACGTCTGCGTCGTTGTTTCCGATCTTGCCGCCTCCTACGACACCGGTACCAGGCTGATCAACCGCGCGCTCGAAGACGCGCGCGCCGAGCTGGGTCGGCAGGAACGCAACATCACGCCGGTGGATCTTGCCGCAAACGAGATCTACGACATTCTCCGCAAGCGTCTGTTTACGTCCCTGCCTGACAAGGCCGCGAGCAGTGACATCGCCGCGAGCTATGGCAGGAAGCTGGAGGAAGCCAGCAAGTCCAAGGTCGCCAGTCGCGGTGCTGAAGCCATTGCAGACGAAATTGCCGCCACCTATCCGTTCCATCCGCGTCTGAAAAACGTCGTTGCCCTGTTCAAAGAGAATGAGCAATTCAAGCAAACGCGCGGCTTAATTGAGCTGGTCTCTCGCCTCCTGCGCTCTGTCTGGGAGCGCCAGGCGAATGATGTCTTTCTCATCGGTCCGCAGCACTTCGACCTCGGGATTCAGGAGGTGCGTGACAAGCTCACCGAGATCTCCGGCATGCGCGATGTCATCGCCAAGGACCTCTGGGACGGCAATGCCTCGGCCCACGCGCAGGTGATCGACCTGAAGACCGGCAAGGAAGGGGGCACATTAAACCGTGCCCCCTCCGCCGACGCAGTCGCGGGGAACGGGGCGCCGTTAAACACTCGCTGCGCTCCCCCCTCCGCCCACGCAGTGGCGGGGAACGCTGCTACCCAGGTGGGCTCGCTGCTGCTGACCGCCAGCCTCTCGACCGCGGTCAACGCCGTGAAGGGGCTCACCCGCGAGGAAATGGTCGAGTGCCTTGCATCGCCACTGCGCGAGCCGTCGGAGTTCCTTGCTGCCTTTGAGGAGTTGGAAAAATCTGCCTGGTATCTGCACCACACCCCGGAGGGCCGCTACTACTTCGATCGCCAGGAAAACCTCGCCAGGCTTCTGCAAAGCCTGGCGCACGATGCGCCGGAAAATCAGGTGGACGACCTTATGCGTCACCGTCTCACGGCGATGTTCAAGCCGACCCGCAAGACTTCCTATGACGACGTGCTCCCATTGCCCCGCATCGAAGATGTTGCTGACCGCGTGCGCCGAGGACGCGTCCTGCTCATCGTCAGTCCTGATGCCAAAATTCCGCCCGAGGAGGTGCAAAAATTCTTCGAGGGCCTGGGCCAGAAGAACAACCTCTGTGTGCTCACTGGCGATAAGACCGCCATGGGGAGCGTCGAAAACGCTGCCCGTCAGCTTGACGCCGCGCAAAAAGCCGACAGCCGTATCCCCAAAGGCCACCCACAGCGCGACGAGCTGGAACACAAGCAGCAAACCTACGAACAGGATTTGAACGCTACCTTCCTCAACCTCTTTGACAAAGTCCTCTTCCCTATCCAGCGCGTCGGGAGACCATCGCAACTCGCCAGCAAGGCTCTGGACATGACGCGCGACACCAACAAGCCCTTCGATGGCGAGGCGCAGATCGAAAAGACGCTGACTTCCAATCCGCTCAAGCTCTACCTCGACGTTGAGAAGGACTTCGACCCCATCCGCGATGAGGCGCAAGACCTCCTCTGGCCAGAGAACCAGGACGAAGCCCGCTGGTCTGATGTCGTTGATCGGTACACCGAGCAGGCCGGCATGCCGTGGCTCCCACCCAGGGGCCTCGACATGCTCAAGTCCATCGCCTGTAACCGCGGCCTCCGGGAAGACCTTGGCAACGGCTACGTCACCAAGAAGCCGCAGAAGAAGAAAACCTCCGTCCAGGTCATCGCTGAGTCTGAACCGTATGACGACGGCAAGGTGCGCCTGCGCATCAATGCGCAGAACGCTGGTCCCGCGCCGCGCATTTACTACGCCTCAGACGGCCCCGTGTCCGAATCCAGCCCGCAGCTCATAGATCAGAACCTCACTACCAACGCCTTGCGCATGAACTTTCTCGTGCTGGACCCGTCCGGGCAATACGAGACCGGCGATGTCATTACCTGGTCTAACAAGCTCGTGCTGCGCAACCGCCTCACTGAAAAGGATGGCAAGCGCACCGTCGAACTCCTGGTCGCTCCCATGGGCGAAATCCGCTATACGCTCGACGGCAGCGAACCGCGTGACGGTATACTGTATGCCGAGCCTGTGGACATTGGCGATGGCGAGGTGCTGTTGCGCGCTTTTGCAGAGGCGTCCGGCCTGCAGACCAAGGTTGAGTTCCACTTTCCCGCTAGAGGCAAAAAGAGGGTCCAGATTGACGACGTGAGGCTGGGCCGCCTCGTGTCGCGCACAGGTCGCAAGCTCGACTCGCGCACCAGGACCTTCGAGGGCCTCAAGCAGGCAGGCGAGAGGTCTGTCACTTTTGAGGGTGTTGTCCTCACGGTCGGCCAGGGCAACCAGGTTGTTGGCCTCAACGTTGGAGAAGTGCCTGTGCAGGCCGCGTTCCTCGAATCTATCCTCAAGAGCGTGCTCGACCTTGAGAAGTTCACACCTGATACGCCCATCACCATGAGCTTCCGCAAGGCGCACTTCGCCTCCGGGCACGACCTGAGGCAGTTCGCGGACAAACTCGGCATCGAACTCCAGACAGGAGACGTAGAGCAATGACCGAGAAGCTCCAGTTCGTGGATTTTGGTGCGCCGGAGCAATTTGGTACGCACGTCTTCCGCGTCGAGATCCCCTCCGCCCGCACCGAACCGGTCCGTATCATCGAGGATTACGGGTATCGTGGCCTTGAAGATGGCATCCCGCGTGACGAGGAGCGTGTCATTCTGCCTCGCCCCCTCTGGTCCGGCATTGCTGAGAGTGCCCGACGTGCGTTCAACGATCGACTCAAGGCCGCCAGGATCCCTGTCGGACGGTGGCATACTGGCACCAATCTCGTGGAGCGTCTCCTCGGCAAGGAACTCTGCGTCCTCGCCTGGGCCGCCGAGACGGCCAATGACGAACAGATTCTCGTGATTTGCAGCAAGTGGGCCGCCCTCCGCCCTGAGGAACGCTGGTGGCTCTTCGCCATGACGGTAGCCGAGGCCGGCCTGCCAGCGGACACACAACGTGGCTGGCGCCGCGCCCTGTTCCACGCCCTCTCGGATGGCGAGAAGCCGCCTGCACATCGCAAACGCCGCCGTCCGGTCGATACCGACCTCGTCAGCCTACCCTTGTTCGAGACCATCACATGACGTTATAGGAGGCCATCATGGAGCTTGCGACGGAACGCATAGTGTGATCATATGCCCAGACGAATCTACATTGAAACCACTATCCCAAGTTATCTTACGGCTCGGCCAAGTCGCGATATCGTGCAAGCCGCCCGGCAACAACTGACGCGTGAGTGGTGGGACGTGGAACGACGCAACTACGACCTGTGCATTTCACAAATCGTGTTGGATGAAGCCGCTGCTGGTGACGCAGAGGCTGCGCAAAGGCGCATGGCGGTCATCGACACCTTGCCTTTTCTGGACCTGACGTTCGAGGTGGATGGATTGGCCGAGACAATCATGCAGTCTGGCCTGCTGCCAGCAAGTGCCTCTCGGGATGCGGTGCATATCGCTGTCACTGCGGTCCACCAGGTGTATTTTTTGCTCACGTGGAATTGTCGGCATATTGCCAACGCCACCATCTTCAGAGATCTGCAACACATTATTATGAGTGCTGGCTATGACGTGCCTGTGATATGTACCCCTGAAGAATTGCTAGGAGATTAACTATGGCTCTGATCGATATAGAGCATGTACAGACCAAGGATGAGGTTATTCAAGAAGTCAGAAAGATTAAGGATGATTTAGCTAAAGCGTTTGCTTACGATCTGAAAAAAATGCTTGATGCTGCACGCATGAGACAAAAGACAAGCGGTCGTACCATTTTGTCTCCTCCAGCCAGGCAAAATACCTAAGGAACTTGAGCGGCGGTTGGCAGCCTATAGTGTGTCTCCCGAGGATGTTGCACCTTGGGAGAAAGTCAAAGCGCAGGCGCTGGCCAGAGCGCGGCGATGAGTCTGCCTATCATCCTGCGGTCAGAAGCCCTAGTTGAGTTCGCTGACACGTTCAATTGGCACGAGCAGCGGCGTCTTGGACTCGGCTTCCAGGAGCACCCATGAGCAACTGTATCACACCCTTCTCCCTCAAGGACGCACCCGCCCTCATCGAACGGCTCCTGCCCGTGCAGAAGCTTTCCGTCGAGGCGTACAAGGAACAGATGACGGGCAGTGGCAAGACACTGACTGCGCTTGGTAGCTACTGGAAGGGCCGCAAGCCGCTCATCCTCAACAAGGCCTGCATCCT
>Ga0081455_10001757_pt1 | contig 26182 bp, 20 predicted proteins | sample TabmetS3T2R1_FD_70207 | JGI IMG/M metagenome (GOLD analysis project Ga0081455, IMG submission 70207) | Tabebuia heterophylla rhizosphere microbial communities from the University of Puerto Rico - S3T2R1 | ecosystem: Host-associated > Plants > Roots > Rhizosphere ...
AACCGGTTTGCGCATAACGATGATCGAGAAAACACAATCGCCTCGTTACCATATCGGCGAATCTCTTACCGGCGAGTGCGGCAATTGCCTGCGAACTCTCGGGCTCGAGGAAGAAATGACTTCGCGCCGGCATCCCGTGAAGTACGGCGTCACCGTCTATGGGCCGCGGGGAAAAAATGCCTTCTGGGTTCCCGTGAAAGGATGGCATCCGGAGTCGGGTCTTTTTGATACGCATACATGGTCGGTGCGGCGGAGTGATTTTGATCACATGCTTTTCGCAGGAGCTGCGGCGCGTGGCGTCTCGGTGATGCAAGCAGAGGCCGTCGCGCCCCTTTTCAACGGTGACACTGTGAGCGGCGTGCGGGTCCGCACAAAGGGCGGCACGGTTGAGGACATCGAGTCAAAAGTATTGGTCGATGCTTCAGGGCAGGGGACTTTCCTTTCCAATGCCGGAATGCTGGGCGGAAAAGTTCGCGGCAATTACGATCGGCAAGTGGCGATTTTCTCGCAAGTCACCGGAGCTATCCGGGACGCTGGGGCAGCCAGCGGCAACACGCTGATTTTTTATCGCCAAAAACATCATTGGGCCTGGTTCATTCCGCTGGACGACGAAGTCACCAGCGTTGGAATTGTGGTACCCGCCGATTATTACCGCGCGAAAAATGAGAGCAAACATCAGTTCCTGTTGCGCGAGCTTCACCAGCTGAATCCGGAACTGACGCGTCGTCTTCCGGAAATTGAATTTGTCGAGGAAGTGCGCGGTATTTCCAACTACTCGTACCGTCTCTTGAATTTTACTGGAAAGGGATTTCTCTGCGTGGGTGATTCCCATCGCTTCATTGATCCGGTCTTTTCGTTTGGAGTCTTTTTCGCGATGAAAGAAGCGGAGTATGCCGCTTCTTATATCGCAGCATTTTTCGCTGACTTAAAGAGAGAGCAGCCAAACCCATTCGCCGATTACCAGCGACTCTGTGATCGTGGTCAGGATAGCATTCAGGAACTAATCGATGCATTTTGGGAGCACCCCTATGCATTTTCCATGCTCGCGCACCATCGATATCCGGAAGACGTCATCCATATGTTTGCAGGCAGGGTGTACAATGAAGCTCCTTTACCCGGCCTTCTGGCAATGCGAGCCATTAATGAACAGGGCCGCAAGAACAGAGTGGCTCATGAATGTTCAGGAAGTCTTAACTGACTATATTCGTGAGGTCGTTGCGAAGACTGGGCAGCCAATGCCTACACTGGATCAACCCCTGCTCGACTCCGCGGGCGGAGTCATAGACTCGATGAGCTTGTGGCCGTTGATCGTTTTCATTGAGGAGCGTTTCGGCATCAAAGTCGGGGATACCGATATCATGCAGGAAAATTTTCAAACGCTACGAGCGTTGACTAAGTTCATCGAGAGCAAACATTCGGAGTTACATTCATAGGAGGGGCCTTATGCCAGTGCAACACGCCTACACGATGAAAGCGGGAACAAAGTCCAAGCTGCTCCTTGTTTATGCCATGTCGGCTGATGGCACGTCCGGCGAGGCGGGGGTGGCCAGGAATCTTTCCGCCGGCAGCGCAGCCTACATTCGAGAGGGAGACTCAGCGGCATGCAACGTGCCGATCGTAAAAGGTCGCGTGGGAGAATGGGGAGCGGGAGCCTTCGCTGAAGTCGATCCCGACTTGCTGCCTGGGGTATATCAATTCGGCGCGCCGGATGAAATGATCGCCGAAGGTTCCGCGCGCGCTGTTTTATTGATTCGGTTTCCCAACACGGTGATCAAGCCGGTCGAAATTAATCTCGTCGCATACGACCCTCAAGATGCGGAGCGCATCGGCGTGTGGAGCCTGGCCGGTCACAAACGGCATGAATTTCTTCGCCAGGCATTACCTCGGTTTACGGAAATGGAACTGGCATTGGGCGAGCAAGCCGAGAAAGAACTAAAGGCGAAGTTAAGCGCGGAGAAAGAATCGTAACATATGTCCTATGCACTGAAGAAAGGAATCACGTCGAAGATACTGCTCGTCTACGCCCTCGATGCGGCTGACATGCGTTCAGGCAAGACTGGTTTGAGCTCCCGAACTCCGGATTGCAGCGCCGCCTACATTCGCGAAGGGGAAACTCAAGTGCGGCGGATACCTCTCGTCGAGGGGAAGCTGGGCCAACATCGAGCCGGAAGCTTTGTGGAAGTGGACAGCAAATTGTTGCCTGGTGTTTACCAGTTTGGTGTTCCCGACGAGATGCTCGCGGCTGGCGCTGAGACCGCCACTCTGATATTAAAATTTCCCGGAGCGGTCATTGAACCGATTTCCATTCATCTCGTTGCTTATGACCCGCAGGATGCTGACCGCCTTGGAATGTTGGCGCTGGGGCCCGAAGGACGACGCGCTGCCCTCCGTGGCGCTTTCCCGCGGCTGACTGCGAAAGAGCTCGGCGAGGCTTGATAAGTAAAGCAATTCGCAACATCGCGCAGGCATTTCCGCTCGATCCGGCGAATGCGGCCATGGCATCCGGTCATGGCATGAGTGTGGCATCTTCGGGATGTTCGCTGCAAACGGCCAAATGTCGCCGTTACGATGACAATGCGCTTAACGCGACTCGATGACCTTCGCGATAAACCCGTGATGAATGCCGGACTGGATCGGCATAATAACCCGACACCATTTTATGATTGTTGATCTCGCTTGGAGACGTCTCCACGGCGCCGGATAATCGTATGAAGTCCAATTGTGCGGTCTTTGCAGGATCTGTATCTTCTTTTCTGCGCGCTCGACACAATCGAACGCATGGAGGTGACCACGCACGTCTCCGGTTTTTCGTTGACGAAACTTATCCCGAATGATTCCATCCCCTGCCGGATGAGCGAGCAAGCCGGCAACATAACGCAGGCGGCCGCAAGATCCGCGCAGCCATATCGCCGGTATATCGTCGGTCTGCCGTTGCAGCGCTCACTCTTCAATGAGGCAGCTAGGGCGGCTTCCACGATTGGTTTGCCCGCTCTGATGTCCGAGTTGGATTTTCCGGCGCGGCTGGATGAGAACGGAGATCTCTTTTTGGATCGATCAAAGGTCGCCGCGCTAACTAAAGCCCTGCTTTCGTGGTTCACGCCGGCAACCCTCGAACTTATGGACGCAACGCACGCCGCCGCCTGCGATGTGTTGGTTGATGCGACCGAGAATGCCGCGCGTGCAGCTACTTCGCCTAAAGGCGCGTCGGCCAGGAAATTGTCCGAAGATCTTGCGAATAGAATGGCCCTTGTGTTGGCCTACGGAGTGTTGAGCAAATTTGTGCCGGACGTCCTTTTGCGCGCTCTCGCGGATGCCGGAGACGTTGAGCCGCCGCCGTTTCCCGAGACCAGTGCCGGCGCTGAACTTATGCAAAACACATTTGCGTTATATGAGGCTTGCTGCGCTCTCAACTACACACCGCAACGATTGCAACGCGAGTGGCCCCGCGTCTTGCCCGAGGTGTTTCGCGTCGTTGCCGAGTTCTGCAAACGTCAAACTGGTTTTGGTCCGCTGGCATGGGATTCACCGGGCTACGAAAATCCGAGTTATGTCGTCCGTTTACTCCATTCGGCCTTCGACGAGGTTAATACAGAACAAGTTCGCCGGCGTTTGTCTTTCGCTAAACGACCAGTAGTTGCTGGATCTATTAGCCATGTGCCAGAGAGAATCGTTGCCCTCCGGCGTGTTCTTGGGTTTTGGCTGGACTTTCTGGAACGGGAGACTTGGTATGTCCGCCGCGCGTTTTATTTTGGCATGATCCCGCTCTTGAAGCAGCTGGCTGCGGAATATCGTCGGGAGATTCCCAACGTCCAACCGGTGGATCTGTTATTTCTGGAGATTGACGAACTGATTGCCGGAACCGTCGATCCCGCGGTCATCCAAACGCGTCGTCATCGTTACATGGAAAACAGCGAGTATTTGTCATTACGCGGGATCGAGCCGAGCCATCTGACAACTATGCTGGGGAGCTTATGAGCGCGGGAAACTCAACCACCGTCTATTCCGGTTTGGGCGCCGCTCCGGGACGCGCCAGCGGGAAGGCATGCGTGATACGGAATGCCGAAGACATCATGGCTGTTCCGGCAGGATCTATACTTGTTCTACGGATCCTTCATCCACATCTTGCGCCGTTGCTCCCGCGAGTCGCTGGACTCGTGGTCGAGGAAGGCGCGATTCTTCAACACGCGACCACGCTTGCTCGCGAATGCGGCATACCTGCCGCGGTAGGCATTCGAGACGCGCGCAATCTCATTGAAGAGGGCGAATTATTGGAAGTGGACGGTTACACCGGCAAGGTGACCAAGCGACATGTCGATTGATCTTACTCCGCTCACCGATCTGGGCCCCGCACAATACCTCGGCTTTGCAGGCGGTCTCTGCACCGACAGAAAAAACGAACCTCCCTCTGTCTATGCGGAGACCGGAGTAGCGCTTGGCGCCACCGTGCAACCGCTAGACAGAAACGGCGAACCGTCTCTCTCGGGAAAAGTCGCCATGATCTCCATTGGAATGTCCAACACATCTCATGAGTTTCTGCAGTTCATCCAGTTGGCCGACGCGCGCAAGAACTCCAGCCTCGTGATGATCGACGCTGCTCGTGAGGGCGCGGCGGCAACAGAGATCGCTGTCCCGTACGGCGACTACTGGACACACGTAAACCGCCAGCTTCAAGGCAGCGAGATATCCGCTCCACAGGTTCAGGTCGTATGGCTCAAGACTGCCCTGGCACGTGACCGTCGCAGCTTCCCGGAAAATGCCCGGCTTCTCCAGCGGACGTTGCGTTCTATCGTGGAAATTCTCAGCGCAAAGTTTCCGCAACTAAAGCTTGTTTACATCTCCAGCCGGACTTATGGCGGCTATTCGGAGTCGGACCTAAGTCCGGAACCAGGCGCGTATGAATCCGGATTCGGAGTCAAGTGGTTCATCGAGGAGTGCATTAACAATTCGCGGCCCGACAGATCAATACCCTGGATTTCATGGGGTCCTTACCTGTGGGCGAATGGCCTGACTCCGCGCAGCGACGGCCTTATCTGGAAGCGCAGCGATTTTGAGCCTGACGGCGTCCACATGTCTGCGCAGGGCGCGTTGAAAGTGGCAACGATGTTACTTGAATTCTTTCAGAAAGACATCACAGCCAAACCTTGGTTCTTATCACTCACGATGTGACATTCGGCAGTTGGCAGTGACAAGCGAGCTTTTCAACAGCGCAGGGATCGCGCGTGCCATTTCCCGTGGCTCGAACCAGCCTTGCTTTACAGCAATTCGGCCGTCAGGTTGAACCAGTATCGCCACGTTCGGGGCGCTGCCGAACACGCGCCAGGCGCGGTCATCGAGAGCGTCGATCAGCATGGAAGTGGAAAGGCGGAAACGGCGCCTCAGTTGCTGTGCCAGTTCAATGCGCTCTTTAAGAGTCCGGGGCTGAGCACAGTGGATGCCAGCTATCTCGTTCTTGTCCGTCACCCATATTCTGTCTGCATAGGGTGAAGGCACATTAATCGGATGGGCTTCCTTCACGTAGATAATCACCGTGTTGATGTCCTGCTCAAAGCGCCGCGACAGCCGTCGCAGAGCTCGGGCATATCGCCGGCTCTGACCGCAGCTTAGCGACATCGTCACCAGTAGCGCCGGCTTTTTATCCCAGCAGAGGCTGAGTTGCTCATGATTGCCTTCAATATTGTGGAGTATTAACTCAGGCATTCGTTCGCCGGGCCGGCCGGTTTGCAGGGCACCCTCGCCGAGCCTGCGGTGCAGGTGGGTGTACCATGCAGTCCAGGCATCGGTCTTCTGCACCCCCGGAAAGCGGAGTCGCCGCAGCCGGGCCCCGGCTTTGTCGCGGAGCCAGCGGAGCGCGGCCAAGGCCCGTCCCAACCACCGCCCCGATAATCCGGTGGGTGAGCAGGAGGCGTTCGTCGTAGCTGCGTTGGTTGCACGAGATGAGGGTATAGAGGCCATGCTTGCTACGGATCCGAATGTTGTGGCACACCTTACAGCAGCTCACAATGTGACGCCAGTCAGCGACAGCAGCTCTAACTGACTGCGTCGGTTGGACCACTATGATGATCTTATAAGCCTATCGGAAGTTTCGGCGACTTGCCACTACCAATCAAGTTTGGGCGCTAACAACGACCAGGCAGAGCTGCACATCTCCTCCGACGAGAGGTTTGTCGTGTTCAACTCCACGACCGGGCCTAGTCTGATCGACATCCGGCGACAAGCACTTTCTCTCCGATGAAAAAACTCTTCCGATTCGAGCATCCTTCGCGCGACTGGGGTCAGCATGCCTGATTTGAGCGAACGCTTGTTGATCCTTGCACTAGCCACGCCGTGTTTCGCAGTAAGTAGAAGAATCAGATCGGGCATGCGCAGGTATGACAAGAATGGTTCAATCAGGTGGTGAGCTTCTTTTTCTTCAATCGCTGATTCGGCCATCATCAGCGACAGTGGACTTGCCAGATAGCGATCGCAGACGACATGACTTTGTTTCAATTGACCGCGCACCAAGTCCGACAGATGCAACGTGGCCGCAAGATAGTAGGCAACGCGCGGAAGCGGCGCGACAGACTCATCGAGATGCACGTCGCGGCGAAAGCTCACGAACTCGGGCGGGTAGTGAAACGTTGAAGCGCCGAGGCTGGCGCTCAGGTATTCCGTGATTGTACTTTTGCCGACACCGTTACAACCTTCAATAACAAGGAACTTAGTGGGCATCAGTAGTAGTCATCTTCGGCTAAGGCCGGCTCTGCATCCGAACTGATGAGCCGGGCTTCGATGAGGTACCCTTTCCGCCGGTTTTTTACCTTCGACACGAGATCCGGTGGTAATGGAGCGGGCAGCTTCCTCGCGGCTGCAACAAGTTCCGGAGCTTGCAGGAAGAAGACGTCGCCCTTGTCTAGGCTGCCGGCTGCGATCAAGCGCCGCTCAATCTCGACGGCAAGCTTTCGCAGCGGGTACGAATACTTAAGCCAGAGAACGTGGTGATTCTCTCTTTCGACGTTGAGATCGTGGACGAAACGCGCGGCGTGATTGAGCCCACGTGCACGGCCGCTGCTGTGGGCAAGATCGAAATGAAAGCTTAACGCGAGAATATTACGCTGCAGATTGAGTTCGTAGGGCATAACCGCATGCGGCTCGGTTTTTAGCGCTGTCTCGATCACGCGGCTACCTGTATCCCAAGGCTCGAAGAGTAGGTCGCGGTCGCGCATCCAGTGCCACTTTCGAAGGTGCTCTTCAAGTGTTCGTGCAATAGCGGAATGTTCTCCTGCAGCCAGCCCGGCCTCGGCCTCGTCACGCGTGCGAAGCCCGGCTGCGAGCAGCGCTTCGCGCAGCTTCGCGACGTCGGCAATGTACGCGCCGCTCAAAACGGGAGTAGTCGGCGCGATGAAATCAGCAGCACCGGGCCAAGCCTGATCGGCAGGAGGGGAGCCGAGATAATTCAGATTGTGCTTCACTGTCTCGTCGATGAAAGGGAACAGAATGTCATCTCCCTGGGCCTGAATAAACCAGCAGAGCGCAAAGAACTCTACCCAGCGAGGCCACCAGGAAGTAATCAATGCAACCATCTGGTCGCCGGAGATCGCGTTCAACTCCGCGTCGGTTTTCGGAAATAGAACGAGAACTTCAGCTAGCCGATCATAGGAAGCACGGACCCGGCGCATCAAATCAACCATGAACGCTTCGTTCCATGTCGCACGGACAATGGATTGCCAGACCAGTGCAAAAGTGTCCGAGCGAAAGTGATAGCGGCATTTCACCCACTTGATATGGAGTGGTGGCACGTTTCGAAATCCAAGCACATGCGGGACCATCTCGAAGCCGGGCTGAACCAGAGACTTCAAAAGCGCAGAGATGACCAGCTCCGGACGGACTTCCAGCCACTCGAACTCCCCCGTAGTCGTCGCCGTGGAAAACTCCTGGTGGAAACGTGCGTACTCCGGAAGCATAGCCCACCACCTAGCGCGGGACTTGGGTGCGGGCATGGCCGCCATCTTGCTGCCTGGTTTGTGACCAAAGAATTTGATCGTGTCCAGTGCCGCGGTTTCCGCTTCATTCATCCCGCCGAGTTTTTGCCGCCTTGCTGCTGCGCCAGATCGGGTGGCGCTGGCGTAGCAGAGCGGAAGAGCGGCGGATCCTTCCGGCCAGGTTACTCCCGGATCGAATACCAACGGAAAAGGTGCGCGGTAATTGTCATACAGGGCGACGGCTGGGTTCGCCATTCGCGCGATCGCATTGCCGAGTTCGTGGCGAGGCAATCCACCTAACGAAAATAGGTATAACTTCGAGTTAGCTCGCCCCGAAAGGATTCCAGCAATTATCGTGATATAGTTGTCGAATGCGGCTTGGCGAGCATCCGCTGTGAGCGCTTCGAGATCGTTCCACAGGCCGTGCCGAGTTGTTCTCAGGTCAACGTCAGGCATAAGGACAACGCTTTTGACACTACGAGGCATCGCTTTCAATGCCTCGACCGTAGAAACGATGGGAACGAGGTCGGGCCTCTCTCTTGTGGCTTCCGTCCATGCGGACCAGATATCGAGCCATTGTAGCTGGTCTAGTGACGTCGCCGAGCTTTCCGTTTCGATGCAGCCTCGATAGATGCGGCCAGTCGATCCATTCACGGTGATAGGCTCGCCACTGCCAAATGTCGTCGTCGCGGTTTCGGTTCCGACGACGCAAGGCAGACCCAGTTCGCGCGACACGATTGCGGCGTGACAAATGATTCCCCCGACGTCTGTAACAATGGCCGCCGACCTTCGCATCGCGACTACCATGTCGGGGTTTGTCATTGGCGTTACAAGCACCGATCCGGACTCGAGTTGAAGCGCTTGCTCAATGTTGAAGACGAGGTGGACAGGACCCGATCCTGTGCCCGAGCTCGCCGGCACTCCGGTGAGAATGGCGCCACCCGTAGAAGACGATGCCGGCCCGGCGCTCGCGTCGCTGGAGAATGCAGCCGTTATCGGTCTGGATTGAACCACGTGCAGCGTATTGTCATGGATGACCCACTCGACGTCCTGCGGCGCGCCGAAACTCTCTTCCAACTGTTTGGCGACCTTGGCTAACTCACGGGCATGCACCTGTCGAAGCTGTCCCTCCAGCGATTCCGGAATATCTTCCTCATTCAACCAAAGCCTCTCAGGTGTGACTTCACCCTTGACCAGCTTTTCGCAATCTCCCTCGACGTGTTCAACCAGAATGCTCTGCTTTCCATCAGGCCTGGCAAAGCGCGTGAACATGACTCCAGAGCGCTTGGCGCGCAGGAAACGTTGGACGACGACCGCCATCGCTGGGATCTGTTGAACCCCAATCTCGCGGAAGTACGAAAGGGCGCGTGGAGAGAAAACGGATGCCCAAATCTCCCGAACCGTCGGTTCAAATTCTTCCGGAGCACTGATCGGTATCGATTCAAAAATTCCAGCGAACGAATGCGCGCTCCCATCCTCAACCGTAGCGGATGAGCGAACAATCACACCTTCGCAAGGCTGCTCCCAAAGCCGCAAGGCGTCGACCGTTTGCATAATCGGCTCCAGGATTGGCGAGGGGATTTGGCGAGAGAGAATACTTTGACGAATCTGTTGGGCAGTTGCAGTCATATCGTCGGACCCGGCGAGCAGCGAGCCGAGCGTCCCAAGCGCGGAAGCAACTCCCATATTTTGCAGAGCGCGTTGAAAAGCGTCGCGCGTGATGACGAAACCGGGTGGAACGCGATGCCCGAGGCTCACGAGGCGGCAGAGAGATGCTCCTTTGCCGCCTAGCCGACCTGGATCGGCTCTGACTCCTGCGCCGAGCACCTCGATGTATTGCGTATGGCTCATGATTTATCGCGGTCGTGAAAAGCTTTGTATCGGGTCTTACACTAAAGCCCTTGAAACATTGTGCTCTTCCACTGACGCAGAACGCAAGATGGAATTACAGCGGCCTGCCTGCGCAACACAGAGAACTGCGGTTTTTGTCTTGAGTCGGGCCCAGATGTTATGAGAAAACCTCTGTAATGGCCGGACTGATGGATAGGATAATTTCAAGGCATCGTCACGAGCTGTTATCGCTAACGGGACGTATATCACGGCAGCAGAGTCGTCGGTTCTTATAATCCAGTCCGAGCCATGGTCACAGTAGCTGTCAGCGAGATGCCGACGATACCCGCGCAACTCGACCGCACGCTATCGGCGGACCCCAATAAGGAGGCAGTTTTCGGCGGCGGCGCATCGTTGACTTTCCGGCAACTCCACGATGAGGCGGTGGCGGCCGCGGAAGCGCTCGCTCAACTCGGGGTCCGACCGGGCGACCGCGTCGGCATCTGCATGCAGAAGACACTTGATCAGGTCGTGGCGATCCTGGGAGTGCTTTGGGCGAACGCGATGTTTGTTCCTATCCATCCCGTGCTGCATGCCGAGCAGATCAAACACATGGTCGACGACTGCGATATGAAACTCCTGATCACGGACTCTACCCGCATTGCGGAAGTCCGTGACGCAGCGTACGAGCGCATTGCGGTCGGTCATGGTTCGGCGGGCGAGGAGATCGCCTCTCTCAAGGAACTTCGGCAGAAATGTCGGGGCACTCAGCCTTTTTTTCGGAGCAAAGCTGATGACACGGCAGCAATTATTTATTCTTCAGGATCCACCGGCAAACCCAAAGGCATCGTCATATCGCACCGGAATCTCGCCGATGGCGCCCGGATCGTGGCGACCTATCTCGGAACGAAAGCTACCGATCGGATTGCAGGTGTGCTCTCGCTGAATTTCGATCACGGCCTGAACCAGCTTTGGCAGACCCTGTATACGGGATCGTCGCTCTATCTGCACGATTTGATTTTTCCCCGCGATCTCTTTCGCCTGCTTGCTACGAAGCGGATTACGGCCCTGCCACTGATGCCGGTCATTATTACGCGTATGTTTGATCCGCAGCTTCCGGGTCCTGAAGCTGATCTAGATTTCTCGGCGTTGCGCTACGTGAGCACAACGGGCGGACCTGTAACTTCAAGGATGCTTGACCAACTCCGGAAAACGTTCCCAGGGACCGATATTGTGCTCATGTACGGATTGACCGAAGCTTTTCGGTCATCGTGGTTATCACCCGATCAAGTAGCCATCCGGCCGACTTCAATCGGCAAGGCGATCCCCGAAGTCGAGTTATATGTCCTGGATGAGCAGGGACGGGATTGTCCGCCGGGTGTTGCTGGCCAGCTTGTCCACCGTGGTGGCTGTGTCGCCAAGGGATATTGGAATGCACCCAAAGCCACAGCCGAGCGTTTCCGGCAGATTAATCGCTTCCATGGCGAAACGGTCGTTTTTTCCGGCGACCTCGTGCGGCGCGACGAAGAAGGTTACCTTTACTTCCTTGCGCGAATGGACTCTATGATCAAGACCTACGGCTTCCGAGTCAGTCCCACGGAAATTGAAGAGCACACGCGTCGATTCGACGGCGTACTGGACGCCGTGGCGTTCGGCGTCGACAACCCAGAAATCGGGCAGGACATTGCAGTGGTCTATACTACCACGGACCGGGCTCCGCGCGCATCCGATGCACTAATTGATCATTTTCGCGCTGGAATGCCGCATCACATGGTGCCGCGATGGTTCGTCCACTTGGAGGCATTCCTTGCGACCGGTAGTGGAGGAAAGATCGATCGCGTCTTGGCCCGCCAGTTATGTCTGGAGAAACTCGCTGCCTTGTCTTCAATGGAGGAACGCAATGACCGCACATGATTTTCACCGGGAACTCCTCGAGCGATACGGCTCGCCGCTCTACGTCTACGATCTTGAGGAGGCCGAACGCCAAGCGAAGGCGCTCTTCGAACTGCTTCCGAAGTCCGCGCAGGTGTTGTACTCGGTCAAAGCGAATCCGATTCCGGACGTGTGCGCCGCTTTAAAGGCGGCCGGTTGTCGGGTCGAAATTGCATCACCTCTAGAATTGAAGGTTGTGTCCGAAGCGGGTTTCGCCCCTGATCAAATCCTTTGCTCTGGGCCGGGCAAAAGTGCTGCGGTGGTCCGCGAGATGTTGCTTGCCGGCGTGACTCATTTTTCATGCGACTCCTGGTATGACCTGGAACGCCTGGCCAGCGTCGCTTCGGTAACAAAGAAGCCTGCGAACGCTCTGTTGCGACTTCAGGTGTCAGGCGCACCTGCGGGAAGCGTCGGCGTCGGCGCGATGCAAAGCCATTTCGGCGCGGATCCCGCAGAATTGCTTAACGGTGGGGCCGCCAAGGTCGGCGCATTACGGGGCGCCGAGTTGGCAGGGATCCATATCTATTCCGGGGGTCAAATCCAGGGCGCCGACAAGCTGGCAAGCACGTTCGAACATGCAATTCATCTCGCCGAAGAAATCGCTGGGGCCGGTGTGCCACTGCGCCTGCTCGACCTGGGAGGCGGTTTCCCATGGCCATTTGGAACCTTTGATGATCCCGTAGATATCTCTACTTTGCGAGAAAAACTGCAACGCGTGAATGAACAGCGCAGATTAACGGCTGACGCGAAGCTTTGGTTCGAGTCCGGACGGTATCTTGTAGCTTCTAGCGGAACTCTCCTCTCGACAGTTCTCGACGTGAAAGTCTGGAATGACAAGACCCACATTATCCTCGATACTGGAATGATTCATTTGGGTGGAATGGCCGGCTTGGGCCGGATTTATCGCGCTGTCGCGTCTATTGAGCCGCTGGCGGAACGTGACGGCGAGGCGCTGCAATCGGCCGACGTGGTGGGGCCGACGGATTACGCGCTGGACTACGTAACGCGCGACGCGTCAGTTCCACCTTTGAAAGCGGGCGACGCCGTGGTCATACCGAACGTCGGCGCCTACGGTCTTACCGCCAGTCTGGTTGCCTTTGCAGGCCTGCAACCTCCTGCGGAAGTGTGTTGCCGAGGGACCTCGGTCGTTGCGGTGCATCGCCTGCGTACTGGGCACGAGCGTGTTTCGACGTTACGTGTGAAGTGAATTCCAAGCGATGACCATATGGAAGACATAACCACTCAATTCGAGGAGTGCTTGCGCCGCCACCTCCGTTCCGCGAAGCCGAACGCCATCAACTACGACGTGGAGCTCGTGCAACTCGGTCTGGATTCGATGACCGCAGTCGCTGTACTCTTGGACATGGAGAAGGCGTTTAAGATTCGCTTTCCCGACGAAATGCTCGTCGAAGGAACCTTCCGTACCGCTGGAAGGCTGAAACAAGCGGTCCAAAAGCTCCGCGAGCAGCAAGCGTCATGACCAGACCATTGCCCGACCGATCATTGGGAGCCGAGTGGACGATACTGGAGCTACTAGCTCGCAGCATCGCCAGTGACTCGGAGCGTCAGATGGCTCGCGAGCTGTTGCTGACCGAGACACTGGATTGGGGCGAGCTGCTGGAGCAGGCGCTGCGGCATAAAATGCTCCCGATGCTGGCCCACCACATCATCTCGGAGAACCTGCGATTCGAGGTGCCGACGAGTATCTACCAGCACTTGGAATCCGTCTTGGAGTGGAATCGCTGGCAGATCGAGGTATTTCGACGCGAAGCAGTGCGCGTGGCGAAGAGGCTGGCCAGCAGCGGTATTCACTTTGTGGTCACCAAGGGCATCGCATTCGAATCAACCCTCTATAGCAACCTCGGCACCAGATACATGAATGACATCGATTTCATGATAGCGCCACGAGATCGCGAAGTGGTGCTGACTACGATGCAGGAGCTCGGCTTCCGTCCGTTCTTCGAGTGGGCGAAGGATGCTCGCCGCGAAGAAATCAGCAGCCGGTTAAACCGCGACCACTTGCCCAAGCTCGCGCGCGACGTCGATCAGCCTGGTGTTCGGCTAATCAATGTCGATGTCGCCAACAGCTTGACCTGGACAAAGAGTCCTTTTGACGTCCCGGTAGAGGAAGCGCTTGAGCGCCGCGTCGAGCAACCTGTTCCCGGGATGCCCGGAGTAAGCCTGCCGTGTTTCCGGCCGTGGTATCAATTTCTCTTCACCGCGCTCCACTTGTTTCGCGAGGCGTGGCTGCAAAAGTTCGTCGATTTTGGCAACGACGTCGGTCTGATGAAGTTCGGGGATGTGATTCGCCTGATCGATTGCTACCGCGCCGAATTGAGTGACGGTGAGTTACTGCGAATTATGGAGACTCACAGGGTGAGCGATCCCGTGGCTTGGGTTCTCCGTCGCCTCGACGACACCTTTCATACTCACACGCTGGAACTGCTCGCGCTCGAAAACCATGGTGACGAGCAATTGCTGGCTTCCCAGCTGCAATCCAGCGGTTACGTGCGCGCTTCCGGTCAATCAATGCGCGAGCGTCTGCAAAGTAAGACCCGTCTTTGTTTGCGGCCGGTAACCCCCGCGAATTCGGGTGCCTAGGATGACCAGCATCAAAAGCCTGCTGTTCCGTCGCGGCGACAAAGACGGAAGGGATATCTATTTCGCCCCCAGCAGAGTGGCTGGCATCAAAAGCCTCCTGTTCCAACTCGTGCCGACGAAGTATCGTGCGCAGAGGTACAATCGGCGACTGCGTCGGGAGATCGAAGAACATCCCGATGGCGCCTTGATCGTATGGGAGCGAGAGAACTCGAGCCAGCTTTATTACATGTTCCACGGAATGGCGGGGGGGCTAGGGATCCAGCCTTTGACGGTCCTGCGCGAGAGCGGATTGATTCATAGCAATCTGGTTTTGCTCAAGGATTACTACCGTTTCTTTTACCTGGCAGGATTGAACCGGGAGATTACTGACGTTGACGGCATCATCGCGCGCCTTCGGAGATGTCGTGAAGAGTTACTTCATGTCCGGGAGACATTCTGTTGTGGACCGTCGTCCGGCGGTTACGCAGCGATCCTCTTCGGCCACTATCTTCAGGTAGATGTTGTATATGCATTCGCACCGGTGACGCTGGTCAACCTTGATGATCTCAAGAAGTACGGGGGTGGCAAGGACATCTCGCGCATCACCGAGGAGCAGCGCGATCTGGCGCTTCTTTTAGCCAAGCACAATGGCCGAACCCGTTACAAAATATTCTTTTGCGACTGGCATATTAGGGATCGCACCTACGCCGAACATATCCAGCACTTGCCCGGCGTGGAGCTTCACCCGCAGCCGGGCACTACCCACAACGTCATCCAAGTCATGTATGAGAGTGGCCGGCTGCGCGGGGTCTTTGATTGCGCCCCGTCGCCGGGTGCTGCTCATTAAGAACTGCAGCATGCTATAGCTGGAGACGCTGTCCACCGGGCGGACAAAAGGATCGCAGCAAACGACGCGAGGTGCAGCGTCCCTGGCCACGGCTCCACAGCTCTGCTGGTCGCATTGCTCTTGTTTAAAATATTCCCTTGAGCAGAGGCGATAACCTAGAAGTAGAGTCATCGACTTACTAGTTAGCTACACGTTATGTGCAAATCGTAAGCAATCCTATCACTCAGACCAGTGACCTCCTTGTGACAAGAAGTAGTTAGAGATAGCCAAGATTGTCGCGGACCTGATAGCATGTGATGAGGAAGGCAAGTCTTACAGCATGCGCTACGAGCCCGTAAGCGGAATGTAATTGAATGAATTCCTAAAAGAGCATGGCAAAGCGGAGGAACAACCCCGGATTTATCAGCAACAGGAACGCGCGCTCCCGCAACAAGCCAGCAAGTCGAAAGGTTACTAATCTGCTGCGCAGAGAGCAGACGCAGAAACAAAAAATTGGCGCTCAGCTGCAGAGTGCGCCGCCGACTGCACCTTTGGCAGAAAAACTAGGCCGCTTCGAACGGTCACAACGGTTTCGACATGTGTACATTTGCGAAAGATTTGAGCGTTTTTCGACTGTCCTTGTCTAAACAGAACCTGCGCAAAAGAAGGATTCAGCTGGAGAAGGCGTGAGGAATCCAGGTGCTTTCCGAGGCCGGCGATATTTAAGGGCTCTTGCCAATTAAGCACGTGCGCCGCAAGGTTCTTATTGGACAAGATCGTATCCGCAATATGACATCACAATACCGAATGGTTGGCGTCATGCGACGGCGGCATGCATGGCTGGCCGTTGCAATCGCCGTCACCCTGTTGAGTGCCGAGATCGCGCAACCTCTTCTGGCGCGGCGCCGGCCCATAGAGTTTGCCAATGCCGCAGTCGAGCGAAGTCTCGTGTACAAACGCGTTAATGGATTAGTTCTCACCCTGGATCTCTATCGCCCAGAGGGGGTCTCGGGTTTGTTGCCAGTAATCCTTTGCGTTCATGGTGGGCACTGGGATGCCGGCGGAAAAGACCGATGTCCGGCTGTTACGCTGGTGCAGGATGGATACGCCGTGGCCAGCATCAATTACCGTCTCGCCAGGACCGCACCTTTTCCGGCACAGCTCGAAGATTGTAAGGCTGCCGTGCGCTGGCTTCGCGCCAACGCTTCCACGTACAGCCTCGATCCCGACCGCATCGGCGTTTGGGGATACTCGTCGGGTGGACATTTGGCCGCGCTGCTCGGCACGACCGGCGGGGTGCCGGAGCTGGAGGGGAGTGGGGAAAACATGCAGTATTCCAGCCAGGTTCAAGCAGTGTGCGATGTGGCCGGCCCGGCAGATCTGCTGGCCATGGCGAATCTCGGCCCGAGGCGCACCCTTGCTATCGAAGGATTGCTCGGCGGGCCACCCGAAAACGATAAAGCGAAAGCGATAGCTGCCAGCCCCCTTCATTATATCTCAAAAGATGATCCGCCTTTTCTGATCGTTCATGGCGAGGCTGATAGAGTCGTACCAGTGGAGCAGAGCCAGCGCCTTTACGAAGAACTGCGAAAAGCAGGAGTGAACGCCACGCTGAAGACTCCGCATGTAGGGCACCAGGCAATACAAATGGACTCCCTTAAGGACGCGGAAGCTTTCTTTGATGCGGCGCTTAAAAAGCGCTGAAAAGGGACCTTCCGCAAAATTTGGTGGACTTGTCTTCTTGCCTGTTGTCATAATCCGCCATGCTTGGAACCCGCTCACGCTCGTTTCGTAGGCTTTTGTTCATCGCGCTTGTCCTCTTTGCGCTCGTAATCGTATGGAAAGCCAGAAATTTCCAGAGACGCTACACCGCTTCAGAGGCGCGAAAAGCGTCTTTGCCGATCCCGGTCAGTGCGTCGCATGCAGAAGTTAAAAAGCTTGAGGCCACTGTCGGAGCGGCAGGGCAGGTCCTGCAATACAAGACGGTCACGCTTACCTCCCGTATCGCTGCCAAAATCGATAAGGTTTTGGTAAATGTTGGAGACACAATTCAATCCGGTGCAGTGCTCGTTGAGGATGAGAAGCCACCTTTTGAGGCCGCACTGGAGTTCGCACGGGCAGAAGTGGAATCAGCGCGCGTTGCCCAGCAGAAAGCTGCCGCCGAGTTGAAGTCAATGGAAGCTTTGAAGGCAAAAAAGATGGCTACCGAATTGGAAGTGAACAACGCGCGCGTGACGCTGGCTTCCAAACAAGCCGCTCTCGAGGAGGCGAACGTAAAATTGATCAAGGCACAACTTGATCTCGAGGCGACTCGGCTCACCTCGCCTGTCACTGGCATCGTGCTTGCTCGCTTCGTCAATTCCGCCGAGCGCGTGGAGGTCAATCAAGTACTTCTACAATTGGGCGATTTAGAGAAAGTCTACCTGCTCGCCCAGGTGCAGGACGAGTCGGTTGGCCGAATCCATGAAGGACAGCCAGCTGAGGTATTCTTTTCAGCATACCCCACCACCACATTCAAGGGCACTATCGAGCATGTCGATCCCCGCATAGACCCGAAGACTCGCGCCTTCACAGCTTACGTGACCGTTAACAATCCCGATTTGAAGCTAAAGCCAGGGCTTACTGGGTTTATGCGTGTTCGAATAGAAAAAACCGCGCTAGCTGTGCCGACGGTGGCTGTCGTAAATCCATTCGGTGAGAATGCCAGTGTTTTCGCGATTGATTCGAACCGTCGTGCAGTCCTCACACCGGTGCGCGTCGGCCTGGAAGCCGGTGGAATGATAGAGATCGTCAGCGGAATCAAAGAAGGCACCCTCGTCGCAACCGCGGGAATCGTTGATTTGGTGAATAATGACCGAGTTCGGGTGGAAAGCTACTGATGAATCCCGCCCAACGCGTCGGCAAAAACGTAGCGTGGATGCTGGTGGGAGGCTCACTGGGGGCGGTGCTACAGATGTTGGCTATTCTCCTCGCCGCGCGAGGGTTACAGCTCAACGAGTTCGGCACGTTTAATTATCTCCTTTCTTTCGCTATCGTATTCCAGTTCCTGACCGATTTCGGGCTAACTAACATCCTGACGCGTGAAGTAACGCGACATCCGGATGACATTCCACACTTGCTGGGGAGTGCCAAGGGCCTGATGTGGTCTTTGTTTCTTTTGTCGACCACTCTTCTTCTTGGGGTCGTCTTACTGATGCAGGTTCCGGCTTCAACAAAGGCGCAGTCGTTCGTTATGGGGCTGGCTAGTCTTACGATTCTGCAAGCTATTAGCTATTCAGCTGTGCTGCGAGCCCTGGAAGACATGGAGTTCAATGCCATCGCTTTCACCCTTCATAAGGGACTTTTTGCCGCCTTTGTGGCAGTGAGCCTCTGGCGGCACTGGGGACTATGGGGAGTGGTGATTTCATACCTGGCGTCCTGTTTGATCTTTTGGTTTTTCAATTGGCAGATTGTCAGTCGGCGTATCGCCCGTGTTTCACCCCGGATAGATTTCCCTCTTTGGAAGTCGATGCTTTCGGAGGCGGTTCCGCTGGGCAGCGGGCTGGTGCTCCGGCAGTTCGCATGGCAGGCAGACGTCCTAATTCTGGCGTGGCTTGTCGATGCAACGGCATTGGGATTGTTCAGCGGGCCGTATCGGATCTTGCTCGGCATGCGAACAATTTCCATGGCATTTGCGCTCCCGTTATATCCCGCGATGATTCGCTCAGCTCAGGACACAAAAGACAAGTTTGGCGAGTTCTATAATCGGGCCATGAAATGGTTTTGTTGTCTTAGCGTGCCAGGGGCGGTGCTGTTCATAGTCTGGCCGCGATTGCTAATCGAGGTCCTGCTTGGTAAAAAATTCATCAGCGCTGGATCCGCTATGCAATGGTTCGGAATAGCATTCATGCCGATGTTCGTATCGTCACTTTTCCCGTTCATCTTTACGGCATTAAAGTTGCCGGGCGTGTTCTGCCTGGCCATGGCGCTCGCCCTGGTGGTGCGCGTTGGTGCAGAGTTCGCGCTAATTCCGAGTATGGGTTATATCGGTGCTTGCGTCGTCGCTGTCTTCAGTGAGGTTGGTGCCTTCGCTATTCTTATCTATTTTCTCAAGCGAAAGGGTTACGCGCTGCAGATGACCGATTTCCTGGTAAAACCGATTTTGGCTGGCCTCTTGATGGCGGCGTTTCTTATTCCCGCACAGCAGCTTACGTTGATACCAGCGCTGCCGGTCGCCTTGTTAGCTGGCATCGTGTATCTGGGGGCTCTCTTTTTGCTCGGGACTTTTTCAAAACAGGAGCTGGACCTTATGCGTGATGGTCTCGGTTTTGTCGGCGTTTATTTCCGTAGATCGCCGCACCAACTGGAGAAACAAGGTTGAGAAGAATCTACTGGTCCCTAGGTTTTGCATTGGTCGCACTAGGCCTTCTGTTCCCCTGGTTTGACCCGGTGACGACGCCGCGGTTTAATGGCCTGAATTTTCCTTTCGCGCACTCCGCGTACTCTTGGCCACGACATTTTGTTTTTTTTTCCTACGGTACGGTAGTGATTATTGTGGCGGGACTGGGCTTTGTGGCCTGGTGGATGCGAAAAGGTGTTGCGGTGTTCTGTACCGGAATGCTGTTGTTAATCGTAGGCATGACCTTTTTCCTGCAGATTACGTCATGGGAACCGACGTGGCTGAAAATGGCTCTGGAAGCTGGAGAAGACTTTCAGCACTGCTATCACCTAGAGGTCGCTTATAGCATCCCAAACGCCTTCGTCCGTTCGCCAGCACGCGGACTTTTCGAACCTGTCGAAGCGGTAGCTGAGCGGTTTTCTGCTGGCATGGCAGCGGTCGGTGCGGGGTGGATTTGCTTGTGCGCCGGAGCGATCTGGATCTGCGCTGCAGGCCTGCACGAGATGAAAGATTGGAGGCGATTGAGATTTGTACTACCGGCGTTCGCCGTCGTTATCGCAGCATTGGCAGTTTTGCAACTTTGGCGGCCGATAGCGGCGCAGCGCCTTTTGGCGTCCGCCGAAATGAAGGAAACCCGCGGAGCGTTTGCGGACGCCGAGAAGGATGTACGTCGCGCTATGGCGATCGACGAATGGCAGCGCTTGCAACCCGCCTGTTTCGTCCAGCTGGGTAACCTGTACCAGAAGATGCAATCGCCGGATCGCCCTGAAATACTCTTTGCCCGCGCTGTGCTGTGCCAGTCGCGTGGCCTAACCGAAGAAGCCCTCTTTCATTATAGTCAAGCCGCTGACGGAGGCGATCCACAAGTGCGTCGCGTGGCGCTCCTGGAGAAAGCTCGGCTCGCAGGTCAATACGCGGCAACTCTCTATAAAGAAGGAGGGATAGGTGAAGCGTGTCGGTACTGGCTGCTCAGCATTGAAGCTGCTCCGGATAAGCTCAACGGATTTTTCGGAGCCGCGCGCGCGTTCCAAGATATGGCAGACTACGCGACAGCGATAAAGTATTTTGAGTCTGTGTATCACAAGACTTCCCAGCCATGTCTGCTTGCCGACATAGAGGCCGATCTTGGTGATTGTTGGTACAAATCGGGTCATCCGGATGTGGCGCGCAGTTATTACATGGCCTCCCGCAAGATGCACAATCGAGCAAATTTCCGAGCGCTCAAAACTCTCTCTGAGAGCTACTATAGATGAGACCGTCCTTTCGATTTCTCCAATGGTGTCAGTCACGTCTTGGGGGCACCGCTTTGTTGTTTGTCTTGGTTACTGGTCTGTCAGTCGGCTATTACGCCTGGCTTGCACTCGTCGCGCCACCACCGCCAACCTACTACCTCGATTTTGGTGCTACACAATGGATTCAGGCGGCGGAGCCGACTAACAACGTTTGCTTTCGCAAGAACCTTTATCTCAACGAAACGCCGAAATACGCCTGGTTACAAATGGTTGCGGTTGACGCGTTCAGAATCTCCGTCAATGGAAAACCAGCAGGTGTCGAGCAAGCCGCTCAACCCGGCTCAGAGGACGAGGTTCTCAGCCTGACCTCTGGCGGAAACGAATCGGTGATTTGCGATATCACCCACTATCTTGTCCCAGGGAAGAACGCCATTGCGGTGAATGTCACGCGGGGCAGTTTTCCCGGTACTGCCAAGCTGGTCTGTCGCGGGGGCATAATCGATCAATCTGGCAGACTCACTGAGTTTTCCTCTGATAACAGTTGGAGAGTCGCGTTGACGCCTGGAACGATTCCCTCCGTGCTTCAATGGACTGATCCCGCGATGGATGATTCACAGTGGGCTCACGCTCAAGTCACAACACCGGAACGGACCGGCCTCACTCAACCTGTGACTTTGCCGCCAGTTCTTCTCCAGCAACCGGTGAGAGGAAAATGGATAATAGACGAGCGCCCAGGCCCTGTCCGGAATACAACGTTCGAAAGACATTTTGACGCGCCAAATGGAAACACTGATGCGTGGCTTCAAATAGCGGCTAACGGCAATTTCTCAATAGTTTTTAACGGGCACTTTCTTGGAGAGTTTACCGATTCGTCTCCGACGATTCACTTTCTGCATCTCGAGCGATGGATGAAAGCTCGGGGAAACGACCTGTCTGTGCAGGTCCAAGGACTCACTGCTCTACCAACTCTCATCGCCGAGATATCCTTTCTCTCCGGTGGTGCCGAAGTGAGTTCGATCATTTCAGATCATGAGTGGATTCTTACGGGGTCTCGGTTTGCAACAACAATTGGTGCCTACAACTACGCAGGCGATCACTGGGGACTCCCCTCGAAAATGGGCTCACCGGCGGGGCTACCTAGCGTTGAGACAACGCGCCGGACAGTAGTCGGTGTTACTCTCATGCTGGCAGTTACCGCAGCGACTTTTCTGGGCTGGATCTGGTCCGGTAAACTACTGGCCAAAAGGCACAACTGGGATAGGAGACGGGCCTTGGGCATAGATGCCACATTGCATTTGCCAGCCCTTATCGCCACTCTGACACTACTGTTGCTGCGCTACGATATCCGGCTTCGGCCGGACTCGCCGGTGAAAGTTGAGTTTTTCCTTGCGCTACTCGCTGTACTTATTCTTCCGCGTCTGTTCGCATGGGCGAGCCGGAAGCAGCCAGCTCCATCTTTGTTTTCAGCTTGGGAGAGATGGCGTGGATGGGGCAGTCAGAATGGCTTTTGGATTGCACTTGGACTAATTGTTCTCTGTTCGTTAGCCATGCGATTACATGGTTTGACCACTTTCTCGCTCGATCAGGACGATATTTTGATCCGCAACTATACCATGGGAATTTTCGATCGAGGCTTTCCATCACTCAACTTTTACAATCGCGTACTATACCTGACAACGTATGAATTAGTGCCTTATCCTATCGCCCTTTCATGTTTGATTTTCGGTTGGAGCGACTGGGCCTTTCTTTTGCCGGCAGCAGTGTTTGGAACGCTTACAACCTTGCTGCTTGGAGTGATGGGCCGCAACATCTTCGACTGGCGAACGGGCTTAATGGCGGCGCTGATTCACGCGTTCGATCCATTAAACGTTTTCTGGTCGCAACACTTGTTTCATCCCTCGCAGGATGGATTTTTCGCCATATTAACGATCTGGTTCTTCTACCTGGCAATTCGTCAGCCTGGCAAACTGGACAGAAGATACTTCACTGCCGTTTGCGTCTTTTTCTGCCTGACCTACCTGTCGTGGGAAGGTCTGGGTTTTATGCTTCCGGTGCTGGCCGTGACTCTGATGTTGATGTACCCCGGACGCTGGGGCTGGCTTCGGGAACCGCATCTATGGGTCGGGCTAATCGCCGTAGCTTCGATTGTTCTCATCCAACTTTCGTTGCGAAAGATGGTAGCGCCTGCCTATGTCTTCCTGGGTTACGGATTGAACCTGCTCACTCCGTCCCTGTATTTCCTTAACCCGGAGTCGGACCCTTTCTACTATGTTAATTTGGTTCTCCGAACTGAGCCGCACCTGCTCCTTAGTATTCTGTGCATCGCCGGTGTCCTGTTTGTATGGCGCAACCTTGCGATACGTTACTGTTTTCTCTTGTTTATCGGGCTTTTACTTTCCTATTCCCTTTTCTTGCCGGTTTACTCAATTCGTTACTTTTATTTTTACCAGACGCTTCTAATCCTCACAGCATGTGCAGTCTTTTTTCTTCTGTGGGACCGGGCCCGGGAGGTTGCATCAGAATGGCGAATTGCTCGTTTGCTTGTCGGAGGAAGCGCCATAACGGCTTTGCTACTTGTTTTGGGAACAGCAACCGAGACAGGTTTCAAAGTGTTTCGGCTTTCGGAGCAGACGCCACAAGGACGCTCGCGCATCGATCCGAATATGCGCTACGGCATTGTTAGACAGGATACCCGAAGCGCAGCGCAGTGGGTCGCGTCGCGGTTACGGCCAGGCGACATCGTGGTGGCTAATCTTACCCAAGCTTTTTACCTGTATACCGGACGCATGGCGGATTACGCAGTAAACACGTTCCTCGCGGCCCGCATGATCTACCTGCACGAATACCAATCTTATCGTCATAAATTCGTTGGCATTCCTAATGTGACCAATCTGAAGGAGATGCAGAATCTTTTCGGACAGGGCCGCCGAATCTGGTATATCGGCGGTGGCCCGGTGATTGAAGGGCCAAGCGAGATAAAGGATGCAACTGATTTTATCACGCAGCGGGCGAGGATCGTTTACAGCACTTATCATGCGAAGGTTTATCTTTGGGACGGCACTCCCTTTCCTGCGCAACAAGCGGTTGCTAACCCCGCATTGCCGCCTCAACCAGAAATTCCTACCGAAAAACCTCTACCGGAAGAGCGAATGGTGGAAGAGCTTGAGTGGGCGCAAAACGGCAAGCCGTTGTCATATCCGCGAGTGACGAAGGCGGATCTCTATCCGGCATGGACCCATCAAAGAGTTTCAGAACCTGATCCGGCACGCATCGATGCGAAGTTAAAAGTGCAGCCAGTCCAACCCCCTCGCAAGCCTGAGAACCCCGAATCGGATGAAAAGGCGTCTCAATAGTCCCACCTTCAAAGCGATCCGGTCGCCTGTTTGCCTTGCACTGGTCATTTGTTTCTTGTTACTCCCTATTCCTCGCCAGCTCTGTGCCGGCGACACCACAGCCGTTCGGAGCCGTGAGCGCCGTTCAACCGGTAAGGCTAAGCCAGTTTTGTTTCTGAACTTACGGCAATACCTCGAGACAATTAAGGCGGTAAGTCCAAAGATTATAACCTTGCGTCTGGATGAGGCCGCGGCTTACTACGAAGCCAAATCTACGTATGCCGGTTATATGCCGAAACTTAGTTTCGATGCGGGAGTCGGCTACATCCACGGCAGGAGCCTGAGGGGATTCTTTAATCCTTTCGGCGGTCTGCCGTCATCAACAGGTGATCGCTGGTTTACACAAGAGGGGCCCGGGCTGAGAATCCCCATTTACAGAGAAGGTAGTTTCCTGGGTATTAATGTTCCCCCCGAAGTGGAGCGTAAGCGCGCTGATAGGCTGGTTGCCAAGTTCAAGGGATCACTGACGGAGCAAAGTGTCATTCGTACGGCGACCGACGCTTACCTCCAGGCGATCAAGGCCACACACTTGCTAGAGCTTCGGACGCGACACTTCACTCTGGCGCAAGAAGAAAACGCGCGGGTCGAGAACAGAGCTGCGAACAGCCTTGCGACTGCGGAGGAGGTCGGAGTGGCAAAGCTTCTGTTGGACAGCAGCCGTGCGTCCTTTGAAGCGGCCCAAGGGGAAGCAATTTATTCCTTTTTAGCCGTTGCCGCGCTCCTTGGACGCGAAGCCGAGACGATCCGGATTCAGGATAGCTATCCCGAAACAGCTCCCTTACCAGACTTTGAAAAAATTGCGGGAATTAGCTCCTTACAACATCCCAAAGTGCGTATGCAAGAGGCTACGATCCGAGGGGCGCAAGCTAACGTAGAGCTCCAGCGAAGCCGGCTTTTGCCAAGCGTGACGGCGGACAGCTACGACTTTCAGTACGGGGACTTTCATGGGGACGCAGCAAATCAGTGGGTATCGCTCTTGGTGGTTCACGTCCCCATCTTTGATTTTGGAGAAGCTTACTTGGCGACCAAGTCAGCCCGCATAAAACTGCAAGCGGAGACCGAACGCCGTTTGGCCGTACAGCAGGATTTGCTGAAGGAGTTGGTGGATGCCGTCGTCGAAATCAATAAGTCTACCGGAAGTCTCGGAAGGGCGACCGGTGAAGTTGCCGAAGCGCAGCGGGTGGCCTCGCGTCTTGAAGAACAGGCCAAGCTTGATCAGGCTGTCTTGGGCGAACTAAACGCGGCCAAGCTAAAGCTCCTTGACAAGCAGCAAGACCTTGAGCAGGCGAAGTATGAGCTTCTACATCGCTATGCACTGTATCAGGAAGCCACCGGTGGCCAGTGGAAATGGATTGGGCCTTAACTGCTTTGACAGGTTCACCGATCATTTCTGTTTTTAGGCACAAGCTTTGTCGCCCGGTAAGGGCACTGCGATGACCGGATAGAAGCGGAGTTTCTCGTTAGTTGGACGAATCGTCGCATTCCGCTGCAAACCCTATGTTGCGCGGCGAGCCTTGCTCTTGCTCTTCCGCCTCAGATCCTCTAGAGGGCGATTCGCATTCGGGCCGACGACTACGGACCAAATGCCAGGTCAAAGGGCCTCGCCCCTACATCAGCAATTGTGGCAGAGACGCTCAGCGACGGAATATCGATAACCGTTACAGTCGCGACGTTGCACACGTACAGTTTCGTATCGTTTGCGTCGGCCAGGATAGCCCAAGGCTGGTGTCCGGTGGGGAGCGTTGCGATGACCGTGTGCGTGGCGGTGTCAATGGCCGAAACAGTGTCGGAAAATCCATTTTGTACGAAGGCCTTCGTTCCATCACGCGTAATTACCACTCTCTGGCAAAGGTGTCCGGTAGGGATGGTCGCGATCACAGTCAAGGTGGTGGTATCGATGACAGAGACTGTCCCATCTTGCTGGTTGGTCGCGTAAACCTCCTCGCCGTTGGGGGTAATGGCAATTCCCATCGGTTTTCGTCCAACAGGAATGGTCGTGATCACTTGTTGCGTCGCCGTGTCGATGGCGGATACGGAGTTGTTCCCGTTATTGG
>Ga0081455_10001758_pt1 | contig 26179 bp, 21 predicted proteins | sample TabmetS3T2R1_FD_70207 | JGI IMG/M metagenome (GOLD analysis project Ga0081455, IMG submission 70207) | Tabebuia heterophylla rhizosphere microbial communities from the University of Puerto Rico - S3T2R1 | ecosystem: Host-associated > Plants > Roots > Rhizosphere ...
TCGGCATCAATCATGTCGTAATTTGCATCATAAGCGCGGAACGCTCGGCCATTGCGAAAATCTGCCGGATATTCTCCAGTCGTGTCGTAACGTTCACACGGCTCGGCGTGAACAAAAATCGGCCCCGTTTCGGAGTACGGATGGCCGGATGGAATCGAAGCGTAGGGAAATAGAATGACGCGCTCACCAGGCTTTGCCCAACTCAGACAATGCCGACATGGATAACCAGTAGGCGAATCTACGTCGATCACTGCGTGGTCCAGAGCGCCTGATTCTGCAGCGCGTCGCGCTTTCTCAGCAATATCGGTCGGAAGCGGAACGATACGAAGGTTCAAGGTTGTCATGAATCAACGTTAAGCGTCCGCTGTCGTCGCGCATCGACGAAATTCGGGCGTCAAATTCCGAGTGTCGCAACTGTAGCTGCAGGCGTGTCGCCTGCCGATCGGCTGCCGCATCGTTTTCTGCGGACGCTAAACCTGCCACCAGCAAAAACAGCAGCAGGAAACTTCTTACCATCGGTGATACGCAGGATGACCTTGCGTTACTGCGACGAAAATTCCGCGACAGGTCGCGCACACCTTTCCCCCTGCGGTCAGTGTCCCTTCGATGGTGGCGCGATCGTCCGTCAGATCGACAACCCTCGCGGAAAGAAACACCGAATCATTTGTCGGCGTTGGCCGGACCAATTTGATTGTGTACTCCGCTGTGACAGTGCATGGCGGGTGATCCTCGTTTGCGTGTTTCATCAGATAGTAGGCTGCTGTCCAATTGCAGTGGCAATCGAGCAACGTGCCGATCACTCCGCCATTCAAGACTCCCTCAAATGCTTCGTATTTTTTTTCCGGTCTCCATTCCGCAATAACCTCGCCATTTTTTGGAAAACTCCGGATGTGTAGTCCGTCTGGATTGGCGGGGCCACAGCCCCAGCAGGCGTTGTCTGGCGCATATTTTTCCTGCAGCGACTGGGCTTCTTTCATTGGCAAATCCGGTAGGGACGCTGCGCTGCGGCGTCCGGACGGCGCAGCGCGCCCCCTATCTTTGCGACGAGCCCGGGTACGGCCGCAACTGATGCCCAATGTAAAGCGAGCGCGGGCGAATGAGGCGATTGCGATCGTGTTGCTCGGTGACGTGGGCGCACCAGCCGGCTACGCGCGACGCGGCAAAGAGAGGCGTGTTTAATTCCGGCGGAAATCCAAGCATCCAAAACACTGGCGCGGCGTAAAGATCGACATTCGCGCAAAGTTGTTTCTCGCGGTCCATCACTTCCTCGAGCTTTTCGCAGATTGGTACCCAGTTTTCCTTGCCGGTGCGCTTGCCCAGGTCGCGCGCAATCTCACGCATCACCGGCACGCGGGAATCGCCCTTTTTATAAACGCGGTGGCCAAACCCCATAATCTTTTCTTTCGTCCCCAGTTTTTTCATTAACCAGCTTTCCGCGCGATCCGGCGTCCCGATTTCCTCGAGCATCTTCATCGATTCTTCATTTGCGCCGCCGTGCAACGGACCTTTGAGTGTTGCCACCGCTGACGTTACAGCAGCATAGATTCCGGCGAGCGTCGAAGCCGTCACGCGCGCAGCGAAAGTAGAGGCGTTAAATTCGTGATCGGCGTAGAGATTGAAAATCGTGTCCAGCATTCGGATTTGCCAATCCTGCGGAACCCTTCCCTCTAATTTATAAAAGAAATTTCCGGCCTGGGTGAGATCGGGCTTTTCTGGCAGCGGTTCTTCCCCATGCGAGATGCGCCAGCCGTCGGTTATCAAGGTAGAGACACGCGCGATTAAGCGAATCGACTTGCGGATGTTGGCGTCATGCGAGTTGTCGCTGAGATCTTTATCGAACGCGCTCAGCATCGAAACGCCGGTGCGCAACATATCCATTGGATGAGTTTTGCTCGGCAGAAGGCGCAGCATTTGGATCACTGGCCCCGGCAGCGCGCGTTCCGCGGCGATTTGTTGCGTAAACTCCACCAATTGTTTGCCGTTGGGGAGCTCGCCATTGAGCAGGAGGTAAGCGACTTCCTCAAAACTCGCCTTCTGCGCCATGTCATGAATGTCGTAGCCGCGGTACATCAACCCGGCATTCGGATCGACCCAGCAAATCGCCGTTTCGCCCGCGATCACGCCCGCTAATCCTGGGCTGTATTCTGATTTCTTTTCAGTAGGCATTGATCTCTCTTTACTTGCGGAATCGCAATCGTTCAACTCGTCGGATTTAACTACTTGAGACTCAACAGCCGCCCTTCCAGCTTTCCGCTCCAGGATCGTACCCAAGCAACTCGTATAGCTGATCCCGTGTTTGCATTTGCTTCGTCCAACCAGATTGGGTGCCGGCCTTTTTCAGATCGCGGAGAAATTCCTCAGTTGCTTTCATTGACACACGAAATGCGCTCTGCGGGAAAATCACCATTTTGTATCCAAAACCAGCCAGCTCGTTAAAACTAAGCAGCGGACTCTTGCCAAACTCCGTCATGTTCGCCAGGAGCGGCGCTTTCACTTCGCTTGCGAACGTCTTGAATTCGTCCGCGTTTTGCAGCGCCTCGGGAAAAATCGCGTCTGCGCCCGCCTTGAGATAACGACGGGCGCGTTCCACGGCGTGATCGAAATCTTCGACGGCCCGCGCATCTGTGCGCGCGATGATCATGAAATCTTCATCGCGACGCGCGCTGATCGCCGCTTTGATCCTTCCGACCATTTCGTCAACATCGACCACTGTTTTGCCTGCCAGATGTCCACAGCGCTTGGGAAACTCCTGATCTTCAATGTGACAGCCGGCCAGGCCGGCGCTTTCCAGTTCGCAAATCGTGCGTGCGACATTCTCCGCGCCCCCGAACCCGGTGTCCGCATCGACAATCGCCGGAATTGTTGCCGACCTTGCAACATAGCCGGCGAGCCTGACGACCTCGGTCATTGACAGCAATCCGATGTCCGGCACGCCAGCCGTTGCGTTTGCCATTCCCGCACCGCTGATGTACACGGCGTCAAAGCCTGATTGTTCCACCTGTCGTGCGATCGCAGCGTTCGGCACACCGGGAAGCATCAAACAACCTTTCGCGATCAACTCTCGTAGTCGCGCAGCTTTGCCCTTCTTTGTCATTTCGAGCGAAGTCGAGCAATCTCTGGATTAATCACTTGTCCGTCATTTCCAGCGCCCTCATCAGCTCGTCAACATTCTCGGCCTGATCGAGCTTCCACGCCAGATCGACAATGTTCTTGGCGCGCTTCTTGCCAATTGCCGGCTCGACGAGCGCAAAGAACTTCTCTTCCACCTCCGAATCCTTCAGCGGGTTTTTCGCGTGTCCCATTGGGTATTCCACGCGCTTGGTTAGCCTCCTTCCATCGTTAAGATCAACATGCACAATGTTCGCAACCGCATGCGGATACATACCGCTAAGCTCTCCATGGCGTTCCACTTTCACGTTCTCCAAAAATTTCCAAATGTCCGGGTGGCTAAAGCGCTCGCGGTCGAATTGTTTTTCCGTTACTTCGCCGTCGATCAGTGCGATTGCAGTGATGTAAGGCAAACTGTGATCAGCCGTTTCGCGCGTCTCCGGTTTCCATTTCTCCGCCTCGCTTCCGATGATATCGACCGACGCGTCATGGCTTTCGATTGTCATGGATTTTACCTTCGCCGGATCGCCAACTTCTTTTCGCAGCGAGAGCGCCGCCTCGATGGCGCTCTGGCTGTGATATTCTGCTGGCCAGAATTTGATGCTCGTTTGCAAGATCATCTGCGGCGCACCCTTGAATTTTTCGCCTACGTTGCCTAGCGAAACGCCAAGTTCCTTTTCGAAACCCATTTGTCCCTCGAAGATCGGCGCGGGTCCGGTCATGCCCGCTTGTGCGAGCAGGGCCGAGTAAACGCCACGCCGGGCGGAGTCTGCGAATGCCACGCCTTTCCAGTGAGACAATTCCCCCACGCGAGCCTGTCGCATTGCTGCGCATCCGACTCCGGCAATGTTCACCGCGTGGCGCGTCTTCTCCGGATCAAGATTCATCAGCCGCGCACACGCCAGCGCCGTGGAGAACGCACCGTATGTCACGTGATCCCAACCCCGCGCGCGAATGCTGGCGGCGTCGCATAGTCGGCATTGCACTTCATAGGCAAGGGCGATCGCCGCGATCAATTCGCGGCCAGTTGCCCGCACGCTTTCCGCCACAGCCAGCGCGGCGGAAATATTATCGCTCGGATGCGCCGGCTCTTTTGAAAGATAGGTGTCGTTGTAATCGAAGTAGCGAATGCAACAGCCGTTCGCAAATGCGGCCCAGTCAGGCGGAGCCTTGTGCTTCGTGCCGATGATTGTCGCTCCATTTTTGGCCGAAAAATCGGATGCGACTTTTCGCGCGATCGCGCACGGCTCTTCGTCCCAGGCGCCCAGAGCGCAGCCCAGCGAGTCAATGACGCGCCGCTTTACTTCGTGAACGACTTCCTGGGAAAGATCTTCAAACCGGAATGAGGATGAATAATTGGCGAGTTGATGAGCGAGTGTTGTCTTCATGTAAAAGTTGGAAATTCAATCTGCCGACGATTTGTACATCGGCAACATGCGATCTTGCAGGGCAGGCGCTTCGCCTACCAATCATGCTCGGCAACCGATGCGGTTGCCCTACCATTGAAAAACACGCACACTCTCCGGGTGAGCGAGTTTCAATTTGGCGGCGATTCGTCCATGTTATTCGTGTAATCGTAATTCAAATTTCCTCGACATGAGCAAAGTTTATCCTAACGCCACCGCGGCGCTTAACGGCCTGCTTCACGACAACATGACGATTGCTGCTGGAGGGTTCGGGCTGTGCGGCATCCCCGAAAACCTGATCGCCGCATTGCGCGACAGCGGCGTAAAGGGCCTCACCATCGTTGGCAATAATGCCGGCGTGGATGATTTCGGCATGGGGGTTCTTCTCACCACGCGTCAGGTAAAGAAGGTCATGGCCTCGTACGTCGGCGAGAACAAGGAGTTCGAGCGCCAGGTGCTGTCGGGTGAGCTGGAATTGGAACTTGTCCCACAGGGAACACTAGCGGAGAGATTGCGCGCGGGCGGCGCTGGAATCCCGGGGTTCTACACTCGAACGGGCTTCGGCACCAAACTGACAGAGGGTAAGGAGACGAAAGTCTTCGATGGCACGGAATACGTGCTCGAACCCGGCATCACGGCCGAGCTTTCGCTCGTGAAGGCGTGGAAGGGAGACAAATCCGGGAATCTGATTTATCGAAAAACCTCGCGGAACTTCAATCCAATGATCGCCACATGCGGTAAGATCTGCGTAGCAGAGGTCGAGCAGCTCGTCGAGGTTGGCGAGCTCGATCCCGACCAGATTCACACGCCTGGGATTTTTGTGAACCGGATCATTCAGGGAGAAAAATACGAAAAGCGGATCGAGTTCCGCACCGTTCAGGGCGCCGATCCAAACAAGAAAACTTCATCGCCCGTTCGCGATTTGATGGCGAAGCGTGCCGCGCAGGAATTGCGCGATGGCTACTACGTCAATCTTGGCATCGGAATTCCGACGCTCGTCGCGAACTTCATTCCCGAAGGAATTCACGTCACGCTCCAATCCGAGAACGGGCTGCTCGGCATCGGCCCGTTTCCGACAGAAGACAACATAGACGCCGACCTGATTAACGCGGGCAAGCAAACGATTACCGCACGGCCTGGGTCAGCTTATTTCTCGAGCGCCGATTCGTTTGGACAGATTCGCGGCGGTCACATCGATCTTGCGATCCTGGGCGCATTCGAAGTGACCGACAACGGCGACATCGCGAACTGGATGATTCCGGGAAAAATGATCAAAGGTCCGGGCGGCGCGATGGACCTTGTGGCCGGCGTGAAGCGAGTAGTCGCGGTGTTGGAGCACACATCCAAAGACGGCAGCCCGAAGATTTTGAAAAAATGCACACTTCCGATCACCGGTCTCGGAGTCGTGAATCTCATCATCACCGATCTGTGCGTGTTTGAAGTCAAAGAAGGCGGCGGTCTCGTTCTCACGGAGATTCATTCCAACGCGACTGTGGACGACATTCGCGCAAAGACCGGCGCCCCGTTCGAAGTAAAACTTAAGAGCTGAATGTGGGAGGGGCCTCAGCGCCCCGATCTTTAGTCCAACAAATACGGCCAAGGATCCGTAACCAAATCCTTTCGAAAAGCACTGCTGGCATCCCGTTCCTCCGGCAAGCTGACGAGTCCTTTCACCACGGGATTCTGTTCAATATAATAAGCGACGTATTTAAACTGCTTGGCCGTCTGAATGTGCGTGTCGTAATAACTGTCCTGCCAAGAAGTATCAAATTTAGCGAGCAGTCGACTGGTTTTACCGCCCACATAGCTCATCGAATCGTGCATGAATTTCGGCAAGGTCCACGGCTCACGTAGTGCAAAGAGCGCGTGCCAGTGATCAGGCATTACGACGAACGCGCGGAGATAAATGCGATCGTTTTCGACCGCAAAACCGAGCGCGGAGACTATTACCGAACGTGCTTCTGCATCGAGAATTGGTTTCTTCGGATGCAGTGACTTTGTAATAAAAAACGTTGCTGACGCATCAGTCCATCGGTTCAGTCGCAGATTTCTGGAATGAGGGTCTGGGTTCAAAACAGTCGGGGCACTTAGGCCCCTCCCACATTTAAGTCCGCTCTCGCGGACAGATGAGAACAAGCAACGAAGCAATAATCCAGCAGGCGATCATCACCACGAAACCAGTGTTGAACGATCCTGTGCGCTGACTCAAGTCGCCGAAAATTTTTGGGCCGACAAATCCGCCGATGCTCGCGGTGCAGTTGATGAAGCCAACTGCCGCCGCGGCTGCTGCGCTCGTCAGGAATGCAGACGGTAACGCCCAAAACGCGGGCAGATAGGCAACACTCCCGAAACCAATTAGAGTAAACACGACCATAAGCAGCGCGGTCGAATGCGGCAGAAAGAACCAAATCGAGAGACCGAAAGCGGCAATCAATTGCGGGGCGGCAAAATGCCAGCGCCGTTCGCGTGTGCGATCCGAATTCCACCCGAGCGCCAGCATGCCGATCAATCCGGCGATGAATGGAATCGCGCCCATCCAACCGACGTGAAGATCGCTCCATCCGGTCATGCGTTTGAGGAGCGTCGGCATCCAGAACCAAAAAATGTAACCGCCACTGTAACAAAAGAACAAACCGAGGGTCAGAATGATCACCGGTGGATGACGCAGCGCTTGTAAGATCGACATCTCCTCGACGTGCGCCTTTGCGCGACGTTCTTCGGCGAGACGCGAAGCGATCCAATCGCGTTCGTTAGGCGCAAGCCACCGCGCCTCAGTTAGGCGATCGGGCAGTACGAATAGCGTAACGATTCCAAGCAAAACCGCCGGCACACCTTCGAGCAAGAACAACCAACGCCAGCCAGGTGTTCCCAACCAATTGATCCCGAGGATCGCGCCAGCGAGCGGTCCGCCGAGAATATAGGCGATCGGAATCGCTGACATGAAACGTGCAATCGCCTTGGCGCGGTCCTGGTAAATAAACCAGTGCGATAAATAAACGATTACGCCGGGAAAAAATCCCGCTTCGGCCGCGCCCAATAAAAATCGCGCGCCGTAAAGCTGATGCGGAGTATGGACAAACGCGGTGAGTGTCGTCAGCCCGCCCCAGGTGATCAGTGTAAGCGCGAGTAGCAGCCTCGCGCTCCAACGTTCCACCAGGACCGCCCCCGGGATTTGGAGCGCGAAATAACCGATGAAGAAAATTCCACTCGCCGTGCCGAAAACCGAATCGGTCAGGCCGAGATCGCCTTTCATTCCGAGCGTCGCGTAGGCGATGTTGGTGCGATCGAGATAATTGGCGACGTAGAGAAGAAAAAGAAACGGCAGGAGACGCCACGCAATTCGAGTGCGCGCACTTTCCCCAGCTTCTAGTCGCGAGAAACCCATCGTTGCGCGCAGCATAACGTCGTCCGAAACGCTCACAATACGAATCGATGAGACCGCATTTGTGAGAGCTCAAAATAAGCGCAAGAATCGGGCGGTTGTTCGGGACAAGATCGATTCGTGTCGCTAAAAATTTTTCGAATCGATGAGAGAGGCTAAACTTTCCCGGTGAAATTGATCTTCCTCGGCACGCGCGGTGAGATTGAGAAGCGGACGCGACGCCATCGAATGCATACGTCCCTGATGGTCTCCTATCGCAGCGCAAATGTGATGATCGATTGTGGCCTCGATTGGCTGGGGAAATTTGAGCGCCTGCATCCGAACGCGATCGTGCTCACGCACGCGCATCCGGATCACGCGTGGGGCTTGAAACGCGGCGCGCCTTGTCCGGTGTATGCGCCGCAAAAAACATGGGAGGAATTACAGCATTACCCGATCAAAGATCGCCACGTCATCGACGAGCGGACACCCGCAAAGATTTGTGGAATCAAATTCGAAGCATTCCCAGTCGAACATTCCATTCTTTCGCCGGCTGTAGGATATCGCGTTAGCGCTGGGCGCGGTAGCCGGATTTTCTACGCGCCCGATCTTATCTTCATTCATGATCGCCACGACGCGCTGAAGAACGTCCAAGTTTACATTGGCGACGGCGCCACTGTAACAACTTCATTTATTCGAAGGCGGGGCAAACGCCTCATTGGTCATTCGCCGGTTCGCACCCAGCTAACGTGGTGCCAAAAGGAACGCGTGCCGCAAGCCATTATCACGCATTGTGGGTCGGAGATCGTCAACGGTGACGAAGGCGAGCTATCTGCGAAGCTCCAGACCATGGCGGATGAGCGCGGTATCGAAGTGCACCTCGCCTACGATGGAATGACGATGAAGCTGTGATGATAAATATGCTGGCGTAGGTTGAAGAATGTCGTTGCGTCTCTTTCTCTGTGGTGACGTGATGACCGGACGCGGCATTGATCAGGCGCTTCCGCATCCAGTGGACCCGGTCTTACATGAGCCGTACGTGCGGGATGCGCGTGAATATGTCGCCCTTGCCGAGGCAGCCAACGGACCGATACCGCGTCCATTAAGCGCCGATTACATCTGGGGCGATGCCTTGCACGAACTGGACCGCGCCGAGGTCGATTTGCGAATCGCGAATCTGGAGAGCGCTATCACATCGGCTGAGACGCCGTGGCCCCGCAAAGGAATTCACTATCGGATGCATCCAGAGAATATCGACTGTCTCACGTCTGTAAAAATCAGCGCGTGCACTTTGGCGAACAATCATGTGTTGGACTGGGGGTACGAGGGATTATCGGAAACGGTGAAAACCCTGGATGCGGCAGGCATCGCTCATGCGGGCGCGGGAAACGACGCCGAAGAAGCGATGCGGCCCGCGGTCTTGGATACGCCAGGGAACGGCCGTCTGCTGCTTTTCTCATTTGGATTGGGAACCAGCGGGATTCCGAAAGATTGGAATGCCACCGGAATTTCCGCGGGCGTAAATCTGCTCGATGACCTCTCCAAAGCGACCGCGGTGCGAGTGGCCGATCAAATGCGAGTTCATCAGCAACCAGGCGGTTTAATCATCGCTTCCATCCACTGGGGCAGCAATTGGGGTTACGAAATTCCGCGTGACCAAATCATGTTTGCCCATCGCCTGATTGAAGAAGGCGTTGCGATTGTGCACGGACACTCCTCTCATCACGTGAAAGCGATTGAAGTCTTCAACGGTCACCTCGTTCTCTATGGTTGCGGTGATTTCGTGACCGATTACGAAGGAATCAGCGGTTACGAGATGTTCCGCAGCGATCTCGCGCTGATGTATTTAATTGAAATCGATTCGCGCAGTGGCGAATTGATCGCCGCGCGTCTGGTCCCAATGCACATGCGGCGGTTCAGACTGGAAGGTGCATCGGTCGCAGACGCACAATGGCTCTGCGATCATCTGAACCAACTCGGGAAGCCATTCAGAACCGGGGCGAGACTAGATAAGGAGGCTGGCTTGCTTCTTGAGTGGTCAGGTTAGTGTTGCAACGAGTTCGCACAGGAAGCGCTCCACTTCTGAAGGATTCCCGAGCGAATAACTCGCTGCGGTGGGCTTCGGTTCTTCGCTGACAAGAATACCTATGCCGCGCTGTTCGAGCGCGCGAAAGGCATCCTCATCGGTACGATCGTCTCCAATGTAAATCGGATGCACGTTTGGACGCTCTAAACCCAGGTTTTCCAATAACCAGAGGACAGCTTTGCCCTTGTCCCAGTCGATGTCAGGCAGCAGTTCGTAGACTTTTTTACCATCGATCCTGCGCAACTTTCGATGTCGCGCCGCGATTTCGCTCACAGCCCGCTCCACTTTTAGAAAGTCGTTCTCATTTACATTCCGGTAATGCGCAGCGATGGAGAAATGCTTTCTCTCAATGAGCGTACCGGCGATGCCGGCGAGTTTTTCTCGAACTTCTTTTCCGGCCGCCTCCAGTGCCGGCAATAACTCTATTGCCTTTTGTGTCCGCAGACCGCGCGGTCCGGCGATATCAAATCCGTGGCTGCCAGCGTAAACGATCCCATCTACGCCCACGCGCTTGCGAACGTCTTCGAGTTCCCGGCCGCTTAGGATTGCGACAGGAATTTTCGATGCGAGCACGCGCAGAATTGCCCGAGTCGAGTCCATAAGCACCGCCTGGTCAGGCCGACTCACTATCGGCGTAAGCGTGCCATCATAGTCGAGAAAAAGCGCAAGACCGCGGTTGCCCGCACCGGCGATTTCTTCAACGTGCTCAAGGGCTGAAGGAAGCATATTCGATTTAACAAAGAGTGAATTCGAGATTCGCGAATCGAAATTCTATCGACTATCCGCTATCAACTATAAACTAACGAATCATGAATCGCCTGATCGTCGTTTCGAATCGGCTGCCATTCGCGCTGGATTCGGCGAGCGAAGATCTTTGGACCGTCACACCAGCGACCGGAGGACTCGTCTCGGCCGTGGAACCAGTGCTACGCGAACGTGGTGGCACCTGGATCGGCTGGCCGGGAATCGCTGGCAAAATCCCAAAGGGGCCACTAGCCGAAGCCACGCATGACGCTGGCTACGAAGTAGTGCCAGTTGCTCTTAGTGGAACCGAACGCGACGAGTTCTACTACGGTTATTCGAATGAGGTGATCTGGCCGCTGTTTCATGATCTGCAAAACTTTTGCAACTTCGAACCAGCGTATTGGGAAACTTACAAGGCAGTAAACGATCGTTATGCCGATGCCATCGTTCACTGCTCGCACGCTGACGATTTCATTTGGGTGCACGATTATCATCTCATGTACGTCGGTCAGGCGTTGCGCGAGCGCGGCCTGAGCGCAGCTTTGACGTTTTTTCTGCATATCCCGTTTCCACCGTATGACATTTTTTCGAAGCTGCCTCAACAACACCGGTTATTACGCGCTCTTCTTCAATTCGATCTTCTCGGATTTCAGACACGGCGCGATCTCCGCAATTTTCTCGGATGCGTGCGGCGCGTGATGTTAAACGCACAGGTCGTTCCTCGTCGGGAACTGCAATTGGTTCGTTTTGAAAAACGCGAGATTCGGCTGGGCCATTTCCCGATTGGAATCGATTTCGAGTCGTTTGAAAAGGGGGCAATGTCCCCAGCGGTCGCGAACAGAGCTCTACAGCTGCGCGCCAATTTTCCTGATTCTCAGCTGATCCTGGGCGTGGACCGGCTCGATTACAGCAAAGGAATTCCGGAACGATTACGCGCATTTCGCAACGCGCTGGAACGCCATCCGGAACTACGGGGACGCGTTGTGCTTATTCAGGTTGTGGTGCCGAGCAGAGTGGAGATTCCCAGGTACAACGAGTTCAAGCAACGTATCGACCGTCTCGTCGGCGATATCAACGGCCGTTTCTCCACCAGCGACTGGTTGCCAGTGCAATACCACTTTCGCTGTCTCGATCACGAGGACCTTCTCGCACACTATCGCGGGTGCGACATCGCCTTCGTCACGCCGCTCAAGGACGGAATGAATCTCGTGGCCAAGGAATATTGCGCCTGTCGCACCGACGAAAACGGCGTGCTCATCCTCAGCCAGTTCGCCGGCGCTGCGGAGCAGCTCAAAACCGGCGCGCTTTTGGTCAATCCTTACGATGTCGAGGAAGTTGCCGATACAATTTTCAAAGCATTCCAGATGCCCGAGTCGGAGCGCACTGCGCGGATGAAACGCATGAGACAGGTGGTTCGAAAGGAGAACGTCTTTTGGTGGGTCGATTCATTCCTTACCGCCGGATCGCGATTGGCGAGAAGGTCTCCGAGTCGCTGGCGAAATCTGCGAATTCTAATAATGTGATTGGATACGGTGGCTTGAAGAATTGGAGCAGCGCGTCTGTGTTCCCGCTGCTTCAACGATTCAACGCTGCAATTCCTCGCCCCATAGCGGCTCCTCCAGTTGCAAGGCCGGATCGTCCAACTCGGTACGGTTGAATTTCTCGTATTGCGCGGAGACATCCGACCAAGGCCGTAAACGCAGGTTGATCCGATCGCCTAGCCGCAATCGCGCCGCTGATGTCCACACGTTATCTCGCATGCTCCACAAATAAACGACAGCCTGGGCATGCGACGCTGCCTCGCCGCGCGAATCGGCGGCCACAATATCAACCAAATGCACCGCCTCGATGTGATCCTTATACGGCACGGTGCCCGGCCGCGGCACGGGCGAAATGCTTTCTACCGTTCCGTTGATTACGATTTCTTCGCCGGCTTTCAAACTCATGAACCGAGAAGGTTTTGCTTCCCCCAGTTTTAGATCGAGCAGTTTCCAATTCCCAAACGACAACTCGCGCGCTGCAAATTCCCAGATCACCAGTTTTTTTCCAGCCAGCCGGTCGCGCCCGCGGGCGAGCTCGTTGCTTAAAATTTCGCGTGTGGCGAAGGATGCATCGCTATTTCGCAGAATGCAGTCGATTGGCCGACGCAACGCGGCGCTCAAATGCTCGGCGAATCCGGCCGATTCGCCCCATCCCATCGCTTCAAAGGAAAAGATATTTGAAAAACTGTCACCGAGCAGGAGCACATCGGCTTCCTTACTTGGGCGCCACAGCGCGTTGCCAGTGACGACTTGTCGAATCGTCACTTTCTCCGGCGAAAAAAGCTTATCAGCTCCCGATAACTTCAACATCGCGGCGATATCGCCGCGCCCGACGATTTCCTTTTCAATGATCGACGGCGAGATGGGTTCTGCCGCTGCTGGCAACTGAAGAAAATCTGCCAACCTTTCCGCCACAAACTGCATCGTTTCGGGCCGCCAGTGCGTGTCGGTTTCGAGATAAAGGGGTCCGTTTCTTCCTCTGTCCATCAAAAACTGCGCAGGATCGAACACGCGCACTTTCTCTCGTTGGAGCCGGGCTTTGAATTCGTTGAAAGACGGATTGGCTAAGTCGCAACTGGCCCGAGCCCGATTGGCGTTGGACACGGCGAGCATTTCACCTTCAACACTTGGTTTCACTGACACCGGCACAACCACCAGATCGATTCCGCGGGCGGCAAGCTGATCGCGAAAATCGACGATCGCTCGAATCGGATCGGGCTGAACATGGTTGCCTTGCAAACGCCGTTTCATTCGGAGCGGATCGAGAAACGGCGGCCCGATCACATGATCGACATCGGCCCGATAAAACAGCCAGGGATCGTGACCCAAATAAACCTGCTCGTTGCCAGCGCCCAGCAGCACACTGAGGAGATATTGCATGCGCGGTAAGAGCCATTGCGAGACTAACGACTCGTTTTCCAGTGTGCGCTCGACGCGTTTCAGATCTTCAGAATGAGGAAGCCATGGCAGCGATTTGAAGATGGAAATCATCGGCAAGCGGCTGATCGAACCCGCGGTGCGAAATTCGCCGATAAGCTGAATCGCCGGAACAGCGGCAATCGTTAACAAGAACAGCGCAATAAGAGTTTGCCGCGTTCCCCGGGTAAACTTCGTATTCTTTAGCGCCAGCTCAGCCTCCTCTTCGCGCGGAAGTTTCCGATACTCCGGCGCTCCCCCCGGGGTCGGGTCGGCGTATCTTGGCAACGAATATTTCGGCGGAACAGGGGGAGCCTGCCATCTCATCCGTCGTAATAATTGTGTCGTTGGCGTCTTCAACGCGTTAGAAAATGAAATAGATAAAGGGATTGTATTCCTGGGTAGCCAGGACGATCAGCGCGAGCCAGCCGAGCGCGAAACAAGTCGCCGTCTTGGGCCAGGTCATTTCCTGGCTCCAATCCCAAGTCTGTCTCCCAAACCAAACAACGATTCCCGCGATCAGAATCGACAAGATGTAATAGGGTTTGTAAATCAGACCGCCAATCAGCGCCGCGTTCGGGAACGGCTGATTGAGGTGAAACATCGCGCCGAGATATCGGACGGCGCCCCGTAATGTTCCGCCGCGGAAAAACACCCAGCCGATCGTCACGATCACAAACGTGAGAGAGATCCGTACTAGCTTGGGCAAATTATGATAAACGCCTTTGCGGCCCTGGCTGCGCTCGAATGCCAGCATCCCTCCATGAATCCCACCCCAGACCACAAAGTTCCACGATGCGCCGTGCCATAGTCCGCCGATAAGCATTGTGACGATGAGGTTCGCGTACGTGCGCGGGAGGCCGTGCTGGTTACCGCCTATCGGGATGTAAAGATATTCGCGCAGCCAGGTTGAAAGCGAGATGTGCCAGCGCCGCCAGAAATCGGTGATCGATTGTGCGAGATACGGTGAATCAAAATTTTTCGCGAACACGAATCCAAACATCAGACCCAGCCCGATCGCCATGTCGGAGTAACCGCTGAAATCGAAATAAATCTGGAACGAATATGCAAGCGATCCGAACCACGCGTCGAGCGTTTGAATCGAGCCAGCGTCAAATGCTGTGTCCGCGATTTTACCGCACGGATTGGCCAGCAAAACTTTCTTCGCCAGGCCCATCATGAAAAACGCGACCCCGCGCGCAAATTTATCGGATGTAAGCCGGCGATTTTTGAGTTGATCGGCCAAGAACGAGAACTTCAGAATCGGCCCGGCAACCAAGTGCGGGAACATCGAAACGAAGCAGGAGAAATCGATAAAGTTGGCCATTGCCTCGGCGTTGCCTCGATAGACGTCGATCGTGTAGCTGAGCGCTTGAAACGTGTAAAAGCTGATGCCCAGCGGCAGCACCACGCGAAAAAACGTGTTCAATTCCGTGCCCTGCAATCCGACGCTTTGCAGCAACGAGTTGTAAGTATCGATGCCGAAGTTGAAGTACTTGAAAAAACCCAGGACAACGAGATTACAGACGATCGAGATCGTGATTGCCGTACGCCGGACGCGCGTCTTGCGCTGCTCAGGGTCGACAATTTTCACCGGCTGATGCCAGACTCGCCAGACTTGCCAGGTGTTGTGCGCGATGACCAGGCTCATCAGCCAATCGATAAATGTCGTGCCGAACATCAGCGCCATGAACCTTGGCTCGGCCCAGCCGTAGAATGTGTATCCGGCAACGATCAACCAGGCATTGCGCCAGCGTTGCCGGGCGCGGAACAGCGCGTAATAAACGAGCAGCGCGAAAGGCAGAAAATAGTAAATGAAAATGTGAGAGCTAAATACCACGCTCGATATTTGGTGCTTTTTTCCGCAACACGGTTATAAAAAACCTCCATTGAAGTCGATCCGAATCTTATCAGGCATCCGGGGGTGTTTGGAGCCAACGCTCCCCCGCGTCGCAGGGAATTTCGGCCCGTGGGCGGGCCGCCTCCAGTTTCCTGGTCCTGCGTGTCGTCTTGTTTACGCCGCTATTCTCATTTGTTTGTGTAATCCGAAAGTCTTCGCCGACGACTTGGGTCCGCTGTCGGAGTCGCAACAGAAATTCGTTAATGAACTGGCGGCCAAATCACGGACGGCTGAAAGTGAACACGCGGCCGTAATCCCCGGCGCAGATGGCTGGTTCTTTCTTTCCAGCGATATTCGATTTCTCTCGGTCGGCCAATTCTGGGGCGCTGACGCAGCGAAAGTCAGCCGGACCCATAAACCCGAATCGGCCGATCCAATTCCGGCGATTGTTGATTTTCATGATCAACTGAAACGTCGCGGGATCGATCTGCTGCTAATGCCGGTTCCGCCAAAGGCAGCAATCTATCCAGAGAAAATTTTGCCTGACATCGATCTGCATGGTGAAACGGCGGCTCCGTACCTGGCGCGATTTTACGACGAGCTACGGAAACGCGGAATTGACGTTGTCGATCTTTCACCAGTCTTCCTCCAAAATCGTGCCAGCGAGCACGGCCCAGTTTTTTGCAAGACCGATACGCACTGGTCCGGATTTGGCTGTGTTCTCGCGGCACAAACGATCAAGGACAAAATTCAAAAGGAGCTCGCCGGGCAGCCACGGAAAAATTACGCGGCAGAATGGAAAGAGATCACGATCAAAGGCGACCTTGGCGATCTTGCCGGGCCCAATGCAAAGAAGCTTGAGCCGGAAAAAATCGCGGTTCGAACGGTCAGCGAGAAAGAAACGGGCGCGGCAATAAATCCCGATCCAAACAGCCCCTTGTTGATTATTGGCGACAGCCACACGCTCGTGTTTCACGATTTTCTCGCGGAAAAATCCGGTTTGCTTGATCAGCTTGCGTACGAGAACGGCTTCGCGCCTGATTTGATAGGTACCCGTGGCTCGGGCGCTACCTCAGTCCGGGTCAGTCTATATCGACGCGCAAAAAAGGATCCCGATTACCTCGCTAAGAAGAAAGTGATCGTCTGGTGTTTCGCTGCCCGCGAATTCACCGAGTCAGACCAAGGCTGGGACAAAGTGCCGGTAGGTCAATGAGGGTGCCAACCTCCAACGCTCAGCGTCTTTCAAAGCGGCTAGCCTTCGTGGCAATCGCGTCAGGCATCGTCATCCATTCTCTTGCTCAAAACAGTCCAAGTCCGGCCGAGCCGCCGCGCGATCTCACGGTATTGACACTTGGCGATTCGCTCGGGTTGTGTGGATTCAGCAAACGGCTCGACGAGAAATTCCGGGCCGATCCGAGGGTGAAATCGGTTTTCACTTATTGCACGTGCGGCACGAATCCGCTGAGCTGGTTAAAAGAGAAACCCTATGCGCGCGTTCAGACGCATTGTGGTTACTGGAGTGTCGAATCGCGGCCGGATTCGCATGCATTCAAAGAATTGCGCGATACATATGGAACGCCGAGCGGCCATACCCCGACATCCCATGCGGTTCCCAAACTGGATGACCTCCTCGCCACGATCCAGCCGGACATACTCGTTATGCAAACAGGTTCGAACCTTTTCGGCCTATTTTCGGGGCGCGAAAAGGTAAAGCCCGACCGTGACGGGCCGACGTTGCGAAAATACCTCGTACCATTCGTCAAGAAAGCGATTACGCCACCGTCGAAGTTGCGAAAAATTTATTGGGTCGCGCCGCCCACGTCCGGGCGCGTTTCAGGCGAAGTTCAGGAATTCGTTTTCGAGCAAACGCAGAAAGGCATCGGCAGTGTAACTAGCGTGATCGATAGTCGAAAACTAATCGCGTATCCCTACAAACACATGGAGCCGGATAAGGAGCATTTCGTCGGCGAAGACATGAACAAGTGGGCAGACAAGGTGTGGGGAGAGATCGACCGCGATCTCTCTGCGCAGGCATGGTCGGATGCGCGCCCGCTCAGTGAGTCAATTGCGAAACTCGCGCCCGTGGCCACGCCGACTGCAACACCCGCAACGGCGTCGTTGATTGTAAAAGCGAAACTCGTTGCCAAAACGGAGCCGATTCGGCGGGAGCAATTACTCCCGTATCAGGAATTTCTGGTCGGATTCGTTTACGATGTGGAAGAAGTGATCGCGGGCGAGTACGGCGATAAACAAGTCTTGGTGATGCACCCGGCTTACATCGGCCTGAAGCCGCAATCACTTAGGAAATTTCGAATTGGCCGGACGTACGAGCTTCAGTTGCGCACATTAGACGGCTCGCTTTGGAGTACAGTAAAATCGAAGGACGATTCCGGCCGAATTGATCTGGAACCCTACATTCGGATCCAGGATGAAACCAGATACCCCCAGAGTGCCCGGTAAAAAAGATTGGTCGCCAATGATTCGCGGTGTTTCATTTTCGCTCGGGTTGCTGGTCGTCATCGGCTCCTTTGTCTTGGCGAACAAGCCCAAGAAGGCGTCGCCTCCGCCTCCACCACCGAAAGTGCTCATGATTGGCGATTCGTTATCAGTCGGCGGATTTGGCGAGTCTGTGCTAGAACATCTTGAACGCCAATTTGGGCGCCAGAACGTGGCCTTTTTCGCGTCGTGCGGGTCGTCGCCAGAGAGTTGGTTGCGAGATGAACGGGTGTTTCTTACGCGGTGCGGCTACCGCGAGAAGACGCCGACGAGCGATGTTTATCGCGATTATCACAACGGCAAGAAGCCGCCAGCCATGGCCACGCCCAAGATCGAGACGCTGATCGAGCGATACAAACCGACAATCGTGATTGTCCAGTTAGGAACCAACTGGATGGATCAGTCATTGTCCGACAATCAAATTCGCGCTGTCCTCGAGCGGTTCGTTAGCGTGGTGCACCGCGGCGGAACCCGAAAGCTGATCTGGATCGGGCCGCCGGATTCTTCGCGGTTTTCAAAGGTACAGAATCGGATTTATCGACTGATCCAGCAATCGGTTCGGCGGGGCGATCCAGTGATCGATTCACGTCGATTCACGCGTTATGTGTTGGGGAAGACCGGCGGCGACGGGATTCATTACAATAGCGAATCAGGCAAGGCGTGGGCCAGGCCGGTGATTGCCAGCATCGATCAGATTCTCGCAGCTGATATCGCGGCGCGCCGCAAAGTGGCAGCAACTCGTTAGCCGCGGGCGAACACAGACGGGCGAGTCCAGCGCCTGCTCAACAGTCGCGCACAGCGCGTATCAAGCGCACGCGACGCGTGGTGCGCGTTAACTTAAAGCCTTTTCAATAAACTGCATTCTGTTTCGATCGCCTTTATCCAGGTCATGGCCGTGGTGGAGAAGTTGGACGAGACCTCGGGGTTGGCGTTGCTCTTGGCGTTTGTGTAGGAGTCGCAGTTGCCGTCGGTGTAGGAGTTGGCGTGCCCGCTCCGGATGGCTCCTTATCGAAGAAAGCATCCTGCTGGGAACTTCCGTTGATCGTCACCCGCCCATCCACCCATGCATGGAGATGCTGGTTGCGCACCGAGGAGCCGTAGTCGTAGTCGCCCGCGTAGTTGGGGACAACAAAGGGGTCGAGCTGGTCAGGAAGCGGACTAATTACGTCCGAGAATGGTTGATCCGGCAGCCAACTCACGCCGTTGTCCGTGGACTTGCGTCCCCACTTTCTATAACACGGCACAGCTGGGTCGCCCTTTGTGCAGATCTCGGTCTCGCGCTCGTCGTACCACGTGGCAAAGACGCTGCCATCTGTGGCAACCGAGAGGCTGGGCTGCCATTGGGCGCGGGTAGTGTCGTCGGTGTTCAATTGGAATGGCGCGCTGAACGTCACGCCGCTGTCCGTAGAGCGGATGTAAAAGACGTTGCCGGGATCACCATTGACGGTGTTCCGAGAGGCATAAACGTAGTGAATTACATGGTTGAAGGCGGCTGGCTCTCCAGAACCCATGGTACGCCAATAGCCACCGTTATCGGAATACATGCAGGGAAAATAGCCAGGGCATCGAATCCGGCCCGGCGCTGGGAATGTGGGGCCGGAGTAGGTCAACGCCCAAGTGTTACCGCCATCGGTTGAGCCATAGATCCTGTTCGCCCGGTTGGTAAGGCTGCCACCCATATCGTCCATGCCAGCAATGTACACGTCGCCGGTGACCAGATCACCAGTGATGTGTACGTTGCGGATGGAGTTGGTCGAGATTTGTTGGGCGTTCGTCCAAGTGAGACCATTGTCGGTGGAGTAGCTGACAAAGATGGCCCCTGAAATGAAGTTGTCGTTCCAAGAAACGTACATGCGTCCGTAGAATGGGGAACTCGGGTTATTGTCTGCCCAGCCAGACTCTGCGTCGCTAAGCTCACCGTGAATGCAGCCGTGAGTCCAGCTATTGGGGTCCCATGGCGTGATAGACTTATAGTAGCCGATGCCGAAATCGCAGCTCGTATCCAGCCACACAGTGAACCACGTGCCGGAGGGACGGTTATAGATTACGACCGGACCTCCATAGGTACTGTCGAAAGGGCTTTGACCATTGGCCCTGGTGACACGGACAAAAGTGTTGCCGCCGTCGGTAGAGACTGATACGCCCCCGATGTTGGTTGGTTCAGCGCCGCTGCCTCGTGAATCTACGTAGGCGACGACTATATGGAGTGGGTTGTCCGGGTTGCCAGCGGTGAATGTCGTCGACTGTGTAACGTTGGGAAGGATCTCGGTGCCGGTTATCAGATTGACGTCCATTGTGCCGTAAGCCAATGAAGCCGGCAGCAGTTGTTGGATAAACCGGGAGACTTTACCAGCAGCGGTAGCTGATCCTCTTTGAGCCTCTGCGCAAAAAATCATGATTGCCTGGGCGCGAAAGTTTAGCTGCTTGTCGATGCCCTGCTCGTGAATTTTGGAACAGTCAAAGAGGGGGGCAACGAGCGGGTCGCTGCCATAATCAAGGCTCCGATATTTCTGCTGCGTTTTTGCAAAACTTGAAGCGGATACTAAGAACGGGCCAGAGCCCAGCAGCGCGAGGGAGATACCGACCAGAATCACAAAAAGGCCAATTAAAACGCGCAGACTGCCCAAGACAGATCGAGACAGCAGTTGCTTTTCATACATAGCTGGCTAGCAACTCGACAAAGCGCTTTTAATCGAAACAGCGGTACTTGTCGATCTGAATTGGCGGTTCAGCGTTGAACGTTGGAAGCCATTTTCGGCAAGCTCTCCGGGCAATGACGGACGATTTGTAGTAGACGGTGATTGATCATGGCGATTATTGATCAGCTGCAAAAAATCTCCGATACAATTTGGGAACTGCCGGCAACCTACAAAAAATTCATGCGCGTGCCGGCGCGGATCGTTGCGACTGAAAAACTTGTTCGCGAGATGGACGAAGCGGTTTACCAGCAGATCAGCAACGTCGCCACATTGCCCGGAATTGTGCGGTATGCGCTCTGCATGCCCGATGGGCACAGCGGTTATGGATTTCCAATCGGTGGCGTTGCGGCGATGGACGTAAACGAAGGCGGTGTCATTTCACCCGGCGGCATTGGGTTCGACATCAACTGCGGGATGCGCCTGGTGATCACCAATCTCACGCGCGACGATGTGCAGCCTCACTTGCATCAAATCGTAGACCGGCTTTATGAGCGCGTTCCCGCGGGAGTTGGAACACACGGGTTCCTGAAATTATCGCATCAGGATTTTCGCGATCTGGTCGAGCAGGGCGCGCGCTGGTGTGTCGAGCGCGATTACGGGTGGGAGGAGGACCTTGAAGTTACTGAAGAAAATGGCTGCATCTCCGGCGCCGATGCTTCGAAGATTAGCGAGCGTGCGGTCGAGCGAGGTTACAATCAAGTCGGTACGCTCGGTAGCGGCAATCACTACCTCGAAGTGCAGGTGGCGCGGCCGGAAGACGTGCGCGACAAACAACTCGCGGAAAAATTTGGAATCACGATCCCGAACCAGGTTGTAGTGATGTTTCACTGTGGCAGTCGCGGTTTCGGGCACCAGGTGGCAACGGATTACCTCCAGAAATTTCTGAAAGTGATGGAACCGAAATACGGAATAAAAATTTTGGATCGAGAGCTTGCATGCGCGCCGTTCGATTCGCCGGAAGGCCACGATTATTTCGCTGCAATGAAATGCGGACTGAACATGTCATTCGCAAACCGTCAGGTGATTCTCCACCGGATTCGCGAAGTTTTTTCCGAAGTGTTCGGTCGCAGCGCGGAGGATCTCGGAATGCGCATGATCTACGACGTTGCGCATAACACCGCGAAGCTCGAGCGCCACGTTGTCAATGGAAAGGAAAAGAGATTGCTCGTTCACCGCAAAGGCGCGACACGTGCGTTCGCGCCTGGACATGACGAAGTGGCGGCGCGTTACCGGGACATTGGCCAGCCAGTGATCATTGGTGGCTCGATGGAAACTGGCTCGTACCTGCTCGTGGGTACAGCATCAGGTGCAGAAACATTTTTCAGCACTGCGCACGGAAGCGGTCGCACCATGAGCCGCACCAAAGCGCGCAAGCAATGGCACGGCAAACAACTCCAGCGTGATTTGGAAGCGCGCGGCATTTACGTCCGCAGCACGTCATGGGCCGGCCTCGCTGAGGAAGCCGGCCCTGCTTACAAGAACATTGATGAAGTGATCGCGGCGACGGAACTGGCAGGAATTAGCAAGCCCGTCGTGCGATTCACGCCGATAGGGAACGTAAAAGGCTAATCACAATTCTGCTATGACTTCGCGTACTCCTATCACACTCATCACCGGTCCATTGGGCAGCGGCAAGACCACGCTGCTGCGTCACATTCTCGCGACGCGCCGCGCGAAAATCGCCATCGTGATGAATGAATTCGGCGAGATCGCAATCGATACCAAAATAATCCAAGGGAAAAACGTGCAGATCGCGGAGCTCGGCGGCGGCTGCGTTTGCTGCTCGTTGCTCGGCGAATTCGAGGCAGCAGTTACCGAGATCATCGAAAAAATTGCGCCTGAAATAATTGTGGTCGAGACCACTGGGCTTGCCGAACCCGAAGCGCTCGTGTTCAACATCCAGGAAGCGCTGCCCCAATGCCGACTGGACGGCGTCGTTTCAGTCATTGACGCGGACATGCTCGTTCGTTTTCCCGAACTGGGTCACACCACCCGCTTGCAGATCGAAGGCGCCGATATCCTGCTCTTGAACAAGATCGATCTTGTCGATGCAAAGCAAATCGAGTCGCTCGATGCCAAGCTGCGCGAAATCAATCCGAACGCTGCAATTGTTCATACCGAGCGCTGCCAAATCGATCCCGAACTCCTATTCGGCATCGGGCGCGAGAAAAAGATCGCGCCGCCACAGCATGAACATCAGCCAGAGTTCGAGTCGTTCACGTTCAGCTCCGACAAGACTTTCTCCCGAGATTGCTTCGAACGGTTCGCGGATGCTCTGCCAGCGAATATGATTCGCGCAAAGGGTTTCGTTCGCTTTCACGATGGCGCGAAGCTTTTTAATTTTGTGGCTGGGCGCTGGGAGCTGGAGCAGTTTGAGACCAATAAGACTGAGCTTGTTTTCATCGGAAAGGGAATCACGGCGAAAAAGTGTGAGATTCTCAGTCAGCTGGATGAGTGCGCGGCCAAGAATGACGAAGCTCGAGTGACTAAGGAATGACAAAGTCCGAATGACCAAACGATCAGCGATCAGTTCGCATTCTTTTTTCGTCACTCGTCATTTTCCTCATGCCTTATCAATATCTTGAAGACGTAGGGACCGCCGACATCGCGTTTGAAGCGACTGGCCGGGACTTGCCGGAATTGTTCGTGGCGGCGGCTGACGCGACGATGAATGTGATGATTGATAATCTCGACGCGATCGAGTCGCGCGAGACGCGGCAAATCGACCTCTCGAATGACAACATTGAAATGTTGCTCTTCGATTTCTTGCAGGAGCTTATTTATTTCAAAGACGCGAAGCGTCTTTTGCTGCGAGCTCGCGAGATGCAGATTGCGCAGAAAGACGAAGCATATTCTTTGAAATCGAAAGTTGTCGGCGAGCAATTGGACGAGACTCGTCACCAGCAGCGGGCGGACGTGAAAGCGGTCACGCTTCATGGTTTTTCTGTCGAAAAGCGTGACGGCGGTTGGAGGGCGAGAGTGCTCTTGGATATTTAAGGCGGATCGAGCTCCGAATCCACAGATCGATCCGCAGCCGACACGGCTGCCACTACAGAAGGCCTACTTTGGTTCCAGCGCAACGTAACCGCTGCGGCCTGGCCATAGACGCGTATCAAAATCTTCTCGTTAGGCTTCAGTTTTTTGTTGGCGGCGACCAGGTCCCTCGCATTCTTGACCAGCTGCTTGTTGACGGCTCCGACCGATGGCAAAAGAATCGCTGAAGGCGCAAATCTATCAGGCGTAAGCCGCAGTCACTTCGCCAACGTGTTGAGGAGTCGCCGCGGCGACCGTTTCACCTTTATTGGCAATCCAACTCGGCGCTGCGTCAAGGGCGCGGAAATGGTGTCGGGCGTGGCCGCGGCGTCGGAGTCGGTCTCCCAACCGGTGTTGGTGTGGCTGTAGGTGTCGCGGATGGTGTAGGCGACGGTGTTGGTGTGGGAGTGACTGTTGGTGTCACTGTTGGCGTAGGTGTTGGAGTGGGCGTCACCCCTCCCGGTGCTGCGGCCAGGCCTGATAATTGTGTAATACCTGTGTTAAACAGGAGCGTCTTGGTTCCAGTGAGGGGATCGATTGAGTAGAGATCTCCGTTAGGAGAGCCGCCGTAGAAGTTTCCGTCAGTAGCGAACGCAATATCAGAAATCACCGCTTCCATCGGTCCGATCGGTGTCAGCACCCCGGTGACTTGGTCAATCAGATCAAGATCTTCCAAGTGACCTGAGGAATTCCCACGGGAACCATATAAGACATCTAAGGAATCGAAAGCGATCCCGGGACAGAATGAGTTCCCGGAGCCCACCAGCGTCAGTGAACTAAGAACATTTCCGTTCGATGGATCGATTGTCAGGAGCTTGCCGACACTCACGCTATTATCAAAAGAGCTACCATAAAGGACCCCTTGCGAGTTGAATCGGAGACCGTCGACAGCTGCGTTAGGATCAGAGAGCAACCCGATGACAGTCGCGTTGCCGGTGGCGGGATCGATCGTCAACAAAGTGCCCTGGTTAGCGCTTCCTCCGGAAACGCCATAAAGGGTGCCGTTACCATCAAACGTGATGCAACCGAGACGATCGAAACCAGTGTCCCCGACAAGAGATGCGCTGTGTGTTGTGACGTCAATTAGCCAGAGTCGCCCGCCACCATTGGCATTATCGCCACCAGTCGAGCCGTAAAGGACAGTATCGGTAGGAGAGAAGACGTTGACCGTGCCCGTCATGCCCAGTGCGCAGTGAGCAAAACAAAAGTAAGAGTAAGTGCCAGGCTCTCCAAAGGTGTGTTCGTACACCGTACCCGTGTTGGAAAGCGTTCCGGTATCGCAGTTCGTGTCATCGGGAGAGCAAAACTGTCCGTCGACAGTACAAGGATCACCACTGGTTACGCTGTGGCCGTTGCCGGCCCACGTCCATCGCACCGTGGTACCCGCCGAGATGGTAAGTGAGTCAGGATCAAACGCGAAGGCGGGTCCTACCTGAACATCGAAGATCTGGCCGGTACCTGATGGCGCGCCGTTCGCAGCTGGCCGGCCGTTTTGATCCACAATGTGGATCTCATGGGCGATGGGCCTTTTCTGGTGCGTCGTTGCGAGACGTTTGTTGTTCGGTCCAGCTTGCGACAAAAATACCGTTGCAAACGTCGTTACCAGCAAACAAGCGATTCGTAGTGCTGCGCTTAATCGTTTCATTGTTTTCATTCCTTTCTGTCCTGGGTCTGTTAGGGATTCTCGATTTCAGTTTTTATCGATACCGAACCGCGGCGAACTTTGTGCGGTTCGGCGCTGAGGCGACGATATTGCCCAAGAGTTTGGAATAAAGGCAAGGAGAAACTCGTCAGAATGAGACCTTGTGAGAGCTTCACGCGATGCATAGGTCATATGCAGTCCACTCATCCTTCGCACATTTCGCGATTGCGAGGGGCGCGTTGTCTCTAAGAACGTTGGCGCCGCGGGAACTCGCGAGTTTCTTTCGCGAGTTCCCGCATAAAGTTTTTCAACTGACGATTACGGCGGTGTCGGGCGTGGGAACGGAGTCGGCCGTGACCGCGGCGTTACTCTGGGCGTAGCCGTAGGTGGCGGCGTCATCGATGGCGTAGGCGTAACGCTAGGCGTTACCGACGGTGTTACGCTTGGCGTCGGCGTCGGTGTAGGCGATGGTGGCACAGACGGCGTCGGTGTGGGCGTCGGAACCGGCCCTGCCGCGCAGAACAGCTCCATAGAGGCTACGGGGACACCGGTGTTATCATAGCCACCCGCGAGCCAAATTCGCGTCGTACCGTCGGTGTCGGTAGGAAAGTTCCGCCTGGCAGTGACAAATGGATCACCGATTGACCAGCTATCGGTGTTAGGATCGTAAATATCCACCTCGTTCGAAGGATTGGGTGCGACTCGACCGCCGCCCATGACCCACATTTGCCCATTGAAGTTAAGCGCTCGCGTCTCTCCAGTAGCTCTTGGTATCGCTGCTATCGTCCCAGTGCTGTTGCCGACCGG
>Ga0081455_10001759_pt1 | contig 26177 bp, 25 predicted proteins | sample TabmetS3T2R1_FD_70207 | JGI IMG/M metagenome (GOLD analysis project Ga0081455, IMG submission 70207) | Tabebuia heterophylla rhizosphere microbial communities from the University of Puerto Rico - S3T2R1 | ecosystem: Host-associated > Plants > Roots > Rhizosphere ...
ACAAGTACTGGTTCCGGGTTGAGATGTCCGGGCTGGAGAACATCCCGGACGACGGCGGCGCGTTGATCGTCGCCAACCATGCCGGCACCATGGCCGCGATCGACGCGGTGATGGTGCAGCTGGGCATCCACGACGAGCACCCGGCCAGCCGACCGCTGCGGCTGCTCGGCGCCGATCTGGTCTTCCAGACCCCGGGCCTGGGCGAGTACGCCCGCAAGGCCGGCTCGACGCTGGCCTGCAATCCCGACGCGGAGCGGCTGCTGTCCACCGGCGAGCTGGTGGGGGTGTGGCCGGAGGGCTTCAAGGGGATCGGCAAGCCGTTCTCCGAGCGCTACAAGCTCCAGCGCTTCGGCCGCGGCGGGTTCGTCACCGCCGCCCTCAGCGCGGGCGTACCGATCATCCCGTGCTCGATCGTGGGCTCGGAGGAGATCTACCCGAAGCTGGGCGAGGCCAAGTTGCTGGCCCGCCTGCTCGGCCTGCCCTACTTCCCCCTCACCGCCACCTTCCCCTGGCTGGGCCCGCTGGGCCTGATCCCGCTCCCCAGCAAGTGGCTCATCTCCTTCGGCGAACCCATCCCCACCGCCCACCTCACCGAACACGCCGACGACCCCATGCTCGTGTTCAACCTCACCGACCAGGTCCGCGAAACCATCCAGCAAACCCTCTACAACCTCCTCCGCCACCGCCGCACCGCCTTCTTCTGAGCGGCCGACCCGCGCGGGTGCGTAGGGTGCGAAGGGTGGGGGTCTGGGCCGCGCTGGAGCGGCGGGTGCGGGGGACGGTCGGTGGGCTGCCGCGTGAGGTCGGGGCGCTGGTGGCGGTGGCGTTCTTCGTGGCCGTGGGGTTCGGGATCCTGGCGCCGGCCATCCCGCTGTTCGCCAGCCGGTTCGGGGTGTCGAAGACGGCTGCCGGGGCGGTGCTGAGCGCGTTCGCCTTCGCCCGGCTGGGGACGGCGCCGTTCGTGGGACGGCTGGTCAACCGGGTCGGGGAGCGGCTGCTGCTGGGCGTCGGGATCGGGATCGTGGCGGTCTCGTCCGCGGTGGCCGGGCTGGCGGGCAGTTACTGGCAGCTGCTGGTGCTGCGCGGCGTCGGCGGCGTCGGGTCGATCATGTTCAGCGTCAGCTCCGCCAGCCTGCTGATCCGGGTCACGATCCCGGCGCAGCGGGGCCGGGCGCAGGGTGCCTTCGCCGGCGGCTTCCTGCTCGGCTCGATCACCGGACCGGTCTTCGGCGGGGCGCTGACCTCCTGGTCACTGCGCGCCCCCTTCTTCCTGTACGCCGCGACGCTGGTCGTCGCGGGCGTGGTCGGCATGTGGGCGCTGCGCGGCAGCAGCATCGGCGGCCGGGTCGAATCGGCCGGCGCCGCGACCGTACTGACCCTGGGCGCCGCCCTGCGCAACCGCTCCTACCGGGCGGCCCTGGCCAGCTCCCTGTCCGGCCAGTGGGCCGTCGTGGGCGTCCGCAGCGCCCTCCTGCCGCTGTTCGTGGCCGAGGTGCTGCACCTGCGGCCGTTCTGGACCGGGGTGGCCTTCTTCGTGGCCACGGCCGTCAGCGGCGCCCTGCTGCTGCCCTCCGGCCGGTACGCCGACCGCAGGGGCCGCCGCCCGGTGCTGCTGGCCGGCCTGGCCGCCGGCGCCGCCGGCCTGGCCGTACTCGCCGCGATCCCGCACCTGGCCGGCGTACTGGCCTCGATGGTGCTGCTCGGCGTCGCCGGGGCCGCGCTGGCCACCGCGCCGGGCGCGATCGTCGGCGATGTGGTCGGCTCCCGCGGCGGCACGGTCGTGGCCACGTACCAGATGGCCGGCGACATCGGTGCCATCGGCGGGCCGCTGCTCGCGGGCTGGCTCGCCGACCACTCCGGCTACCCGCTGGCCTTCGGCGTGGCCGCCCTCATCGCCGCCGCGCCGCTGGCCGTCGTGGCCACCGCGCCGGAGACCATCGCGCGCGGCACGCAGCCGCCGGAGGTCGGGCAGGTGGGCGAGCCGGAGGCCAGCGGCCGGCTGTCAGCCGCGGGCTCGTAGCCGCCGGCGCGCGGCGATCGTGCCGACCACCGCCCCGGCGGCCACACCCGCGCCGAGCACGGACGGGATGCCGATCTTGGCGGCCTTCCGCCCGGTCCGGAAGTCGCGGACCTGCCAGCCGTGCTGCCGGGCCTGGGCGCGCAGGCTGGAGTCGGGGTTGATCGCCACCGCCGTCCCGACCGCGCTCAGCATCGGCAGGTCGTTCGCCGAGTCGCTGTACGCCGTGCAGCGCGCCAGGTCCAGCCCTTCCCGTACGGCCAGCGCGCGGACCGCCTCCGCCTTGGCCGGCCCGTGCAGGATCTCGCCCATCAGCCGGCCGGTGTAGGCGCCGTCCTCGATCTCCGCGACCGTACCGAGCGCGCCGGTCAGGCCCAGCCGGTGCGCGATGACCGAGGCCAGCTCCACCGGCGTCGCGGTCACCAGCCAGACCCGCTGCCCGGCGTCCAGGTGCAGCTTGGCCAGCGCGTGCGTGCCCGGCCAGATCCGCTCGGCCATCTCCTCGTCGTAGATCTCCTCGGCCAGCGCGACGATCTCGTCCACCGGCTTGCCGGCCACGAACGCCAGCGCACCCTCGCGCGCGGCGTGGATGTCGTCGTGGTTCTCCTTGCCGCCGGCCCGGAACTTCACCTGCTGCCAACCGAAGGCGGCCAGGTCGCGCCAGGTGAAGTACTTGCGGGCGGCCAGCCCGCGGGCGAAGTGGAAGATCGAGGCGCCCATCATCATCGTGTTGTCCACGTCGAAGAAGGCGGCGGCGGACGGGTCCGGGGGGACCTCGAGCGCGGCCTCGACCTCGGCGGCGGCCGCCGAGGCGGCCCCGGCCACCACGGCCCGCTCGGCCCGGTTGTCGACCCGGTGCCACGGCAACACCCGCACGCGGTACGCCCTCCCCGCAATTGGCGCGATCTCCATCGAGCCTAGGGCATCGCGGTCACCGGCGACCGGTGCCGGGGACCGCTGGCGCTCACTTGCGGCAGAGCGCGCCCAGCAGCCGGCACACCACGTCCGGCGACGGCGTCGCCTGCCCGGACGCGGTCGGCAGCACCCCACCCGGCACGACCGGGGCGCCGCCGGCGCTGGTGGGCGCGGCCGTACTGGCCACCGGCGGCGCCGAACCGCCCGGCGCGCTGGTGCCTGCGGACGGGGCCTGCGTCGGGTCGGGGTTGCCGCCACCCGGGCCGTTGGTCTGGCCGGGCGGTGCCGTGGTTGACCCGGGAGCGCCGGGCGTACCGGACTTGGCGCAGGTGGCGCAGTGCGGGATCGGGCCGAGGTTGTCGACTGCCGTGCCCTGCAGGCACGCCAGGCACGGCAGTGCCACCCGCAGGTCGGCGAGCCGGCGGTCCAGCTGATCCAGCAGGCCGAGGGAGTCGGTCGCCCGCCGCGCCGCGTCGCTCGGCATCCGCGGCCGCAGCGCGGTCAACGCCGCGCGCTGCTCCGCGGACCAGCCCGCGAGCTGGGTCAGCAACGGGTCGGACCGCTGCTCGACGGCCAGGCCGGTCAGCAGCGACGCACCCTCGTTGGTGCTCCGGTCCATGTCGTCCAGGGCGGCCAGCATCTGACCGGTGCCGGCGGACCCGAGCGTGCCGCTGCCGCCGGCCGGGCTGCCGGGCGCGACGCCGCTGCGGGACAGCAGCGAGTTGATCTCCTGCAGCCGCTCGCGGGCGAAGCTCAGGTTCCGTTCGCCGCGGTCCCGCGGGTTGTGCAGCAGCGCCAGCTCCAGGTTCTCGCTGCTGCGCTTGATCGCGTACAGGGAGTCGCCCGGTACGGCGCGGCTGCTGGCCAGCAGGGTGAGGCCGCTGATCAGGACGAGCGCGGCCAGCGTGCCGGCCAGGAACGCCAGCCTCGGGCTGCCGGCCCGCCCGCCGAGCCGCTGGGTACGGCCACCGCGCGGCGCCGGCACCACGGGCGTACGGGCCCTGGGGGCGGCGGGTGAGGTCACGGTGGCGTGGGCGATCAGCCGTGCGCGCAGCCGGTCGCGGAACTCCGGCTCGGGGGCGGCCTCGATCTCCAGCTCGCGCAGCGCCTGGGTGATGGAGACCAGCCGTACGGACTCCTCGTCGTCCGCGAGCTGCCTGGCCACGTCGGCGCCCGGACGGTCGACGGCCAGGTCTGCCAATCGGGCAAACTCGGCCGCCCGCCGTCGGCGGGGCGCCAGACCATTCATCGACTGCTCCAGGGAAGGTGGTCCGCGGCCGCTACGGCGGCTACAACCATCAACGACCGGGCGACCGGCCGAGTTACGCACACGCTCCGTGCCCAGCCCATTACCGAAATCCCTCCGGCAGCAACCCGGCGAGCCGCCGAACCGCCCGATGCTGCAAGGCTTTGATGGCTCCCTCGTTCTTGTCCATGACGGCCGCGGTCTCGGCCACCGACAGCCCTTCCAGGAAGCGGAGCACGATGCATTCCTGCTGCTCGGCGTTGAGTTGCTTGACGCACCGGAGCAGTTCGGCGTTGGACAGCCGGTCGAGTACGGCCTCCTCCGGGCCGTCCTCCTGCTGGTCGGCGTCGAGCATGTCGGCGGTGGAGATCTCCAACCGGTACCGGCTGGATTTCACGTGGTCCAGCACGATGTTGCGCGCGATGGTGATGAACCACGCCCCGATGTCGCGGCCCTGGTTGGTCACCGACCCGATCCGCCGCCAGGCCCGCAGGAACGTCTCGCTGGTGAAGTCCTCGGCGGTGCTCCGGTCGCCCACCCGGTAGTAGATGTAGCGGTGCACCAGGTCCACGTACCGGTCGTAGAGCTGCCCGAAGGCGTCCGCGTGCCCGGCCTGCGCCTGCTCGACCAGCTCCCAGACCGAGGCGTCCGGCTCGGTCGAGGTCGAGGGCGGGGCCGGCGCCGGGGTGGGGGTCGGCGCGGGCGCGGCTCCGTTCGGCCCGCCGGGTGCGGGCGCGGCCTGCTCGGCCGGTCGCGGGTACGGGCGCGGCCGGGCGCCCAGCTGATCGCGGGCACCGGGGCCGCCGGTCGGGTACGGGCGCGGTCCCGGCCGGGGCGGTTGCGCGGCCGGTCCGGGTCGCGGGCCCGGCCTCGGCCGCGGCGACGGTCTGGGGTGCGCGGTGCTGGGCCACGCCTCCCCGGGCGGTGCATGCCGGCGTACCAGCCGACCCAGGCCACCGAGGGCCGGCCGGTGCCCCTCCAGCAGCGGTGTCCGTACGGCCTCGACAGCCTGCGACAGCGCACGCAGACCTTTGCCGAGCGGGCGCCCTGCGGCGTACGCGCTCATCCAATCCCCAGCTTCGATCGCCGAGTCCCGGACATGATGGGTCGCCGGCCCGCGCCCCCTGCCCGAATCCCCGTGTTGGACGTGCTGTCACTGCACCACCGTGCAGACCAGACCCAGCGCCCCGTGTGCCACCGTGGACACCGGGCGCTAAGTCGACTCCGTACGGTTACAGCGTTCATACCTTGCGTAGTGTTACGGCGGTAGGTGTAGTCCACCAGGTCCGCAAAATTTCCACCCGGGTCAGTGCCCGGATACGCGCTGGGTGTGCGCACGGGCATCAGCACAGACTGCCCGACTGCAACCGATCCCGCATAGTTTCGGAGTGTGTCAGACTGCCCTGCGTGGTGGAGTCACCCGCAGTCGTGGGCAATGTGGCCGACCTGGTGCGTAATGCGGCCGAAAGGCAGCCGGTACGCACCGCGCTGGTGGCCGGCGACCAGCGGCTGACGTGGGCCGAGCTGGACGCGCGGGTGGACCGGACGGCCACCGCGCTGCGCCGGCTCGGGCTGGCCGGCGGCGACCGGGTGGCGCTGCAACTGGGCAACACCGTCGATTTCGTCGCCTGCTACTTCGGGGCCCTGCGCGCCGGCCTGGTCGCGCTGCCGCTGAACGTCTCGTACACGGTGCCCGAGCTGCACCAGATGCTCACCGACTCCGGCGCCGCGGTGCTGGTCACCTCGACGGTCGCCACCATCGAGGGGCGCGCCGGGCTGCCGGGCGGCCTCGCGCTGGTCGTACCCGGCCGGATCGCCCCCGAGGGTGCCGCCGCCCTGGACGACCTGCTGGCCGCCGCGCCGGCCGGCCCGTACGCCGGGCAGCAGCCGACCGGGCCCGAGGACCTGGCCGTGCTGCTGTACACCAGCGGGACGACCGGCAGGCCCAAGGGCGCCATGCTCACCCACCGCGCGCTGCTGGCCAACCTGGACCAGTGCGCCGCGCTGGAGCCGCCGCCGTTCGTCGCCGACGACACCGTCCTGCTCGCCCTCCCGCTGTTCCACGTGTACGGCCTCAATCCCGGGCTCGGCATGCTGGCGCTGGCCGGGGCGACCGGGGTGCTGGTGGACCGGTTCGACGCGGTGCGGACGCTGGAGACGATGGCCGCCGAGCAGGTGACCGTGGTGATCGGCGTACCGCCGATGTACCTGGCCTGGATCGGCGCGGACCCGGACGCGCTGTCGGCCGGCTTCGCCACGGTACGCACCGCGATCTCGGGCGCCGCGCCGCTCGGCGCCGCGGCGTACCGGCGGATCGCGGCGGCCGGGGTGAGCGTGCACGAGGGGTACGGGCTGACCGAGGCGGCGCCCGCGGTGACCTCCACGCTGGTCGGCGGGACGACCTGGCCCGGCAGCGTGGGCTGGCCGCTGCCCGGCGTCGAGGTACGCCTCCAGGACGCCGACGGCGAGGAGGTCGAGGACGACGACCCCGGCGAGATCGTGGTCCGCGGCCCGAACCTCTTCTCCGGGTACTGGCCGGACGGGCGGGACGGGCCGGACGAGGACGGCTGGTGGGCCACCGGCGACGTGGCGTACGCCGACGACACCGGCGCGCTGCACCTGGTCGACCGGACCAAGGAGCTGATCATCGTCAACGGCTTCAACGTGTACCCGGCCGAGGTGGAGGCGGTGCTGGACAGCCACCCGGACGTGACCGAGAGCGCGGTGATCGGCATCCCGGACGAGCGCACCGGCGAGGCGGTCCGGGCGTACCTGGTCTCCCGCCCCGGCGCGTCCCTGGACGTACCGGCCGTGCTCGCCTTCGCCGGCCGCTCGCTGGCCCGCTTCAAGCTGCCCACCAGCGTGCAGGTCGTACCCGAGTTGCCGCACAGCGCCGCCGGCAAGGTCCGCAAGGGCGAGCTCCGGGAAGCCAGCGCGACGGGGTGAGTGGCCACGAGGTGACCCTGCTGGGCCGGGTGGGGTGTCACCTGTGCGAGGTCGCGCGCGGGGAGATCGAGCGGATCTGCGGTGAGTTGGGTACGCAGTGGCGCGAGGTCGACGTCGACGGCGATCCCGAGTTGCGTGCCGAGTACGGCGACCGCGTCCCGGTCATCCTGGTGGACGGCCGGGAGCACGACTACTTCGAGGTGTCGGAGAAGCGGCTGCGGACTGCGTTGAGCTAACGCAGTCGCGGGCGGCACATCTCCTCGCCCCGCACCACCCGCCCGGCGGCCACCTCGGCCTGGGCGTGGCGCAACTCGGCCATCGTGTCCGGGCTGGACAGCACCGACACGGTCTCTTCCAGCGTGGCCAGCTCGGCCGGCGCGACCAGCACGGCGGCTGGTCGGCCGCGGCTGAACACCGCCACCCGATCCCCGGTACGTTCGACCCGCCGCACCAGCTCGGTCAGCCTGGCGCGGGCCATCCCCAGTGGATACCCGTTCACGGCACACAGCGTAGGGGGATGACCCCGGTCGCGGGTTACGTCAGAGTGACTAGTTGTGAACCAGGCCACTGGGTTGAGCGAGGACCACCACGCCAGCGGCGATCGACTTTGTGCTTACGTTCACAAGTCGTTACGGTGTCGGAGACGATCTGCCAATACCACAGGATGGCGCCGGCGGCTTCGCCGGGGTGCCTTGCTGTGTACGGGTGGACGCGCTGAGTTGCAGTGGCCCCGGGGCGCACCGGGACGGCTGTCCGAGCAAGGGGGACGGGTGACGCAGGAGCGCGAGCCGGCGCAGGCCAGCCAGCGCGATGCCAAGCAGCGGTGGCGCACCATCCCGGAGGCGACCGTGGCCCGCCTCGCGGTGTACCTGCGGGTGCTCACCGCGCTGGGCGAGCAGAGCACGAACACCGTCTCCAGCGAGGAGCTGGCCGCCGCCGCCGGGGTCAACTCGGCCAAGCTCCGCAAGGACCTGTCCTACCTCGGGTCGTACGGCACCCGCGGGGTCGGGTACGACGTGGCGATCCTCACCGAGCAGATCTCCCGGGCGCTGGGCCTGGGCCAGCACCGCAGTGTGGTACTGGTCGGTATCGGCAATCTGGGCCACGCGCTGGCCGGGTACGCGGGATTCGCCACCAAGGGTTTTCACATCGCCGCGCTGTTCGACGCCGACCCGCAGCTGATGGGCGAGGTGATCGCCGGGCTGCCGGTCCGGGCCATGGACGAGCTGGCCGAGGTCTGCCGTGCCGAGCACGTCTCGATCGGCGTGATCGCGACCCCGGGCGCCGCCGCCCAGGACGTGTGCGACCGGCTGGTCGCCGCCGGGGTCACCAGCATCCTGAACTTCGCCCCGGTGGTCCTCGCGGTGCCGCCCGGCGTGGACGTACGCAAGGTGGACCTGAGCGTGGAGCTGCAGATCCTGTCCTTCCACGAGCAGCGCAAGGGCCTGGAGGCGATCTCGTGAGCTTCCTGGTGGTCGGCCTGTCGCATCACACCGCGCCCGTCCCGCTGCTGGAGCAGGCCAGCATCCCCGGCAGCGAGGTGCCCAAGGCGCTGCACGAGATCAGCCAGGGCGCGTACGTCGCCGAGGCGATGCTCGTCTCCACCTGCAACCGCGTCGAGGTGTACGCCGACGTGGAGCGATTCCACGGCAGCCTGCAGGACGTGACGCACGTGCTCGCCCGCAACGCCGGGGTGGAGCTGACCAGGCTCGCCGAATTCCTGTACGTGCACTACGAGGACGCCGCGGTCGAGCACCTGTTCACGGTGGCCGCCGGGCTGGACTCGATGGTGCTGGGCGAGTCCCAGATCGTCGGCCAGCTGCGGCTGGCGTACCAGACGGCGATCGAGGAGGACACCGTCGGCCGGGCGCTGCACGATGTGGTGCAGCGCGCGCTGCGGCTGGGCAAGCGGGTCCGCTCCGAGACCGGGATCGACCGGGCCGGCGCCTCGCTGGTGTCGCACGGGCTGACCGAGACCGAGCGCACGCTGGGCCCGCTGGCCGGGCAGCGCGCGCTGGTGGTCGGCGCTGGCTCCATGGGAGCGCTCTCAGTGGCCACGCTGCGCCGCGCCGGCATCACCGACATCGCGGTGGCCAACCGTACGCTGGCCAACGCGCAGCGGCTGGCGGCCAGCACCGACGGCACCCCGGCCGGCCGCGCCGGCACCCTGGACGACCTGCCGGACCTGCTGGCCGAGGCGGACCTGGTGGTGGCCGCGACCGGCGCCGCGGGCGTGGTGGTCAGCTACGACGTGGTCGAGCAGGCCATGACCGGCCGCGCCGGCCGCCCCCTGGCCGTACTGGACCTGGGCCTGCCCCGGGACGCCGACCCCGGCGTCGCGCACCTGCCGGGCGTGGCGTACGTCGACATCGCGGTGCTCGGCGAGCGGCTGGCCGGCTCGGGCCGCGCGGCCGACGTGGAGGCGGCCCGGCGGATCGTCGCCGAGGAGGTGACCCAGCACCTGGCCGCGCTGCGGGCCGGGCTGGTCGCGCCCACGGTGACCGCGCTGCGGGCCCGCGCCGACGAACTTGTCGCGGCCGAACTGGCGCGCCTGCACCAGCGGCTGCCCGACCTGGACGAACGTTCCCGCCGGGAGCTGGACCGTACCGTGCACCGGGTGGCCAACCAGCTCCTGCACGCCCCGACGGTCCGGGTGAAGCAACTGGCCGAGTCGCCCGGCGGCGACGTGTACGCCACGGCGCTGCGCGAGCTGTTCGAGCTGGATCCGGCCGCCCCCGAGGCGGTCAGCACGCCGACCGTGGCGCTACCGGAACACTACGAGGACGGTGACATGCTGTGATACCGGCTAACCGCACGCTACGGGTGGGTACCCGCCCGAGCGCGCTCGCCAGGGCCCAGTCGGCCCTGGTCGCGGCCGGCCTGGAACGGGTCCTGGAGCGGCCCGTGGCGCTGGTGCACGTCAGCACCCATGGCGATGAGTCGGGCGCGCCGATCACCTCCTTCGGCACCACCGGCGTGTTCGTCTCGGCCGTACGCGAGGCGCTGCTTGCCGGCGAGATCGACTGCGCCGTCCACTCGTACAAGGACCTGCCGACGGCACCCGCCGACGGGCTGACGCTGGCCGCTGTCCCGGCCCGCGAGGACCCGCGGGACGCCCTGGTGGCCCGCGACGGGCTCACCCTGGGCGAGCTGCCGCCCGGTGCCCGCATCGGTACCGGTGCCCCGCGCCGGGTGGCCCAGCTGCGGGCGCTCGGGTTCGGCCTGGAGATGGTCCCGGTACGCGGCAACGTCGACACCCGGATCGGCAAGGTGGCCTCCGGCGAGCTGGACGGGGTGATCCTGGCCCGCGCCGGGCTGTCCCGGCTGGCGCTGCTGGCGGTGGTCAGCGAGACGCTGGATCCGATCCAGATGCTGCCGGCGCCGGCCCAGGGCGCGCTGGCCGTGGAGTGCCGCGCCGGGGACGACGACGTGGAAAAGTTGCTCATCGGGCTCGATGACCCGTATACCCGTGCGGCGGTGGCAGCAGAGCGCGCGCTGCTCGCCACGCTGGAGGCGGGCTGCTCGGCGCCGGTCGCCGCGCTGGCCGAGGTGGTCGAGGGTGAGGACGGGATGGAGATCTTCATTCGCGGTTCGGTGACCGCGCTGGACGGTTCGGACTCGGTCCGGCTGTCCGCGACCGGGCCGCTCACGGACGCGGCGGAGGTGGGCCGACGGCTGGCCCACGAGCTGCTGGACGTGGGCGCCGCGGAGCTGATGGGGGACCGGCCGTGACCCGGCCAACGGGGGTCGTCGCGGGTACGCGGGGCGGCCAGGGACGTACCGATCGTGGAGCCGAGTAGATGAGCAAAGCAAGGAAGACGGCAGGGCGGATCACCTTCGTGGGGGCTGGCCCGGGCGACCCGGGGCTGCTGACCGTACGGGCCGTCGAGGTGCTGCGGGCCGCCCAGGTACTCGTCCTGGACCCGGACGTGCCGGAGACCCTGGTGCAGGGCGCCGGTGGGCCGGTGGCCGCCGACGCCGACGTACGCCCGGCGGTCGGCGAACCGGCCGACGTCGCCAAGATGCTGACGACCGAGGCCAGGGCCGGGCGCAACGTGGTCCGGCTGGTGGCCGGCGACCCGCTCACCACCGACGCGGTGGTGAAGGAGGCGCAGGTCGTCAGCCGCAGCTCGGTGCCGTTCGACGTGGTGCCCGGCGTACCCGCGGCGGTCGGCGTGCCGGCGTACGCGGGGGTGCCGCTGGGCTCGGTGCACACCGCCGCCGACGTCCGTACCGACGTGGACTGGGCCGCGCTGGCCGCCGCGCCGCAGCCGCTGGTGCTGCTGGCGACCGCCACGCACCTGGGCAAGATCGCAGCGGCGCTGGCCGAGCACGGGATGGCCGCCGGTACGCCGGTGGTGGCGACCGCCGAGGGCACCGGGCCGCACCAGGCCAGCGTGCTCACCACACTGGCCGAGCTGGAGCGGGCGGCCGGCGAGCTGACCGGTCCGCTGGTGGTCAGCGTCGGCGCGGTGGCGGCGCAGGCCGGCAAGCTCGGCTGGTGGGAGTCGCGCGCCCTGTACGGCTGGAAGGTGCTGGTGCCGCGCACCAAGGAGCAGGCGGCGGCGATGAGCGAGCGGCTGCGCCAGCACGGCGCCAGCTCGTTCGAGGTGCCGACCATCGCGGTGGAGCCGCCGCGGACGCCGGCCCAGATGGAGCGCGCGATCAAGGGCCTGGTCACCGGGCGGTACGAGTGGATCGTGTTCACCTCCACCAACGCGGTGCGGGCGATCCGGGAGAAGTTCACCGAGTTCGGGCTGGACGCCCGGGCGTTCGCGGGCGTGAAGATCGCCTGCGTCGGCGAGGCCACCGCGGACGCGGTCCGGTCCTTCGGCATCGAGCCGGAGCTGCTGCCCTCGGGTGAGCAGTCCTCGGCCGGGCTGCTGGAGGTCTTCCCGCCGTACGACGCGGTGCTGGACCCGATCGACCGGGTGCTGCTGCCGCGCGCCGACATCGCCACCGAGACGCTGGCCGAGGGGCTGCGCGCCCGCGGCTGGGAGATCGACGACGTGACGGCGTACCGGACCGTACGCGCGGCGCCGCCGCCGGCCGACACCCGCGAGGCGATCAAGACCGGCGGGTTCGACGCGGTCTGCTTCACCTCCTCCTCCACCGTGCGCAACCTGGTCGGGATCGCCGGCAAGCCGCACACCCGTACGGTCGTGGCCTGCATCGGGCCGCAGACCGCGGCGACGGCCCGCGAGTTCGGGCTGCGGGTGGACGTGGAGCCGGAGGTGGCCGAGGTGCCGGCGCTGGTCGACGCGCTGGCCGCGTACGCCGCCCAGCTGCGGGACAGCGGCCAGGTCGTGCCGCCCTCCCGCAAAACGAAGTCGAAAGGCCGCGCCGCCCGCTAGGGCGCTGGCCGGCCCGGCCCATGATCAACGCCGAGTTGTTGCCGATTTTCCGGGCGAAACTCGGCGTTGATCACCCCGTCAAGGAGTGTTGCCCGATGGCCGCCTCGTTCCCGTCCTCCCGGCCCCGCCGGCTGCGCCGGACCCCCGCGCTACGCCGCCTGGCCGCCCAGGTCCACCTGCACACCTCGGACCTGGTCCTCCCGCTGTTCGTGCGGGAGGGGATCGCCGAACCGGTGCCGGTGCGGTCCATGCCGGGCGTACGGCAGCACACGCTGGAGAGCCTGCGCAAGGCCGCCGTGGAGGCGGTTGAGGCGGGCGTGACGGCGCTGGCGGTCTTCGGGGTGCCCGAGACCAAGGACGCGGTCGGTTCGGCCGGTGTCGACCCCGACGGCGTGCTCAACGTGGCGCTGCGGACCCTGCGTGCCGAGTTGGGCGCCGCCGCGGTGCTGATCAGCGACCTGTGCCTGGACGAGTTCACCGACCACGGGCACTGCGGCGTGCTGGCGCCGGACGGCAGCGTGGACAATGACGCCACCCTCGCCGCGTACGCCGACCTGGCGCTGGCGCAGGCCGCCGCGGGCGCCGACCTGGTCGGGCCGAGCGGCATGATGGACGGCCAGGTGGGCGCGGCCCGGGCCGCCCTGGACCGCGGCGGTTTCGCCGACGTCGGCATCCTGGCGTACTCGGCGAAGTACGCCTCAGGCTTCTTCGGCCCCTTCCGCGAGGCGGTCCAGTCCTCCCTCACCGGCGACCGGATGAGCTACCAGCAGGACCCGGCCCGTACCGCCGCCGAGGCGCTGCGCGAGGTCCGCCTCGACATCGCCGAGGGCGCCGACATGGTCATGGTCAAACCGGCCATGGCCTACCTCGACATCGTCCGCGCCGTCGCCGACGAGGTGGACGTACCGGTCGCCGCCTACCAGGTCTCCGGCGAGTACGCCATGGTCGAGGCCGCCGCCGCCCAGGGCTGGATCGACCGCGAACGCGTCATCCACGAAACCCTGACCTCGATCAAACGAGCCGGCGCCGACACCATCCTCACCTACTGGGCCGTAGAAGTAGCCCACCGCCTCACCCGGCAATGATGTTGTAGACCCGGTCACAGGCGAATATCCGGCCGTACGTGCTGCCGGTGACTTCCCGGAGAATGCCGAGTTTCACCAGTCGCGCGATGGCGTTGTTGGCAGACGGGTAGCTCACGCCGTACACCTTGGCCGCCCGGCTGGCCGAGATTCTCGGATAGCCGATCAGATCCCCGGCCAGCTCCAGTACGACACCTTTCGCGCCGGCGGTCCGCAGGTGTTCCAGGAAGAGTTCGCGCACGTCCAGGAGGGCTTTGATCGTGGCCGAGGCGGCCCTCGCCTGCGCCTCCACGGCTCGCGCGAAGAAGGCGACCCACGGGTTGTAGTCGCCGCTCATGCTGAGCGCACGCAGGTGGTCGACGTACTCGCTGCGCCGGGGCTCCAACCATGGCGAGAGGTTGAGGATCGGGTGGCTGAGCGCGCCGGCCTGGATCAACTGCAAGGTGATGACCAGCCGTCCGATACGCCCGTTGCCGTCGCTGAACGGGTGCAGCGTTTCGAACTGGTAGTGGCCGAGCGCGACCTTGACGAGCAACGGGATGTCGTCGTCCGCGTTCAGCCCGTGCGTTGCGGCGTCGATGTAGTTCAGCACCTCGTGCAGCTCCGCGGAGGCGCGGCGGTGTTCGGTGTACTGCGCGTCCAGCACCTCGGACAGTGCGGCGTACGTGCCTTCGAGCACGGATGTGCTGACCGCCTCGCGGCTGATGGCGGGTCGGATCAGCAGGTCCGGGTTCGGGAGTTGGCGCACGTGCCGCTAGTTGTTCCAGTACTCGCCCCAGGTGCGGTAGGCGGCCTCCGGGTCGCCTACCGGCACGTAGCGGGCGACGGCGGCGGCGAGTTCGTCGACGGGGGCGCCGTAGTGCTGGGCGAGGACCCGGATGCGGCGGCCGTCGTGCAGGGTGATCTCCAGGCCGGCCCACTCCAGGCGGTGCGCCACGACCGCGGTCACGTACTGCCACGGGACCGGTGGCTCGCCCGGCAGCACGAGGGCTTCGGGGTGGATGCTCAGTTGGTTGCCGGCGCGCAGCACCTGGCCGAGTTCGCGATGCCGCAGCACGCCGATGGCCACGAAGCCGAGACCGATCAGCGCGGCCGCGAAGCCGGCGAGCACCATCCAGGTGGAGTCGGCCATCGTGACGCCCAGCATGGCGCTCAGGGCGCTCAGCGCGGTCGCCGAGGCGACCCACCACAGTTGGCCCTTCTGCGCCCGGCGGATGGACGCCGGGTCGGGCCGGAACTCCGTTCGCCCGTTTTCCACCTTGGCCACCCTAGGGCATCCCGGACATACGCCGGAGCAGGACGGGGCTGACCCCTCCCCGTTCGGGGGGTCAGGGGGTCTGGGTCGGGGTTTCCACCGACTCGCTCGGCGAGACCGTCGGGGTGTCCGACGTGCTGGGCGGCGTCGCCGAGGAGGTCTCCGGCGGGGTCGCGCTGGTCGGCGTCTCGCTCGGGGAGGTCGGCGGATCGGTCGGGTCGGTGGGCGAGGTCGGCGGGTCGCTGGTCGGCGGGTCGCTCGTGGGCGGCTCGCTGGTCGGGGGCTCGCTCGTGGGCGGCTCGCTGGAGGGCGGCGGCGTCGTGGGTGGCGGCGTGGTGGGCGGGGTGGCCGGCGGCGTCGGCTTGCCGGCCTTCGGCGGGCCCACGGAGGCCGGCGGCTGCGGTCCCTTCGGCGGGGTGGGCAGCTTGCCGTTGCCCGCGTCCGGCGGCAGCGTCAGCACCTGTACGCCGTGCGCGTACTCGCGCGCGATGGCCAGCACCAGCTCCACGTACTCGTCGGAGTGGTTGTAGTTGTGGATGGCCGCCTTCTGGCCCTCCAGGTTGCCCATGTCGTGCCCGTTGCACAGGTACGTGGCGGCGCCCAGCGCGGCGTCGAAGATGTTGAACGGATCGGTCTTGCCGTCCCCGTTGCCGTCGGCCGCGTACGCCGCCCAGGTGCTCGGGATGAACTGCATCGGCCCCACGGCCCGGTCGAACTGGAGGTCCCCGTCGTACACGCCGTGGTCGGTGTCCTTGATGACCGCGAAGCCGGGCGAGCCGTCCAGCCGCACCCCCAGGATCTTCGGGAACGAGGTCCCGTCGACCAGCAGCCGCGCCCCGGCGAACCGACCGTGATTCGACTCCACCCGCCCGATGGCGGCGACGAAATACCACTTCTGGTGGCACCCCAGCTGCACCTTCGCCATCCGCCGCTCCGCCTTCCGGTACGCCTCCAGGGCGACCGCCGGGATGCCGTCGGCGGCAAGCTCGGGGGCGTACGCGGCGGCCGGTGGCGTCTGCGGGCGGGGCTTCGGTACGGCCGCGGGCGTACGGCCGGGGAACGGCTCGAACCGCGCCGGCTGTGGCGGGAGGTCGAGCCCTCCGGCGGGCCAGACGTCCCCGGTGGCGCTGAGCTGGGCGGACGTGGCCGCGACCGGGTGCGGCGCGACGCCCGACCCACCGGCGACGACCAGGGCGAGGGCGCCCAGGGTGGCGGTGAGCGGGAGCAGGCGATACCAGGGACCTGCGGTCACGGGGATCGACGCTAACCCCAAATCGGGACCCGCGCCTCCCCTCAATCCGAATTGGGGGTCGGTCGGCCTGCGAGGATTGCCCTTATGAGCACCTCTCTCGTGGCCTCGGAGGCACTTTTCACGCGTGCGGTGGCGGTGACGCCCGGCGGCGTGAATTCACCCGTCCGGGCATTCGGTGCGGTGGGCGGCACCCCACGGTTCATGGTCCGCGGGCACGGACCGTACCTGGTGGACGCCGACGGCCGCGACTACGTCGACATGATCTGTTCCTGGGGGCCGCTGATCCTCGGGCACGCGCACCCGGCCGTGGTCGCCGCGATCGGCCAGGCCGCCGCGCAGGGCACCAGCTTCGGCGCGCCCACGCCCGGCGAGGTCGAGCTGGCCGAGGAGATCGTCGGCCGGGTCGCGCCGGTGGAGCAGGTACGGCTGGTCAACTCCGGCACCGAGGCGACCATGACCGCGATCCGGCTGGCCCGCGGGGTGACCGGCCGGCCGACGGTAGTCAAGTTCGCCGGCTGCTACCACGGACACGTGGACGCACTGCTGGCCGCGGCCGGGTCCGGCGTGGCCACGTTCGCGCTGCCGGACACCCCGGGGGTCACCGGCGCCCAGGCCAGCGACACGATCGTGCTGCCGTACAACGACCTGGAGGCCGTACGGGCCGCCTTCGCCGAGCACGGCACGCAGATCGCCGCGGTGATCACCGAGGCGGCGGTCGGCAACATCGGCGCCGTACCGCCGCTGCCGGGTTTCAACGCGGGCCTGCGCGAGATCACCGCCGCGCACGGGGCGCTGCTGATCATGGACGAGGTGATGACCGGGTTCCGGGTCAGCCCCGCCGGCTGGTACGGGCTGGAGCCGGTCGAGGCGGACCTGTTCACCTTCGGCAAGGTGATGAGCGGCGGGCTGCCGGCGGCCGCGTTCGGCGGGCCGGCCAGCATCATGTCGCGGCTCGCGCCGGCCGGCCCGGTCTACCAGGCCGGCACGCTCAGCGGGAACCCGGTCGCCGTCGCCGCGGGCCTGGCCACGCTGCGGCACTGCACCCCGGAGGTGTACGCCGCGGTGGACAGCGCCGCCACCACCATCGGCGGGCTGATCGGCGACGCGCTGTCCAAGGTCGGCCTGCCGCACCAGGTGCAGTACGCCGGCAACCTGTTCTCGGTGTTCTTCGCCGACGCGCCGGTCACCAACTACCCGCAGGCGAAGGCCGCGGAGACCTGGCGCTATCCCGCGTTCTTCCACGCGCTGCTGGAGCGCGGGGTCTACCCGCCGCCGAGCGCGTTCGAGGCGTGGTTCTGTTCGGCAGCCCACGGCACGGAGGCCATCGAGCGCGTGGCCGCCGCGTTGCCGTACGCTGCTGAGGCTGCCGCCAACGCCGACCAGGGGACCTCCGCGTGACTCGCACCCTCGTCCACCTGCTGCGGCACGGTGAGGTGCACAACCCGGGGAAGATCCTGTACGGGCGGCTGCCCGGCTACCACCTGTCCGAGGCCGGCCAGCGGATGGCCGTACGCGTCGCCGAGCACCTGGCCGGCCGGGATCTGGCGCACCTGGTGACCTCGCCGCTGGAGCGGGCGCAGGAGACCGCGGCCCCGCTGGCGTGGGCGTTCGGGCTGGACCCGGTGCTGGACGAGCGGCTGATCGAGGCGGCCAACCAGTTCGAGGGCACCCGGTTCGGGGTGGGCGACGGCGCGCTGAAACGGCCGGCCAACTGGTGGAAGCTGCGCAACCCGGTACGCCCGTCGTGGGGCGAGCCGTACCTGCAGATCGCGCAGCGGATGGTGGGCGCGATCGCCGACGCCCGCAAGGCCGCCGACGGGCACGAGGCGGTGCTGGTCTCGCACCAGTTGCCGATCTGGACCGTACGCCGCTTCCTGCAGCACCAGCGGTTGTGGCACGACCCGCGCAAGCGTGAGTGCGGGCTGGCCTCGCTCACCACGCTGGTCTACGAGGACGACAAGCTGCACCGCATCGAGTACACCGAGCCGGCCGGACCGACCTCACCGAGGGCCGTCCCCGGCGCCTGAGCCCGGGCCGTACCGGGCCAGCGCCGCGTTGCCGACCGGGCACTGCCCGCGGTGCCGGCCGCACGCCCGGGTGTCGCACAGCCGGCAGGTCCAGCGGGTCGCGCCCGGCTCGCGGATCAGGCCGATCAGCACCTTGCCGGTGAGGTCGGCGAAGGTGGCCCGCTCGGCCGGGGTGAGGGCGTCCAGCGCGCCGGTGAGGACGGCCGCGCGCCGGGCGGCGACCTGCCTGGCCACCCGGCGGCCGAGCGGGGTGAGCGCGACCGTGGTGGACCGGCCGTCCGTACCGCCGCCGCGCTGTACGTACCCGGCCGCGGCGAGCCGGTCGACCAGCCGGACCGTGCCGGAGGAGGTCAGCCCGAGCACCTGGCGCAATCGGTCGACCGAGGGCCGGTCCAGGAAGTGCAGCAGGGCCGACAGCGCCGCCGCGGCGGAGTCGGAGCCGCCCGCCGCGGCCGTGGTGGCCGCGGCGGTCCGGTCGGCGATGGCCGTGGCGAGCGCGCCGAGCAGGTTGGCCGGCTGGTCCAGCGGCACGGTCAGCCCAGGTCGTAGTCGAGGTGCAGCGTGCCGGGCGGCTCCTTGCCGACCGCGGAGCTGCCGGTGCCGGTGAGCCCGGCCAGCTCGCCGGTGCCGGACCCGGCGACGACCTCCAGGGTGGCCGTGGCGAGCGCGCCGTCGTACCCGCCGACGCTGCGCAGCACGAAGCTGCCGTCCCGCCCGGCCAACTGGCCGGTGAACCGCTGGAACCCGACGATGCTCGCGGTGCCGTCGGCGGCGTAGCACATCAGCAGCTCGGCCGCGCCGCTGGCGACCAGGTCGCCGTCGAAGTCCTGCACGATGCTGGCCCGGGTGAGCTTGCCGCCGTCGAGCTCCTGGTACGTGTTCTCGTCCCAGGACTTGACCGTGAACGTGCTGTCAGCATGCGCTGCCATCGTTCCTCCCTGGCGCCGATTATGTGTGTGAGTCACACATTAGACCGGCGCCAGGGAGGGCGCGACCTCAGCGCGGCAGCGCGGTCAGCGCATCGACCCACTGGGTGAGGACGGTGGGATCCGGCAACGGCTGGACCGCCTCGGCGATCCGCCGCAGCACGGCCGCCGGGTAGTCGGCGGCCCGCGCCTGGCTGGTGGAGACCGTGAGCGCGTAGCCGCTGGCCAGGTAGACCTGCACCCACTCGCGGGAGACGTAGGCGGGGCGGCCGCCCACCGTCGCGTTCGCCTGGTAGATGTAGCCGGCCTTGCGTACGTCCAGGTGCACCGCCGTGGTGGACGCGCCCCTCTTGCTGGCGGCGGTGGTCTGGTCGAGTGGCAGGTCGGTCAGCTCGACCACCGAGATCAGGTCCCCGCCGCCGACCCCGAACAGTCCGCTGAACGGGTGCAGGTTCGCCGGCAGGCCGACGGCGCGGTACGGCACCGCGAAGGTGCGCGTGCCGTCGAAGCTGACCGCCCGGGCCAGGGCGAGTTCCGCGCCGCGCGCGGCGGCCGGCGTCCAGTCACCCTGCACGACGGCCCACTTCGACGGGGCGTACTCCCAGGCCAGCGCGGGCTTGCGGGTGCCGTTGCCGGTGTCCGGGTCGGGCAGCGAGGCGTAGTACCCGCGCCGCCCGTTGACCGTGACCGGCTCGCCGCGCAATGCCAGGCTGGCGTCGAAGTCCGGCCCGGTGTAGACGGTGAGGTCGCCGAAGCTGCGCCGCCCGATACCGACGTTGGCCAGGTAGATCGACGCCCGCTGTACGTCCGGCTCGATCGAGGACGGGACGACCAGGTAGCCCGGGGTGGGCCGCGATTCGAAGCCGAACCGCAGGGTGACGCCGCTGGGCGGTGTCCGGGTCGGGCTGGGCCGCGCCGATGGCGTGCGCGTGACGCCGGGCTGGGCCGTGGCCGTGGCCGTGCTGCCGGGGCTGTGGCGCAGTTGGTGGGCGCCGACCGGGATCGCGGCGGCGACCACGGTCACGGCGGCGATGGCGATCATGGCGCGGCGCCGCTGCCGGCGCCGGGCTGCCCCGGCGCGTACCCGGTCCAGCATGCCCGCGGTGCTCGTGGTGGCCGGTTCCAGCTCGATCAGCGCCCGGCGCAGGTCGTTCTCTGTCCGCATCAGTGGTCCTCCCTGACGAAGGCCGGCAGCGGGCCGAGCTCGATCCGGAGCGCGGCCAGCGCGCGGCTGGCGTAACCGCGGACGGTCCCGTTCGAACAGCCCAGGACCGCCGCGATCTCGACGTCGGACAACCCTTCGTAGTAGCGGAGTACGAGCACCGCGCGCTGCCGGGCGGGCAGCTTGCGCAGCTCGGTGAGGAGCGCATCGCGTTCGGCGTGCTGGGCGGCGTGGTCGGCGACCGACCGGGTGTCGGCCGGCTCGGCCTGCGGGACCTGCCGCGCCCACCGGCGCCGCCAGGACAGGTACTCGTTGACGACCATCCGCCGTACGTACGGCTCCGGCGCCTCGAGGCCGCTGATCCGCCGCCACTTGGCGTGCGTACGGATCAGGACTTCCTGGACGACGTCCTCGGCCAGCGCGCGGTCGCCGGTGAGCACCACGGCGAACCGCAGCAGCGCCGGCAGCCGGCTCGCCGCGAACTCCTCGAAGGTCACATCCCCTCCACGGGTAGAGCTTCCTCGCCGTACACGCCGGTGGGCCATCGATCTGTTGTGTGCCGCGATCTTCGACAGCGTGTAGTACCCCGGGCGCGGGCCGGGCGGCCGCGCGGGGCACACTGTGGGGCATGGCCGTCGCACCACCCCGTACCCGCTGGCGCGCGCTGCTCGGTGCCGTGCTCGCGGCGGCCTTCCTGGCCGGGTGCTCCACCGGCAAGGACGCGGTGGACCAGGCCTCCGGCGGGGAGAACGGGTTCGTGGCCGGCGACGGCACCGGCAAGGTCATCCCGGTGGCCGAGCGGAAGGCCGGCCCGGCGTTCCAGGGCCGGTACCTCGGCGGCGAGTCGTTCGACTCCGCGAGCCTGGCCGGCCAGGTGGTCGTCCTCAACTTCTGGGGTTCCTGGTGCGCGCCGTGCCGGGTGGAGACCCCCGAGTTCAGCAAGGTGTACGAGCGGGTGCGCGGGCAGGGCGTGCAGTTCCTGGGCGTGGCCGTGCGTGACTCCGAGCAGGGCGCGCAGGCGTTCTACACCAACCGGAAGATCGCCTTCCGCAGCCTGTTCGACCCGGCCGGCAAGGTGGCACTGGCGTTCCGGGCGATCCCGCCCAGCGCGATCCCGTCCACGGTCATCCTGGACAAGCACGGCCGGGTCGCGGACGTACACGTGGGCACCATGCTGAGCGGCGACCTGCAACCCGTACTCGCCGCGCTGGTGGCCGAGTCGTGACGGTTTTCGCGGCAGGTGTCGGGGAGAGCTTCGCCGGTACGGTCACCGACGGGCCGCTGATCGTGGCCGCGCTGGTCGCCGCGCTGGTCGGGCTGGTCAGCTTCCTGTCCCCGTGCGTGCTGCCGCTGGTGCCCGGATACCTGTCCTACGTCACGGGCCTGGCCGGCGCCGAGACGCGGGCCACCGGCGGTGCCGTCGCCGTCCGTACCCGCACCAGCCGGGGCCGTACGCTCGCCGGGGCATCGCTGTTCGTGCTCGGCTTCACCGCCGTGTTCGTGTCGTACGGTGCCCTGTTCGGCGGGCTGGGCCGCACCCTGATCGAGCACCAGCGGGCCATCGAGCGGGTGCTCGGCGCGCTGGTGATCGTCCTCGGGATCGCCTTCCTCGGCGGCATCCCGTGGCTCCAGCGGGAGGCGCGCATCCACCGGCTGCCGGCCGCGGGCGTGATCGGCGCCCCGCTGCTCGGCATCGTGTTCGGGCTGGGGTGGACACCGTGCATCGGCCCGACCCTGGGCGCGGTGGAGACGCTGGCGTTCAACTCGGCCAGCGCCGGCCGCGGCGCGCTGCTGTCGGTGGCGTACTGCCTCGGTCTCGGCATCCCGTTCGTGCTGGTGGCCTTCGGGTTCCGCTGGCTGGCCGGCACGCTGGCGCTGGTACGCCGGCACACGGTCTGGGTGATGCGGATCGGCGGCGGGCTGATGATCGCGATCGGGCTGCTGCTGCTCACCGGCATCTGGGACCACTGGATGATCTGGCTGCGCTCCTACCTGGGGACGCACGGCTTCGGGGACTTCTTCCTGTGACCGCGCTCAGCGAACAGACCGCGCTGTCGACCCAGCCGGCCGAGCCGCCGCGGGGCGGGTCCGGTCCGGTCGCGGTCGCGCGTACGGCCTGGCGCCGGCTGACCTCGATGCGTACGGCGCTGGTGCTGCTGTTCCTGCTGGCGCTGGCCGCCGTGCCCGGTTCGTTGCTGCCGCAGACCCGGCTGAACGCGGCGAAGGTCGCGCAGTACCGGCGGGAGCACCCGTCGCTGGCGCCGGTGCTGGACCGGCTCGGGCTGTTCGACGTCTTCGCCTCGCCCTGGTTCGCCGCGATCTACCTGCTGCTGTTCATCTCGCTGGTCGGCTGCATCGTCCCGCGGGTACGCCTGCACGCCCGCGCGCTGCGCAAGCCGCCGCCGAACGCGCCGAAGCGGCTGTCCCGGCTGCCGTACTCCTCGCGGGAGGTCCTGGCGGGCGCGCCCGCGGCGGTGGCGGACCGGGCGGCGGAGGCGCTGACGGGCTGGCGGGTCGCGCGCCGGGTGGAGAAGTCGGGTGCGATCACGGTGTCGGCGGAGAAGGGGTACCTGCGCGAGACCGGCAACCTGCTCTTCCACATCTCGCTCACGCTGCTGCTGGCCGGCGTCGCGGCCGGGAAGCTGTGGGGTTACACCGGCGGCGTGGTGCTGTCGGAAGGGGAGAGTTTCTGTAACACGGTGCTGTCCTTCGACCAGTTCTCGGCCGGGCCGCTCGCGGGTGGGCTCACGCCGTTCTGCGTCGACCTGGACAGGTTCACCGCGACGTACGACCCGGACGGGACGCCGTCGCAGTACCGCGCCGACATCCACTACACCGGCGCCGGCGACCTCGGCGGCGCCGGGCGGGCGTACCCGCTGCGGGTCAACTCGCCGCTGCGGTTGCAGGGCGACCGGGTGTACCTGATCAGCCACGGGTTCACGCCCGCGTTCACCGTGCGTACGCCCTCGGGGCAGGTCTTCACCGACGTGAGCGCGCCGTTCCTTCCGCAGGACGCGAACCTGACCAGCGAGGGCGCGATCAAGCTGCCGGACGCGCTGCCCAGGCAGATCGGCATCGAGGGGCTGTTCGCCCCGACCGCGGTGACCGCGGGCGACGGCATCATCACCTCGGGCTCGCCGCAGCCGCTCAACCCGGCCGTGGCGATCTTCGTGTACGAGGGCGACCTGGGGCTGGACACCGGGCAGCCGCAGTCGGTGTACGCGATCGACCAGCGGCAGATCGCCACCGGCGCGCTGAAGCGGGTCGGCGCGGTGAACCTGCGGCCCGGGCAGTCGACGAAGCTGCCCGACGGGACCACGGTCACCTTCAGCGGGCTGCGCCAGTGGGCGTCCTTCCAGGTGGCCCGCGATCCGGGGCAGCGCCTGGTGCTGATCGCCTTCGTGCTGCTGCTGGCCGGTCTGCTGCTGTCACTGTCGGTACGGCGGCGGCGGTTCTGGGTGCGGCTGCGCGCCGAGCCGCCCGCCGGGGACGCTGCCACCGAGCGTACGGTTGTTGAGTTCGGTGGGCTGGCCAGGACCGAGGCCGGCGGTTTTGGGGACGAGTTCGCGCGGCTGGTACGCCGGGTGCGCGGGTCGAAGGAGGACTGAGCGGTGCCGGTGTACCCCGAGCTTGCCCACCTGTCCGACCTGCTGTTCACCACGGCCATCGCGCTGTACACCCTTGCCGTGATCAGCTACTGCGGGGAGTACGCGTTCGGGCGCCGCGGGCGGGTCGCGCGTACGGCCGCCATCCCGGCGCCGCGGGTCCTGGTCGGGGCTGGCGGGCCGGACGCCGTCGACCCGGACGTACCCGGGTCGGACGTACCCGGGCCGGATGACGTCGCGGGACCGTCCGACTTCGCCGGACCGGCCGATGCGCTGACGACCGCCGCGGACCCGGGTGCCGTCGACCGCCGCGCCAACCTGCTCGGCCGGCTCGCGGTGCTGCTCACCGTCGTCGGCGCCGCCGGGCACCTGACCTCCATCGTGCTGCGCGGGATCTCGGTCGACCGGATCCCGTGGGGGAACATGTACGAGTTCTCCTCCGCGGTGGGCTTCGTGGCGGTGGCCGCGTTCTGCGTGGTGCTGTTCCGGCAGCCGCGGGTGCGCTACCTCGGCATGTTCGTGATGCTGCCGGTGATCCTGCTGATGTTCCTGGCCGGCACCGTCCTGTACGCCAAGGCCGCGCCGCTGGTGCCCGCGCTCCGGTCGTACTGGCTGGCGATCCACGTGACCTCGGCGATCCTCGCCACCGGCATCTTCATGGTCAGCTTCGTGGTCACCGTGCTCTACCTGCTCCGCGCCCGGTACGACCGGCTGGCCGCCGCGGGGGCGCCACCGGCGCGGTTCCCGATGGCGCTGGGCGCCCGGCTGCCGGCCGCTGGCGTGCTGGACCAGATCGCGTACCGTACCGTGGCCTTCGGGTTCCCGGTGTGGACCTTCGGGATCGCGGCCGGCGCCATGTGGGCCGAGGCGGCCTGGGGTCGGTACTGGGGGTGGGACCCGAAGGAGACCTGGTCCTTCGTCGCCTGGGTGGTGTACGCGGCGTACCTGCACGCCAGGGCGACCGCCGGCTGGAAGGGCGTGAAGGCGGCCAGGATCAACCTGCTCGGGTTCGGCGCCATGACGTTCAACTTCTTCGTGGTCAACATCGTCGTTGCCGGGCTGCATTCGTACGCCGGGCTGTCCTGAACGTGCCGGCTGCGAGGCACAGCGTTTACCCTGCGTGTCGTAGCGGTCGGAAGTTCGGTGTCACTCCTGCCGGCCGCTGTTGATCCGCACGGGGTGGGAGGGAGACAGCGGTGAGCCCTTGGCGGCACGCGTCCAACGGTGACCGGGACGACGCGCACGCTCCGGCCGGAAGGCCGCGGGGCGATCTCGCGGACGAGTTGCTCGGTGGGGCCGCGTCGGTGCCCCCGCTCGACCTCCCCGACCTGATCCCACCCACGCCCCCGCGCCCCGGCCTGACCAACCCGGCCCTCAGCCAACCCCCCGCGCCCGGCTTCAACCCGCTGCGCGCCCCCGAGCCGGACCCGCCGCGCCCCGGCGCCGGCCCCCACCCCGGCATGGCGCAGGCCGCCGCGGGGCCTCCGGACGGACCGACCCGCGCGCCCAACAACTGGGACGACGTCCTGGCCGGCCACGGCACGCCGCCGGCCACCACGCCTCCCGGCGGGCAGTGGGCCAGGCCCGGGCAGGCGAAGGACGACAAGCCCGCGCTGCCCCCACGCGAGTCGGCCAAGAGTCCCAACGGCGCCGACCCCGAGGGCGCCGCGCCGAAGCCGGCCGATGAGCCGAAGGACGGGTCGAAGGACGAGCCGAAGGCGGCGGAGGTCAAGGACGTCGGCGAGCCCCGCCCGCCGGCTCCCGACGACCCGATCGGTTCCCCCCGCCCGTTCGTACGCCAGCCCTGGCAGACCGCTGCCGACGAGGGCGACGACGTCCCCGCCGCTCCGCCGCCACCCTGGGCGGCCACCAACACCGGCGCCCAACCGGCGACCCCGCCGTGGAGCACGGGCCAGCAACCGGCGGCACCGCCGTGGACCACCGGCCCCGTACCCAACGTCCCGCCCCCACCGTGGGCCACCGACCAGCAACCCGCCCCACCCCCGCCCTGGGCGCCGGCCACTCCTGCCCCGCCCTGGGGACCCACCACAGGCGCGACGCCACCGCCGCCACCCTGGACGAGGTCCGCGAGCTGGCCCGCCTCGCCAAGGTGTCCCGCGACACCGTCTACGCCGACCTGCGGTCCCTGGGCATCGACCCCACCGACCGATCGGACCCCCTCACGGCCAAACCGGACGGACCCCAGCAGCCGACGGCGAGCGCCGCGGACTGGTCGTCAGCGGAATGGCGGGCCTGGCTCGCCGAGCCCTCGGTGACGCACGGCCAGGTCCGGCGCCTGGCCGACTACGCCAGTCAGGTGCTGCTGCCCGCGATGCGCGGCGGGTCGCCCAGCCCGCTCGCGTCCGCCGCCTGGCAGGCGCAGCTCGCCC
>Ga0081455_10001760_pt1 | contig 26161 bp, 23 predicted proteins | sample TabmetS3T2R1_FD_70207 | JGI IMG/M metagenome (GOLD analysis project Ga0081455, IMG submission 70207) | Tabebuia heterophylla rhizosphere microbial communities from the University of Puerto Rico - S3T2R1 | ecosystem: Host-associated > Plants > Roots > Rhizosphere ...
TCCTGTAGCTGTGGAAAATCCCAGCCTTCACGTTTCATGGCCCCCTGAACTAGAGCTTCAGCCGCGAGGTTCATCATATTATTGTTGAGAGTGCGCCCGATCAAAAATTCCATCGACAAGTAATAGATTCGTTTTGGGTTGGCGTTTTCACGGGCTTGCCGGGTCTTCACCCAACGGTGCGCCACCAGATCGCGAATGAATCTGGCGACTGCCTCGAAGCGCTGACGAGGGAGTGCCGTCGCCGGGTCCACGAGGTGCTCGCACAATAAATAACGATCGGTCCAGTCGTCTTCCTGACCGGTCAGACCCAATCTGTCGAGCCGGCGCTCGAGCGCCGCGTCGGTGGCGCGAGCGCGTGAAGTCGTTGAAGGTTTGGCCATGGCAGATCTCCTTTATTTGCAAACGGCAAGTAGTCCCCGCGGTTACTTTCGTCTATTCAGATTCGTTCTCCGGGGATCAAAAGTCGGCCGCGGTATCCGCAGACTTTCGTTTGACTGTCCCGTTGCTCCCCCGTTGCCAGTTCAGGATCTCGGGCATGTCTTCGCCGTATTTGTGGATGCTACTGCGTATGCTCGATCAGCTTGTCGCGGATCGCCTGCTCAGCGTAAGCGGCTCTGGCGCCAAGCTGCGGCACGCAGTCGATGACGTCGCCCACGAGGTGTCATACCTCCCTTTCCGATTTGACTGAGACTACTTGCCCGCTCCGGCGGCCAGACCGGATACAAGCGAGCTGACCAGAACTAGCGACGAATGAATTTTTCAAACGTAGCAATCCCTGCCTAAATATAATTCATTGCTTTATCTGCTCGAAGCGTAATCAAGATCCTTCTGTGCTGCTATCGGGATTATCCTGATTTCAGCCTTCCAAATCCCTGATGCAGATAAGAGCCCAAGTGGATGTATTCGGACAAAGAACGCCGAAATGACCTTCGTGACCGCGCACTGCACACACCGCACCTCAGGATGATCGCTCTAGCACCGGATGGAAAAATACGCCTATCGACCACAAAGATGACGTGCTTTCGCAATGGAGCCAGTTTGTATTCCAGCGAGAAGGGAAGGCGTCTCGTAATTCGCCTCTTTTTTGACTCGATCAAAACTTACTACTGATCGAAGACCATCCGACAACGATGCAACTTCAGTCGCTTGTGCCTTCCGGCTGAGCACGCGCGAAGTTCAAGTCTTGGATTGGGTGGCACAGGGGTAGACTAACAAGGAAATTGGTGTGATTCTAGATCAGCCCGCACTGTGCAGAAGCAACTGGAGCACATCTATCGAAAGATATAAGTTGAGAGCCGGACCGCGACAGCGGCGAAGGCATACGAGATTGGCTCGAATCGCGAGTAAGCAAACAGGCATGCAAGAGCTAAAGCCGTAAACGTTCTTGACGATGTACGACTTTGCCATCACTTTGCCAGAACTAAATGCCACTATGTGTTCGAATCGGTAAAATCGACCTGTCTAATGTGAGTGCAAGAAGGACGCGATGGAGGGGCTCGAGTGGGCAGCCCAGCGCCCCTCGCGGGGTAGAACAAACTCGCTTCACGGGCGAATCGAACCGGAAGGAGTAATGAGATGGATGCAGCAGTGAATCCCAAATCAGCAGCCGGTGCTACGCCCTGGCACGCCTTAGCCGTCGATGAGGTGCTCAAGCGGCTCACCACCAGCACCGGGAAAGGTCTCGATGGTGGCGAAGCCTCCACCCGCCTTCAGAGGTACGGACCCAACCGCCTGCCGGAAGGCAAAAAGCGGGGGCCGTTCATGCGGTTCATTTCCCAGTTCAACAACATCCTGGTCTACGTGCTACTCGGGGCCGGCTTCATCAAGCTGATGCTGAATCTGTGGGTCGACGCGGGGATTATCTTCGCGGTGGTTATCCTCAATGCGCTGCTCGGATTCATCCAGGAAGGGAAGGCGGAGAAAGCGCTGGATTCGATCCGCAACATGCTGTCGGCGGAGGCAAGAACTTTGCGCGGTGGTGAGACGCGCATGATCCCGGCGGAGCAACTGGTGCCGGGAGACATCGTGCTGCTCGAATCCGGCGACAAAGTACCCGCGGATCTAAGGCTCGCCGACGCGAAGAATTTGCGGACGGAGGAGGCCGCCCTCACCGGCGAGTCGGTGCCGGCGGACAAATCCATTGATCCCGTCCCCGAAAAGGCTACCGTCGGCGATCGCGATAGCATGGCGTTCTCCGGAACCATGGTGGTATCCGGCCGCGCGACGGGTGTGGTCGTCGAGACGGGAAGCGAAACTGAGCTGGGCCGCATCAATCAGCTGCTCGCCGGTGTCAGCGCGCTAGAGACTCCGCTCCTGCGCCAGATCAAAAAATTCGGCTACGCCATCACCGCCGTCATCGGTGTCGTGAGCGTCCTGATCTTCGCCTACGGCAAGTGGGTGAAAGAGATGGATTTCGTCGAGCTGTTCCAGGCAGTGGTGGGCATCGCGGTATCGGTGATTCCGGAGGGCCTGCCGGCGATCATTACCATCACTTTGGCGATCGGCGTGCAGCGCATGGCCCAGCGCAACGCCATCATCCGCCGCTTGCCCGCTGTAGAAACCCTGGGGTCGGTGTCGCGCATCTGCTCGGACAAGACCGGCACATTGACCCTGATGGAGATGATGGTTGTCTCTGCCGTTACCGCTGAATCCCAATACCAGATCACCGGCAACGGTTACGCGCCGGAAGGGGAAGTCAAGCAGAATGGCAAGCCGGCGGGCAAGGATCCCGTCCTCGGGCTGATGGGACGTGTTTCCATGCTCTGCAACGATGCTGAGCTGTTCCAGCAGGAAGGGGTCTGGAAGGTAGAGGGCGATCCCACCGAGGGCGCGCTCTACCCGTTCGCGACCAAACTCGGGATGGATCGCCAAGCCGAGCAGAACGCCTATCCTCGCATCGACGCAATTCCGTTCGAATCGGAGCATCGCTTTATGGCGACCTTGCACAAGGACGCCGGCGGCAAAGAGATATTCCTCGTCAAAGGCGCGCCGGAGGTGATCCTCGACGCCTGCGACCGGCAACAGACAGCGAGCGGAGAGGCTATGCCCCTCGACCGCGAGCATTTCATGAAGGCTTCCGACAGGCTCGCGGCGCAAGGCGAGCGGGTGTTGGCGCTTGCGTGGCTGGAAAACCCGGGTGTCAAGGCAGGGAGCCTGGGTCCCGCGGATTTACCTAAGAATCTCGTGTTGCTCGGCTTGATCGGCCTGCTCGATCCACCGCGTAAGGAAGCCGTTGAAGCGGTAAAAGAATGCCACGGCGGCGGCATCCGCGTCACGATGATCACCGGCGATCACAAGATCACCGCGGCGGCCATCGCCAAGATGCTCGGCCTTGGCGACGGCAAGACCGCGGTCGCCGGCGCGGAAATCGAGGAGATGAACGAAACGGCGCTGCAGGAAACCGTGCGCGACGTGGACGTGTTCGCGCGCGCCAGCCCCGAGCACAAGCTGCGTCTCGTGAAGGCAATCCAGGCGAACCAGCAGATCGTGGCAATGACCGGTGATGGCGTCAACGACGCGCCGTCCTTGAAGAAAGCCGACATCGGCGTCGCCATGGGCATCAAGGGTACCGAGGTGACCAAAGAGGCGGCTGGGATGATCCTTGCCGACGACAACTTCGCCTCCATCGGAGCGGCAGTCAAAGAAGGCCGCACCGTCTATAACAACATCGAGAAGGCGATCCTCTTTATGCTGCCGACTAACGTCGCCCAGGGGCTGGTCATCGCGGTGGCGATCTTTCTCGGCTTCACGATGCCGATCACGGCGCCCCAGGTACTCTGGGTCAACATGGTGACGTCGGTGGCACTCAGCCTGGTCATCTCCTTCGAGCCGCACGAGCTTGACGTGATGAATCGCCCGCCGCGCGCGGTCGACCGCCCGATCTTGACGAACTTCGGGATCTGGCGCGTCATCTTCGTCGGCCTGGCGCTCGTGGCAGTGACGTTATGGGCATTTTTCTGGCTGAAGTCACAGAACGCGTCGGACGCACTCGCCCGGACAGTGGCGGTCAACATGATCACGATCGGTCAGGTGTTCTACCTCTTGAACAGCCGCTACCTCTTAGACAGCTCGTTGTCTTTCAAAGCGCACCTCGGCAACAAGTACCTGCCGCTCGGGATTGGCGCGGTCGTGATCCTGCAGCTCCTGTTCACTTATGCGCCGCCGTTCCAGGCCCTGTTCGACAACGAAGCGATTCCGTTCCGGGTCTGGCCATGGCTCTTCCTCGCCGGATTCGTGTTCTTCCTCATCGTGGAGGCGGAGAAGATGATCATCCGTTCGTCAGCCTCCTTGAGAAGCGCCGTAACCGCAGTGGAGGCCGGGGCGTGATCAGCCGACAAGAATGGGGTGGAAACGGTATTCACCACAAAGGGCCTAGCGCGGCAGAGCCGCAACCAAAAGAATCGGAATATCTCCCGCAAAGACGCAGGCCGCAAAGAAAAAGAAATAATATTTATCCGAACTTGGCGTTCTTCGCGCCTTGGCGGGACAAATATCCGAATCCGAGATGTTTCATATGTCGGAAAATTCACGCAAGCCGCGAAAACTTTGAAGGATAGAAGTACGAAGAGCACGAAGAAAGTACCCTCGATCGGTTTAAGCAGAACCGTTCAATGGGTCATTCCAGCATGGAGCGCTGGAATCCAGATTGACATGGATGTCTCCGGAGGCATCCTCGCGGAGCTGGATGCCGGCCATCCATGCCGGCATGACGGCCATCTCTATTTTATGTTTTTTGGGCGAGCGTAAGATCATTAATCACTTCGTGAGGAAATCATGGCAACTAACAATGGTCGCTTGAAACGCAAGCCCTACGAAAAGGCTCTCCGCGAGCTGCAGGCGGAGCTCTGCGCGCTGCAGGATTGGGTCAAGGAAGAGGGTGCGCGGATAGTCGTGGTCTTCGAAGGGCGCGACGCCGCCGGCAAGGGCGGGGTGATCAAGGCGATCACCGAGCGTGTCAGCCATCGTGTGTTTCGCGAGGTAGCTTTGCCGGCGCCGTCCGATCGCGAGAAGTCCCAGCTCTACATGCAGCGCTACCTCCAGCACGCCCCGGCAGCCGGCGAGATCGTGATTTTTGACCGCAGCTGGTACAACCGAGCAGGCATCGAATACGTGATGGGGTTCTGCTCGAAAGCGCAGCACCAGCGCTTTCTCAAGGTTTGCCCCGAGTTCGAGCTGTACATCGTGGACGACGGCATCCAGCTGATCAAGTACTGGCTCGAGGTAAGCGAACCGGAGCAGAAGCGCCGCTTCGAAGCGCGCATCACGGACCCGGTACGGCAGTGGAAGTTGAGCCCGACGGATCTGTACTCGCGCAGTCGATGGTTCGAGTACTCGCGGGCGCGCGACATCATGCTCAAGGCCACGGATACGGAGTTTGCGCCCTGGTACATCGTCCCCTCGGACGACAAGCGGCGCGCCCGTCTTAACTGCATCCGTCACCTGCTCAGCCTGATTCCATACAAAAAAAGCAAGCGCAAGAAGGTGAAGCTTCCCAAGCGCTCGAACAAAGGCGCATACGACGATCAGGCGACGCTCAAGGGCAGGCGATTCATTCCCGCGAAGTACTAGCAGGTTGCTGAAAAAGACCCATATGCTTCGTTGCGTTCGACCGATTTCGCGTCAACGTACAATAAGAGTACGCCTCCGCTCATCGATCTTCGCGCGCCTCGCCTCTGAATCTTTTTGAGCAACCTGCAAAAGGATTTCTCAGGGAGCTATTAATGTCCTGTCCCAGAAGGTCGCCGGTCTCGCTTGACGCAGCTTCCGTTCGGAATCCTGCTCTTCATGCGCGCACGACCGTCGAAGGAGCTTCATGAGCGACGCGACCATCAGCCTGTCGATCCTCGCCGCCGTTGTCGTGCTGTTCGTGTGGAACCGTTTTCCGGTGGAGTTCGTCGCGGTCGGAGCCGCGCTCGCGCTCCATTTCACCGGAGTGCTGACCTTGAACGAGTCACTGGCGGGTTTCGGCGATCCGGCTGTAATCCTGATCGCGGCCCTTTTCGTCGTCAGCGAGGCACTCGACGCCACTGGTGTGACCACCTGGCTGGGCCGCACACTGGCCGAGAAGTCTGGCGGCAGCGAGCGACGTCTCCTGGTATTCACCATGTTGCTCAGCGCGGGCCTCACAGCATTCATCGGGTTGAACGGAACTGTGGCCGCACTGCTTCCGATGGCGGTTATGGTCGCCGTGCAGCGCGGCTATCCGACGTCGCAGCTACTCATGCCGCTCGCTTTCGCGGGAAGTGCCGGCGGGATGCTGCTCCTGACCGGAAGCCCGGTGAACGTGGTTATCTCCGAGGCCGCCGCGGACGCGGGGGTCGGCCCCTTCGGGCTCGCGGAGTTCGCCTTAGTTGGGATTCCACTGGTCGCCGGGACGGTGCTAATCGTCCTCGTGCTCGGCAATCGGCTGCTCCCCGAAAGGGAGAGCAGTATGGTGCCGCCGGACTTGAGCCGGCAAGCGGCCGTGCTGGTCGAGCACTACTCACTCGACAACGTGTTCCACCTCAGCGTGGGCCCGTCCTCCGGTTTGCTCGGCAGTAGCCGCGCGCGCTGGGACCTTGACGGTTATCCGGGGATCAAGGTGATCACCGTGCTCGATGCGGCTTCGCAGCGGCCGGTCTCGGACGGACTCGTTGCCGTCGGCGACCGTATTACACTGGTTGGCGACCCGGATGTCGCGCGCGGCTACGCCGTAGAGCACGACCTGCGCGTCGAAGCCGTGCGGGGCTCCGCGGACATTACGCAATCGCTCCTGACGCACGAGTCCGGCGCGGCGGAGGTTGTGATCCCGCCGCGCTCTCGATTCGTCGGCGAGGAAGTGAGCCCCGGCAAGGTCGTCCTGGGCGGGAACGTCATCATCCTGGCGATCGACCGCCAGGGTAAGGATCAAGGCCCGGGAACGACGGTCCTCCAGGCAGGGGACACGCTCCTGGTCGAGGGCGATTGGACGACGCTCACGGAAGCTGCCGGCACTCGCGACGTGCTTCTAGTCGATTGTCCGGACCAAGTGCGCCGCCAGGCGGTGCCGCTTGGGCGGGGCTCGATTCCGGCGATCGTGGTGCTCGCGGCTATGGTGATCTTGCTTGCCACCGCGATCGTCCCGCCTGCGGTAGCTGCGCTGCTCGCGGCCGGCGCGATGATTCTGCTCGGAGTCGTATCCGTGCAGCAGGCCTACCGGGGTATTTCCTGGACGATCGTACTCCTTGTGGCGGGGATGATCCCGATGTCGACCGCTATCACGAAATCCGGCGCAGGCGCGGCAGCGGCCGAAATCCTCGTGGGCGCTGTCGGCGGCGCGGGGCCACTCGCCCTGCTCGCCACCCTGTTCGTCCTGACCGTGGTCTTCGGCCAGCTCATCAGCAACACCGCGACTGCGCTCGTGGTTATCCCGATCGCGGTCTCGGCGGCCGCCCAACTCGGCGTCTCCGCCCGTCCCGTGCTGATGAGCGTGTGCGTCGCCGCCGCAGCTGCGTTCCTCACACCAGTGGCCACGCCCGCGAACATGATGGTGATGGGACCGGGCGGCTACCGGTTTGGCGACTACTGGAGGCTCGGGCTGGCGCTAGTCTTGCTCTTCTTCGCTGTCTCGGTCGGATTGGTCCCGCTGGTGTGGAGGTTCTGACGGCGCTGCGCGCCGCGCCCAGGATGACGAGGCGACGCTGAGAACAGCGCTTCGTTTTCCGCGAGGTACTAGACAAATATATTTCGACTTTTCGCTGAAAAAGAGATCAGAAAAACTGTGTCTCGCGCAAAGACGCAAAGCACGCTAAGTTCGGAGAAACAGGGAAAATATTTTTTCTTTGCGCTCTTGGCGCCTTGGCGCGAGAAATTTTCTTTGAAGTGGTTTTGTCCAAGCATTTGAAAAACTAGAATCTAAACGCAGTCCATGGACACCGCCGTTGTCGTAACCCTCGTGGGTGGACTGGGTTTGTTCCTGCTCGGAATACACCATCTCACCGAAGGTTTGAAAGGTCTTGCGGGAGACTCGCTGCGCCGCGCGCTGCAAAGGCTCGTTGCCGGCCGATTCAGCGCGGTTGCCTCCGGTGCGCTCTTCACGGCCGTGATTCAATCCTCCACCGCGGCAATCCTCACAGTCATTGGCTTCGTCAGCGCGGGACTAGTCACCTTCTCGCAGGCGGTCGGGATGATCATTGGCGCGACGCTCGGAACGACCTCGACAATCTGGCTGGTGGCCATCTTCGGCCTGCGCTTCAGGATTTCTGCCGCGGCCCTCCCCATGCTCGGCATTGGCGCTTTTCTCTGGCTGATCGCGCGCGGTAAAACGCGATCCTTCGGAGCGGTCCTCGCCGGCTTCGGATTGATCTTCACTGGGATCGACTTTCTGCAGACGGGGATGGGAGACGTTTCATGGAATCTTGAAGCGTTTGCCGGCCGGGGTTTCGGCGCCCGGTGGATCCTCGCCGGGATCGGCGTCCTCATGTCGATCGTCATGCAGAGCTCCACCGCTGCCGGAGCGGCGACATTAGTTGCGTTGAACACGGGATCGCTGACGTTCGAACAGGGCTGCGCGATGATCGTCGGGCAGAGCGTTGGAACGGCGGTGACAACCGGGCTGGTGATGATCGGCGGGAGCCTTGCGGTGCGGCGCGCGTCGCTCGCACACATCATCTTCAGTGTGATCGTTGGTGTGCTTGGGATCTTGTTTCTTGGACCGTTAACGGCAGCAGCAGACTGGGTCGGCGCTCAACTCTATGATCCGGATGGCGTGTTGGCGATGGCGACGTTCAGCAGCCTCTTCAAGCTCGCGGGCATCGTTGTGTTCTATCCGTGGCTCGATCACTTCGCGCGGTTCATCGTTCGTATCTCTGGAACAGGCAGCGAGTCGGCTGTCAGCCGTCTCGATCCGACCCTCGTGGAAGCGGGAGGGGAAGTTGCCCTCGAGGCCGCCTGGCGTGCGATCCTGGAGATCGCCCATGGCGCGGTCGATGCTATCCGGCGGAGGCTCGCTGGAGAATCCGTCGCTTACAACCCACCGGCCGACGCGGTCCAGCAGATCGAACACTTTCTCGCATCGCTCCCGCTGGAGACGACCGATCTGGGCACAATAGGCCCCCGGCTCGTCCGGCTCGTCCATGCGCTGGATCATCTCACGCAGCTTCATGACGACCTGGCTCGCATCCCGCCGGCCGTGAGCAGCTGGCAGCCGCCGGCAGACTTCAAAGCGGGCGCGCAGGCATTGGCCGCGTGGGTTGACGCTACAAGAGACCTCACGGCGAGACCCGATTCAACGATCTTCGAGGCGCTCGAAGACGCGTCGAAAAAGCTCAGTGCCGAACGCAAGACCGGGCGCGAAAACATACTGGAAGATATCGCTCTACAACGGGCGCCGATGTCCACCGCGCGGGCCGCCCTCGAGACGTTCGTGTGGGCCGATCTCGCCCTCTACCACGCATGGCGTTTGGCCGAATCGCTGAGGATCGCCGCAGGCGAATAGCTTCAACTCCTAGCGTTTCTCAGAGCCGATGCGAGCGACGAGCGAGAACTCATTGACTGTTCTGCCCGAGCTTGTTGTCCGCCTTGTCGTCATGTATTTATTAATTCGCCTGACGCGAAAAGGATTCTTGCCCCTTGATCCCCGTCAAATGCGAGAAAGTGCCTGCGACCCGGCCGCGCGGTCAGCCCAAATGTAGTTTGTGGAGGCTCCGGAAAACATGAGCGCTCAGTCGCGAGAGGTCTTGGTGATCGGTGCTGGCATCGCCGGGTTGACGGCGGCACGGGATCTCGCCGTGGACGGGTACGACGTCGCGATCCTCGAGGCCCGCGAACGTATCGGCGGGCGCATCTGGACCTCGCACGAGCTGGGCGTACCTGCTGACCTGGGGGCATCGTGGATCCACGGCTTCGAAGACAACCCGATCGCGCGGCTCGCCCGCCGGCATGCCATCGAGATCGTGCGTACTAATATCTCCAGTGTGACCCCGGCACGTTACCGCTCGATGGTCCTTTATGACGAGGACGGTCACCGCCTCAGCGGCAGCGAGACAGCCGAGATGTCCGAGATGATGGCGGACTATCTCGACTTCGTCGCCGCCAAACAAAAAGAGGGCAACGAAAAGTCAATGCTGGAGGTCGAAGAGATGTTCGCTGCCAGCCAGGGCTATAACGCCGATCAGCGCCGCAGACTGACCTTCATCGCTCGAACCTATCTCGAGCACGAATGGGCGGGCCCACGCTCCGACGTCTCCCTCCTCGAGTACGACAAGAGTCTCGGCTTCGCGGGGCACGACCGGGTGTTTCCTGAGGGCTACGCCCAGATTACTGACCGGCTGGCCGAGGGCGCCAACATCCTCCTCGGCCACGAGGTCACGCAAGTCGACTATTCGGGCGCACACGTGGACGTGCTCACCAACCGAGGCAGCTTCCAGGCCAGCTACGTGCTCGTTACCGTACCGCTCGGAGTGCTGCGAGCAGGACGAATCGCCTTCCACCCGCGCCTGCCGAAGGGTAAACGCGATGCCATTCGGAAGACTCGCATGGGTGTCTTCAACAAGATTTTCCTCAAGTTCGACTCAGTTTTCTGGGACCAGGATAACGAGCTGATCGGCTACATAGGGGGCCAAGACGAAGACTGGCCCGAGATCGTCAATTTCCACAGGATCGCCGGTCTCTCGGTGCTCCTCGCCTTTAGCGCGGGAACGACGGGCGAGAAGAACGAGCTCCGGAGCGATGCCGAGCTGGTGGCCTGCCTGATGGACTGCCTCCGCAAGATGTATGGGCAGAACATCCCGGAGCCGGTGGGCCATCTCATCACTCGATGGAACCAAGACCCCTTCAGCCTCGGCTCCTACTCCTACGTGCCTGTCGGCTCCAAGCAGAGCTTGCGCCGGCAGATTGCGATACCCGTGGAAAACCGGGTCTTCTTCGCGGGCGAAGCGACCTCGCAGTTCTTTCCGGCTACTGTCCACGGCGCGTTCCTCTCAGGCGTCCGCGCCGCCTACGAGATCATGCTCGCCGACGCCAAGGCGGATCTCATGAAAGACGGCCAGGGAGGAGTCGACATTTACGTCTGAACCCGGATTCCGCAGTCAAACCAAAATTGGCTCTTCAGGCTTTGCGTGGCTACCCGCTAAGAACCTTAATCAGTCTGCGTACAACTCTTCGATCGCGTCATTCCAGCATGGAGTGCTGGAATCCAGGCCGACATGGACGTCTCCGAACGCATCGTGCGAATCTGGATGCCGGCCACCCATGCCGGCACGACGGAACTCTCATTTTCGTGTTCGCGAACGTAAAATCATGAATCGCTTCGTGGTGAGCACTTCGTCACAGGAACTCAGAATAACCCCAAAATTAGATAAGGCGGGACGGGTCTGAATTTAAGGAAGTCGCCACAAAAGATCGCAAGCTATGATCAACGAGGATCGTGGAACAGCTGAGGTTTCTGAATCAGATGCGCGCGCACTCACAGATGCTAGACTTCAAGATCGGCGATCGGGTTACCTTTCAGCCTCAGGGCCGCCCGCCCGTGGTGGGCATGTTGACTCGCTATAACAAGAAAACCGTTACGGTGATAAGCGGGCAGCACTGGAACGTAGCGCCGGGATTTTTGCGCAAGGCAGCGCCAATTGAGACCACAGAGACCAGCAAAGCAAAGGTAATCCAGCTGCGAAAGGAATAAATTTCTACCTATGCGCGCGTTTCACGCGAAATGCAAAATCGAGAATCCGACCGCCCGGTCGCGTTCGGTGCTCATACCGAAACTGTTGGTAGATACCGGGAGCGAGTTCACCTGGGCGCCTGAACGGATGCTCGAAAGGATTGGTATCCGTCGCGAAAAAAAGGATGTAAGATTCGTCCTCGCCAACGGCCAAGAGGTTACGCGGAGCGTCGGCTTTGCGATTATACGTCTCGACAAGTATTTCACGATCGACGAGATTGTTTTTGCCGAACCCGGTGATCTCGCGCTTTTAGGAGCCCGCACGCTTGGGGGACTAAACTTGACCGTTGAGCCTGTCAAACGAAGACTTGTGGCCTCCGGACCTCTGCCCGCTGCATCTCCAACACGATAAAATCCATCTTCGCGCTCGCAAAAATTCAAACGCTGCTAGCGCCACTGTCATTGATCGACGGCGCCACTTTGCCCGGACCTATTGGCATTGGTCCGCCTGTGTTTGTTGGGCGGTATGATATCCTGTCAATGGCAACACTCGCACGCCAATGTGTTCACGTTGGCCGGGTGTCTAGCCTCGAAATCACCAAGTAAACCGGTTGGAGGAATAGGTCATGGATTGGCTCATGGATCCACACGCTTGGGTGGGATTTGCCACGCTCCTTGCCTTGGAAATCGTTCTCGGCATAGATAACGTCGTCTTCATATCCATTCTTGCCAGCAAACTGCCGGCAAGCCAGCAAGCCAAGGCCCGCTTTCTCGGCCTGGGGTTGGCGATGCTGATGCGCATTGTCCTGCTTTTTTCTATTGCTTGGGTGGTCGGTCTCACCGCGCCCCTTTTCACCATCTTTCGACAAGAAGTCTCCGGGCGCGATCTCATTCTGATTATCGGCGGCTTGTTCCTGATCGCCAAGAGCACGCATGAAATTCACCAGAAATTGGAAGGCGAGGAAGGACGCTCTTCATCCTACGTGCCGCCGACTTTTACCAGTGTCATCGTCCAGATTCTTCTGCTCGACATTGTTTTTTCCCTGGATTCAGTCATCACGGCCGTCGGCATGGTTAATCAAATCGGCATCATGGTTTCGGCGGTCGTCTTCGCCGTTATATTCATGATGGTGTTTGCCGGACCCATCAGCGGTTTTGTCGAACGCCATCCGACCGTTAAAATGCTCGCGTTGAGCTTTCTATTGCTCATCGGTATGACGCTGATCGCTGAAGGTTGGGACCTACATATTCCGAGGGGTTACGTTTACTCCGCCATGGCCTTTTCCGTCCTCGTAGAATTGCTCAATCTTCGAGCGAAAAAAGCTAAAGGGACACCTGTCAAGCTACACGAACCGTACGTAGAAGCATGAGTACCACGGTTATTCACGTCGAGTCGTCAGCTCGATCTTGTAGCCATTGGGATCTTCGAGAAAGGCAATCGCGTTACTACCGGTTCCATGCTTCATCGGGCCGGGTTCGCGTACGATCTTGATCCCTTTAGCGCGTAGTTCTTCACAGGTTTTGTAAACATCGGGCACGCCGAGAGCGATATGGCCGAAACCGTTGCCGATATCATATGAATGAGTATCCCAATTGTAAGTAAGCTCTATGACTGCGTCGGTCTCTTCCGACCCGTAGCCGACAAACACATTCGTAAAGCGACCCGACTCATAGTCTCTTTTCTTTAAAAGCTTCATCCCAAGTCCGTCGCAGTAGAATTTCAAGCTTTCGTCGAGATCATTGACTCGGATCATCGTGTGGACGATTTTCATACCTTCCCCCTTCGTTGAATGATTCAGTGTTATCTCATGTGCACTACGATTTTAGCCCATCGCCTTGGCAAACCCGCGCAATGTTTCTTCCCGGTTCCCACCCGGGACACTATAGGGAATAATCGCGATCTGCTGGATACCGGTTTTCTTGATTCGCTCGATCTGGGCGCGACATTGATCGACGGTGCCGGCGATAGCGAATTTATCCACCAGCCAATCGGGAATCGTTTCGGCGTGATTCGCATGCTGATCCATGTGGTGGTAGTAGTCGTAGGTCTTGCGGATCTCCTCTAAAACTTTCTGTTCATTTGGGTCGAGCACGTAAGGCAGCGGATGGGCCACAACGCGGGCGACATGGGCCTTCACGGCGTCTTTCGCCGGTGATTTATCCGAGACAGCGCAGGGAACCCACAGAACGAGATTGATATCTTCAAGTTTGCGTCCCGCCGCTTTGGCCCCCGCAGCGATTCTCTCTTTTGCGTGAGCGATATATTCATCTGCGACACCAACCAGCACGATAATTCCATCTGCGATGCGACCCGAAAGCTCGAGCATCTTGGGCCCACTGGCAGCGATGTAGATGGGAACTTTGCTCTTGCAGGGATGCAGGAGGTGAATCTTGCCGGTATCGAGCTGGACTTCTTTGCCGGCGAACAACTCACGCAGATCCTGCATAGTCTTCTCGAAGTAAGAGAGCTTCGCCGGTTTCATTCCCATGGTCTCGACGGAGCTATCGCCCAGGCCGATGCCGACGATCATACGGCCCGGAGAATATTCTTCCAAGGTTGCATACGCGCTTGCCACAACTGAAGGATGACGCGTCAGCGGATTGGTAACGCCAGTACCAAGTTTGGCTTTGGAAGTATTCAGCGCCACGGCGGCCATATTGACGTAGGCCTCACGCCAAATGAGGTGAGAGTCACCGACCCAAATATGGCTATAGCCCAGTTCCTCGGAGAGCCTGGCCAGATGGATTATTTTTGGCAATGGCTCCGTCGGAAAGAGCCCGACACCGAATTCAAAATTGCTCACTCAATCTCCTCGTTCAACAGCACGTTTGGCTTGCGATTCGCTCCGGCGGCGGTGTCTGTTGACTGCGTCCGGCGACCCGGATTTCACCGTCGATGATTACCACCGAGATGCCCGGCAAATCACCCTTACCAAAGGAATCCAGCGCATCCTTCGCCACCGAGCCGGTGATCTTGTGCATCAGCACGAGGTCCGCGGGCCGCCCCTCTTCCAAGATTCCGATATTCAAATCATGCGCCCGCCCGACGTTTCCCGTCGCCATACAGATGGTTTTTTCCGGCGGGACTTCGCCGACCGACGATATGAAGGCAATCTCGCGCAAAATGCCGCGCGGGATAACGCCGGTTCCGCCCGGGGTGTCCGTACCGATGAGCACGCGCTCAAAAACGTTCCTCGCCTTCACCGCGCGAATGAGGCTCAAAGCCAACCGGTAGTTTCCTGAACTACAGATCTCGGCGTAGCAATGGGTTTCGTTGACGATCCGAAGCATGTCCTCTTCCGACATCGGAATTGGACCGCCGGTGATGTGACCGATAATATCCGGCTTGATCTTATTTACGATCTCCCAGCCCGCCACTTGACTCACTCCCGAACGGGAGACACCGCCGGAATGAATCTTCACCTTGATGCCGCGCGCATGCGCCCAGCTGACGTAGCGCCCAGCTTCGCCGTTCGGCAGAAGGCTGTAATCGTAGAAAATAAACTTCACGAGCTTGATGCCGAGGGATGCAATCTCATCAAAGTCCTTTTCAGTGAGTCCCGGAACCAGGAGAAGCGTGCCAGCGTGGACCTTCACGCCGGATGGCCGGAGATTGTCGTAACAGCGCTTGGTGACAATCGCCACCGATAACGCCGTTCGCGCATCCGGCGGCAGCGGCAGCCCCGGCAAGTGCAACTCGCCGGCGGAGATCAGAGCGGTCACGCCGCCGTGCATGTAGTTGGTGATCCACGACAGCGAGTTTTGCGCCGGCGTATATTCGCCGATGGAAGGATGGGAGTGGGAATCGATCAATCCAGGGATTGCGGTAATGCCGTTGGCGTCAATGGTGTGGTCAGCGGCTTGAGACAATCCTTTGCCGATGGCTTGAACCACACCGTCTTTAATGAAGATCGAATCCGCCTGCCGTAGCGGACTTTCCAGCTTTCCCGTAACCAGGATGCCGATGTTTTTGATCAGGATCGAAGACATGCACGGACTATAGCAGAGCTTTTATAGCAAAAAAACAAAGATGCAGATCGTGACCAGACCCGGTTCACTCTTCAACGATCGTCAAAAATGATATCGTAAGTTTTAACATGCCTCATCTGGTATGGAATGTGGATCCGGAGATCTTTAGCCTTGGTCCATTCCAGCCTCGCTGGTACGGTCTTTTCTTTGCACTTGGCTTTTTCCTGGGCTATGAAATCATGGCTCAGTTTTATCGTCGGGAAGGACACAATATCCACGATCTTTCGAACCTGCTTCTATATCTGATTCTCGGCACTATCATTGGCGCAAGGCTCGGTCACGTGCTCCTTTACCAGCCCGATTACTATCTGGCGCACCCGTGGGAAATTCTCATGATCTGGGAAGGAGGGCTGGCGAGCCATGGCGGTTTTGCCGGTGTGATGATCGCGCTCTATCTTTACGTCAGAAGACACCGGGACTTGACTTTCATCGAGCTTGCCGACCGTCTCACCATCCCCTGTCTGTTGGCGGCATCGTTGATCCGTATAGGTAATTTCTTTAATTCCGAGATTCTCGGCACACCGTCGAACGTCCCTTGGGCCATCGTGTTTGCCCGCGTCGACAATATTCCTCGGCATCCTGCAATGCTCTATGAGGCAGCCGCTTACTCTCTTGTTTTTTGCGTTCTGTACGTTGCCTATTGGAAGACCACAATCATTCAATTTCCGGGGCGAGTCTTCGGCGCGGGGTTGACGACCTGTTTTCTCGCTCGTTTCATGATCGAATTCGTCAAAGAAGATCAGGTGCAATTTGAGAAACGCATGCTTTTGAACATGGGACAACTTCTGAGCATTCCCTTTATTGTGGCCGGTGTCTGGCTTATCTACGCTTCATCAAGAACGCCTCACAGATAAAAAGCTGAAAAATCGGTGAAGATACCGAAAGCTGACACATCGCGCCACGGCAACCGATCGGATTGTGATTCCGAGCAACAGTCTGCGTTATGCGTTTTGTTCGCCGCTGGCATGCACAGCTCCGATCAATCCGGCAACGATCAGAACAAGACCAAGATTTCGCCAGGGATGAGACAGCCGCTCGACGGCGCGTAAAATAAGGAACGCTCGGATAGCCAGAAGTCTGACTGAATTCAAGAGATTCACATAGCGCGACAGCTTGCGTGAGAGAATGCCATCCATGATCAGGCTAAAAATTGTTTGCCCCTACTCCGGCCGCGATCTCTACAATAAGCACCGCTGTGTTAAGCTGCACGCGGGCATTAGTGGAGGACGACGGTTTGACATATCAGGAACTTCATTCCAGCAGTGTTAATAGCAACATTAATCCAACACCCAGTGCTATCGCCATCATCTGTATGACAGATTTGAAGAGATCCGACTCTTTGTTGAGTTCCGGTACCAAGTCAGATCCGGCGATGTAGATAAAGCCTCCGGCCGCCAGAGGCAGCATCAACAGAGAGAAATCCTCCACCCTGGAACCGACCAAGAGTGCGACGAGTGTTCCCAAGATAGCGAAAAGTCCTGTTAGAAAGTTAAAAAACAGCGCCCGTATTTTTGTAAATCCGGCATAAAGCAACACGAAGAAGTTACCCAGTTCATGCGGGATTTCATGGAAAATCACAGCCAACGTCGTCGCGATTCCCACAGGCAAACTAACCAAGTAAGACGCACCGATAATCGTACCATCGATAAAATTGTGGACGCCATCAGCGAACAAATTCATGTAGCCGACAGGTTGAATGGCATGGCTGGCTTCCAGGGTGTGCTGATGTCTCCAGAGAAGAAACTTCTCGAGGATGAAGAATAGGAATATTCCAGTCAAAACATAGAGAGAGGCCTCGACCTTGGCCTCGAATTTCTCAAACGACTCCGGCAAGAGGTGGATGAAGGCATCCCCGAACAAACTGCCGACGGCGAGGCTGACCATCACAAAAATTATTCGTTTTAGCCTCTGCTCGGTGATTGAGATAAAAGCGATGCCTACGAGTGAGAGAAGGCTCACTAAAACCACGCTGACAAAGCTGTATAACCATGAGGCCGGCGTAGGCTTACCTATTCATTGCGCAAACAGATCACGCACGACTTCCTTAACAGAATCCGTATAAGCTTGTCCTAGATTCGTCGCGCTGGGAGTGGGAACAGGGCGTTGAATTCGTCTCTCCCAAACAACGCTGCCGTCGCTCGTCCTGATGAGCTTAAAATCAGCGGAGACTCTAACGAACTGCCTGGAATCCGCCTCCCAACGCAAAATCTCGCTGACGAATATGAGACCTGAAAGTTTTCCCTCGCGAGCCAACCGACCGGCGCTGGCTGGTTCTACCGGAAAAGCCGAGAACCGCGCATCCGTTTGCTCGGGAAGAGTAACCCGGAAGCCTCTTTGCTCAAGCTCTCGGCGCAAATCGTCGCGCAACAAATCCATAACACTCTGACGATAGTCGGAGGAAATCTTTCCCGCCATCTCGGCAAGCGAGCGCAACGGATTGGTTCCCGGCAAAAGCAACGACAACCCTGTGCTATTCTTCACTTTCGCCAACCAGAGGGTTTCATTGTTCAGCGCTTTGGCTTCTGGCAAAGGCGCCGTAGCCTTGGTCGTCCCGCATCCGTAAGTCCACAGTGCAACCGAACTCAAGACAATCAGCCCCAGCGCCCGTCTGGGTGAAATGCGGCTCAGCGCATAAGCAAGGAAAATCAGACAGCATCCAAGGGCCACATCAGTCGGTCCCAAAGGTAGGTCTAAACGCACAGAGCTATAGAAACCAAACACCGCCATGACAAGGCCAAGAAGTGAAGAGAGCCATAGGAAGGAACTCATGCTGTTCACCAAGGGCCGTGCCGCGAGCGCGGGCAATACCAGAAATCCAAAAAGCAGCAAAGGTCCGGCGAGGATCACGCCAAAGGCGATGCTCACCCCGGCGAGAAGATAGAGCAGGACGTCCCAGATGATCTGCCGGCCCTTCAACAGAAAAGCCAAGTCGCGGTCGAAGGAACTTAAAAGAAACTCCCTACGAAAGAGCACCAATCCCACCAGGACGAGGCCGAATACGGCAGCCAAAAGCCGCAGATCGCCTTTGGAGAGGCCGATGACTTCCCCTTTCAGGAGATTCAACACCTCGATTTGACCGGCCGGATTGAAAACGATAAAGAGGATCGTTAACGCTCCTGCCAACGCGTAAGCGGTCGCCAGACGGCCTTCGGCTATCCCTTTTCTGCGCTGCTCTAGATAGCCCAGTAGTCCCATCCCTAAAAAGGTAAACAGGAGTGAACCGATCATTCCGATTCCCCGCTCGCCCTGTTGCCACTGGGGCAAAAAACCGGTCTGCTGCAACCAGAAAGTAAAGGAGACTCCAGCGGCAGCGATCTGCGGCAAGGTCAAGCCGAGGAATACCGTTCGACGAAGAATGAGATAAGAACCGATCAGTGGGCAGACGAGTCCGAGGACCGCTGTTCCCAAGAGTGCAGGGAAAAGCAGATACGAAGGGCTCAGAATCTCGAGAAAAGTACTCATGGATCAAGCTCCATCTCTTTCTTTTCCCACCATATCTTACCCTTGTCGACCCGCAGGAGCCGATCCGCAACCCTTCGCACCATCGGAATATCATGGCTGGAAAAGAATATTGCCAAACCATCCAGCCTGGTCAGCTGAATTAAGAGTTCACTGATACTCTTTCGGGAGTCTTCATCCACTCCGGAAAGAGGCTCGTCCAAGATCATGATTTTCGGCTTCACCATCAGAGCTCGGGCGATAAGAATGCGCTGCTTTTGACCGCCGGAAAGGGAAAAAAAAGGCTTTGCCGCCAAGTGGCGTAATCCAACTTGTTCCAGAACTTCGCCAATTTGCCTTTTTTCCGCAGCGGGAAAAAATTCGTAGGGGCGCACTCTCCCATAGGCTCCCATCTCCACTACTTCAGCCGTGCTTAAGGGAAATTGTGCATCCAGCGCAGCGCTCTGGGGAACATAACCGAAATTGGACAAGGGACAATTTCGCGAGAGAGCGCCGTTAAGAATCGGCAAGAGCCCAAGGATAGCCCGGAAAAGCGTTGTCTTGCCCGAGCCGTTCGGACCGGCCAAGCCAATGAGATCGCCGGGATAAATCGTCAGGTCAACGTTCTGCAGAATCGGCTCCGAATCATAGCCCAGACTGACATTTTGAACGGACACCAGAGGAAGAGAATCATCTTTTGAAGCCCTCCCTCTGGCATTCTGTATTGCATCGACGTCTTGTCCCAATTCGATCCCCTCTAACTGACGGACTGAACTAAGGTACGTACAGTATAATCGATCCATTTGATATAGGTATCGGTTTCAGGCTGGTTTCCTCCGCCGCTATACAAACGCACAACCTTGATGCCTGTTTCGGATGCGATCTGTTGGGGGAGTCGTGGATTCTGAGCACCATAAATGAGGAGCTGGGCCTTCTCCTGTTTGATCTGCTGCACCAACTCTACTATGTGATTTGGAGTCGGCTCGATTCCAGGCTTGAGTTCAACGCTGCCTACTAGCTTCATGCCGAATCGATCAGCAAGATAAATCCATTCCGGGTGATAATCCACAAATTTGACGCCGCGCAGCGGCACGGCCATCTTTTCCCACCGGCCAATCCAGTTGTCTAGCTCAGCAACATAAGTTTTAAGATTCTTTTCAAAACTCTGCTGATGTTGAGGAAAGTTCCGAGTCAGACCCGTGGCGATATTGCTAGCGACGATCTTCGCTCTAACCGGATCCAACAGGTAATGAGGATTTCCTTTCGGGTGAAGATCTCCTTCGGCGCGATCTATACGGATGGGCGCCTCCAGCACCGATATGCCCAGCGAACAGTCTATGTATCCCGGTCGCCCCGGCAAAATTTTGGGATTGCTGGCAACCTCCAAAAGTGCCGGGAGCCACGAGTGCTCGTCGTCCAGTCCGATCAGAATAAGCACGTCGGCACGATTCAACCGCGGCACAAAGCTTGGCCTAACCGGCACTCCGTGTGCATCTTCAACGCCTGTGGCTAGACTTTCGACATTCACCAACTCTTTACCGATCTGCCGGGCAATATCAGCTAAGGCCGGCCAGGTCGCAACGACACGAATCGGTTGGGCGACGACCATGCCTGTTTGAAGCCAAGCCAATGTGAACACAAGGAAAAAGACCTTCAAATTGTTGTTCCTCAATAGGGTTTTCATAAGTTACTCCTTCTACCGGGTCAGGAACCCGTGGGTATGAGCTCCAATCACAGTGGTCCATTGGACAAAAAATTGATTGCCTTTTTCAGCTTTGTCCGCGCTAAAATTGTTGTTCAAGTAGCTGTATTGAAAACGCAGCCGATTAAACTCGCTGAGGTTCCAGGTGACATACGGCGAATAGCTGAGCGTCCGCTGGCTTGGGTTATCAACGACTGGTGCGTAATCGAAGAGAAATCCGGTGGACCAATTTTTATTTAGCTTGAGCTCGGCGTAACTATAACCGCCGTACGAGCGCCGGCGCTTGCCCACAGTTTGGGTTGTCACGATACTCGGATCATCGGGATCAGGAACCTCGATGTCAAACGGGAAGCGCTGGCTGTTGTTATAGAACTCCGATCCCCACGTGAAACCCTGATAAAGCGTGCTGGCCAAGGGCTGGTAGCGATAGGTCAAATCAACACCGCCGAGAATTCGATCACCTCCCGAAGCGTCGCCCTGAAGGCGCACTGAAGGCGTGTAGGCGAGGCTGGTCCCTAGCTCGATGCTATTATTATCCGTGAGGTCAAAATAGGTGCTAAGGCGCCCGAGATAGGTGAATCGACTCGCGGAGCGGGGCTTGAGATTGCTCACCTGCTCGTTGTCGGCGCCGATCTTATTGTATCCGCCGAACGTCGCGCGCAGGAAAAATGGCGTTGGAAATAAGTAGTTGACCTCTGCCCCATCCGCCTGGCTCTCGCCACCCACCATTCGCTGGATGGACAGAGGCTGGTTTACGAATGGAAGCTCATGGACGTGATATTTAGGGAAACGCCCGAAGTCCGCGAAGAAACGACCCCCTTTTGCCGTCAGGTTGTAAGGCAGCGACGTGGTAATCGCCGCTGCTTCTTCGACCTCGAATCCCTCATTCGACCCGGTGAAAAAAGCATACATCCTGGCGTAGGGATCGACGGAGGCCGCAAGTCCTAATTCCGCAGAACGAAAATTGAAATTACCGCCGGCCTTCCCAAGTTTCTCGATATCGGCATCCAGCACAAGCCCGATCGCCGGGTTTAAAATCGACGGCGCGCTTTGCACCGCCTGAATTGATTTTTCCACCTGCCCTATCTTGGCCGAGTCGTTAGCTTTTTCTTTTTCCAATTGATCAATACGGTTCAACGCCTTTTGCAATTGCTGTTGCATGTCTTTTACCGATGCGCGCAGCGATTCCAGCTCTGACGCTTGAGCAAAACTCAAACGCGGTGCTATGAACAAGAACAATAGGCCAAAACAAATGACATCCAGAAATCTTCTCCCTGAGAAAATATCCATCATCACACCTCCTAAAGGCCAAACGAGGTCCCTCCCACTCGAGGGAGAGATCCCGCAGTGCTCGTTGTTAAATTCTATTGAAGAATTTTAAGAACTGGAGCGAGGCTGTGAGGGAGGCGCGCGGATACCGTGATTTTGAAATCGACCGTTGCTTAACCAATCAAGAGATTCGCTCGCAACAGGTTGCGCCAGCAGAAGTGGAGCCCAGGCCGCCGACGCCACCGCCAAGCCGGCTTCCGTGCGAGTTCCATGGACGCAGCTGCACTCTTTGGTGACCTGAGCCTTTGCTGCGACGGAATGAAAATGAAGCGGCAGGAAGAAAACGCACAACAAGATTCCCGCGCTCACAATGCGGCGGAGAGCGTGTGAATGCTTCATGCGGGGATTAAACACGGTCTTGAACCTAAACAATGCTGTTTTCGATGTCAATGGAAAATAACCGCTATCGATTGGAGAGGTCACAGGTTCACGCTCAAGCGCTTGGTTTTGCTGGCGCTAATTGTGCGAATATCTCCTGCATGACCGTCTCCGCTACGAAGATATTGGCTTGGCCGGTTAGCACAACGCCGTAAAGGGGAACCGGTCGCGACGGACGGTGTACCTGCCACAATATCCTGCCCGTCTTTGGATCAACGATCGCCACGTCCAACGCAACGATCACGCCGTCCGCTTTCATCCCCCGTGCGTCCGGCATTAGCTCCCAGCGCCGCACCTCCATATACAGAGCCGCTGCGTCAAGGTTTGCCTGTCGCAGAATTTGCGCAGCCATCTGTGGGCTAGTAGGCACTTGATCTTTAGTTGCCAACTTCAACTCAGTGGGCGCAACCACATCAAAGCCCTTAGCCTGTAGCTGGGTGCGAGCCTGCTGGGCAAGCAGATCTTCGATTGTTCTCGACGGTAGGCCCAAGAGCTGACTCTCTGTTGCAGTGGGCTGAGTGTCGGCCGCGCCAAGCCGATATGGCGGCAAAACTGCGATCCGGCTAACGGTCAACGGCAAAGGAGTAACAACTGCCGGCGTGCAGCCTATCGCTGTGAGGAGTAGGATGACCAGTCCAATGCCAATCCTGCACTTTATGTTCATTCGAATTTCCTTGTTTTCAGGGTACCATTGACGCCCTTGTGCCTTGCCATCGGACACGGCATGCTGCTGTCTTTTAGGTATTGCCTCGGGGTTTTGCCAAATCCACAACCCGGCGCGCCCCCAAAAACCTCTTGGCGTACCACGGCTGGTTCAGATCGGTCATAACCACTCGCCCAGCCTTTTTCTCGGCATGCAAGAATTGGTGGTTGCCCATATAGACACCTACATGTATGGGTGCGTTACCATCCGAGGAAAAAAACACCAAATCACCGGTTTCCAGCTTGTCGACTAGAACTTCCTCGCCCGACTGAATTTGATCGCGTGAAGTCCGTGGCAGGTCAATGTGGAGTTTAGCGAAAATCATTTTGACCAAACCCGAGCAATCCGCTCCCCACCGCTCCGACATCCCACCCCAGCGATACGGTAGCCCCAGAAAGCTACGCGCCATCTTCGCTAATTTATAACGGATCGGTTGCGTGAATGACTCCTCCGGAAGGACCCGACCCCTAAATGCCAGCAACAAGCTCAAAGCAAGAAATAAAATTGTCGCTTGTCTTTCCATTTCAGATCTCTCAACCAAATTCGTTTGTCTCACCCAGTTCTGGAGGGCGAAGCCTTTTTATCCATGGCAATGCTTAACGGCCAATAGCCGCTTGACAAAAGTGTTTAGCCGCGAAAGGTTTTGAACCAGCGGCAGTCCTACCTACTAACAATTAGAATAAGAGGAATGAGAGGCCGGGCTCAGGGCGTCGGAGGAGCGCGAATGAGCTGCAGACTAGTCACTACGTGTGAAGATAGCTGAAGCTCGAAAGGATCGTAGAAAATCTGTCGAATCGGTGGTGCCCAATCGGCCTGGACTGCAGCCGTTCCCATTTCGGTGCGTTTGCCATGGATGCAGCTGCATTCTTTAGCAACATGGGCCGTTGCCGCGATGGGGTGAAAATGGAGCGGCAGGAAAAATACCGTCAGGAACAGCAGAAGACTAACCAGACGCACATATCTCGGAGCGCTGGCTCTTGGAGAAATTGCGGTCACCAGAGCTTAAATACCCAAGTCTCCCCGTTTTGTCAAAGCGAACAAGCAGCGGCGCTGGTAAACTTTCTGAGTAGGGTCGCGTCTAACCTGAAAAATGGCCGGTATGGCCAAAAAATCTAGGACGGACAAGACCATGGATAGATTATCAAGGATACTGGGAGCTGGCTTTGTGGCGTCATCGTTATTGTTTGTCGGAGCCTCAACTTTTGCCGCGGATGGGGAAATCAAGAGCGATTTAAAAGAACTGCACCAGGATAATAGAGAGATTCGCGGGGATCGCCGGGAGTTGCACGGCGATTTCAAAGAGCTTAAAGGAGACCGTAAGGAGCTGCGCGGCGACATCAAGAGCGGCGCGGGCGACACAGAGATCGCCCAGGATCGAAAGGAAATTCGCCGCGGTCGAAGAGAGATCAAAGGCGATAAACGCGCGCTCAGAAAGGATCACCGGGAACGCCGCGGCGACAAACGCGAGCTGCGACGCGATATCAACGATAGTCAAGCGAGCAATTAGGCTCTATTTTAGGTTTTCATGGACGCCGACTCCTGATGGAGTGGCGGCCATCTCTCGGCTTTCGCACATGGTATAATCATTCCTGATGAATCGGACTCCAACTGTGCAGCCCGGAGATGAAGAGCTCGTAGCCTTGGCTCGAAGCGGGGATCACAAGGCTTTCGAGGAACTTGTGGAGCGGCACAAACAGAAGGCCTATCGCATTGCGTTCGATTTCGCGCGCGATCGCGAGGAGGCAAAGGATCTCTCTCAAGAAGCATTCTTGCGCGCCTACACGCATCTGAGTAATTTCGACGGCCGGTCCGGTTTCTATACTTGGTTCTACCGGATTCTCGTCAATGTTTGCCTGGACTACAAACGGCGAAAAAAGCGCACCTACGCCGAGGAGTTCAACGAGGCCGTCGAAAACCAGCTGGAGCCAAGCCAGGTGTCGCAGAAGCCGCCATCGCCTGATCAGCAGGTTCTCGCGGGACAGTTATCGCGCAAAGTCGGCGCCGCGCTGGAAGCGTTGCCGCCCAAGCAGAGGACGGCATTCATTTTGAAAAACAACCAAGGGCTTTCGATCAAAGAGATCGCCGAAATGATGCAGACCGCCGAGGGTACGGTCAAAGTTCATCTCCACCGCGCGGTGACGGCGCTCCGCCAAAGCCTGGCTGAGTTTGCCTAGGAGGATCAGTATGACACAAGATAACAAAACGGCCGCCGTGGCTTGCACGCAATGGGAAGAGGATCTGGTACTCCAGTACTACGGCGAACTCGCCGGTAATGAGCGCGCAGCAGTGGATAACCATGTGCGGGGTTGCGAGCACTGCCGAGTCTACCTGAAAGAGCTGGAGTCAATCCTCCCCTTGACCGTAAAGCCGGATGAACCGCCGCAAGCCTTCTGGGAAGACTACAGTCGTGAGATGCGCCGCAAGCTGACGCAGGTCAGCAACAGAAAATCCTGGTGGCAAAGTCTAACGTCATTCTTTCAGCCCTGGGCGATTCCCGTCTCTGCTACGGTCGCTGTGGCCATACTGGCTTTAACCGTGACTCTCGGAAAGGGATTCTGGAGCTCCAAGGAGGTTCCGCAGGATGATGAAGTTTTTATGGAGATTCTGCCCGCGGCGGAAAATTTGGAGTTCTTCAAAACCATGGAGGTTCTCGATGCCATGGATTTTCTGGAAGATATGGGGACCCCAGGCAAAGGCTCAGCGTAGTGAGATCAAACTGCGTGAGACACGCGGCTGGGCTAACATTGCTTCTGGTTTTGGTGGTCTCAAAGGGTGGCTTTGCTGCCAGCAAGGATAGCCAACCACCGGACAAAGAAATGCTCCGCATGATGGATTTTTTGCGCGAGATGGAAATGATCAAGCAAGTCGAAATGATGCAGGATTTGTCGCAAGTGGAAAAGGCTGCAGATCAAAAATCGGATACTCGCTCGCAAAAGCCGTTGCCCTCCAAGAGAAAGGAGGCAGC
>Ga0081455_10001761_pt1 | contig 26159 bp, 28 predicted proteins | sample TabmetS3T2R1_FD_70207 | JGI IMG/M metagenome (GOLD analysis project Ga0081455, IMG submission 70207) | Tabebuia heterophylla rhizosphere microbial communities from the University of Puerto Rico - S3T2R1 | ecosystem: Host-associated > Plants > Roots > Rhizosphere ...
GCGGAGAGCGCGTGTTGCCGCCCTGCCACCCGCCGAATAACCAAGCACCGTGGACGGGGGTCTCGCCGCGCCTCAACCGGTCAAAATCACCTTGACGAGCGGCAGATCGCGCATGAATTCAGCGACATCGCGGGCGGGACTCGCAGTCGCCGCGCTGGGTCGGGCTCTCGTCGAAGCACACCAACGCCATTTCCAGGACGCGCCGCCCGCGGTCCACCAGATGGTGCCAACCCTCGAGCGCATTGGCTTGATTCGATGCCAACCCGGCGTCGCCCACAGCATCGAACTGCTCATCGACCCCGAAGACCTACCACCGCTGCGTCCCAGCGCCGACCAAATCGTCAAATATTCTGTGCAGAGGTACTAGAACCTTCAGCGGCTGCGGCGAGGCGCGCTTGGGCGTGATCTCGCCTCGCCCGTGAGTTTCCGCAATTCCCGCAAGCGCTACCCATGTTTCCGCTTGTGTGTGCTTGCATTGCCGTTTCCCAGATGTTGAGCCGCCGAAAAGGCGACGGGCGATTTGAGCGAAATCGTCGATAATATAGTATTGCTAAAGCACCAGTGGCCTCTGCGATGGGGTGATCATTGTGTCAAGGGCGCTTCGCGGGCAGCGTCAAGAGGGAACATTCCTGGAGCCATCCTGGCCGGTAGCCTAAGCTCACCGTCCCACGCTCACGGCATGGAGGGAGACAATGCTGATCCAAGGACGTCGGCATGTGGCGGCCAAGCTGGCCGTGTTGATCGGAGCGCTTGTCCTCGTCTCGGCGCAGCTCATGGGAGCGCCTGCCAACGCGGCGGACCCGATCAAGATCGGCTGGGTCGGGCCGTTGTCGCCGCCAGGCGGCTATGCCGAAGGCGCCCTCATGAAGCAGGCCGCCGAGCTTGCCGCCGAGGAGATCAACGCCAAAGGCGGCGTGCTCGGACGGCCGATCCAGGTCATCTTTCAGGATACACGCGGCCAGCCCGAGGAAGGCACGGCGGCGGCCGAACGGCTCATCTCCCAGGAGAAGGTCGTGGCGATCACCGGGGAGTTCCACAGCTCGGTGTTCCTCGCCGAGATGGAGGTCGCGCACAACGCCGGCATCCCGATCATCGCGGTGGACGTCTGGGCCCTGAAGATCACCGCCAAGGGCTATCCAGAGGTATTTCGCGTTGCGCCAAACCAGGCCCTGATTGCCAGCAAGTACGGCGAGTGGATCGCCGCCGCCGGCTTCAAGAACGTGGCGTTCATCTACGAGAAGAACGATGGTGGCCAGAGCGCGCGCGACGTCCTGCTGCCGGTTCTCGATAAGCACGGAGTCAAATACGATGTCGTCGGCGCCGATCCGAGCGCCACGGAGTTCACGGCCCAGATCGAGCGGTTCAAGACCAAATCGCCGCCGTACGATTTCTTCATGACGGCCTACAGCCTGTCTGGCGCCTACCCGATGATCAGCCAGTCGCACACGCTTGGGTTTGCGCCGACGGCCAAGACGGGCATCGCGAATTCCGGCGGTCCTGCCGTCGATCCGACATTCTGGAAGAACGTCGGCGAAGCCGGCAAGTACCTGGTCACCGAGGTCGTCGGCCTGCCGAAGAACGCGTGGAACGACACGACCAAGGCGTTCGTGGCCGCCTTCAAGAAGAAATACAATCATGCGCCGTCGCCACAGGCTATCGAGAACTACGACGCCATGCTGGTGCTGGCCGACGCGATCAAGCGGGCCAACTCGACGGATGGCAAGGCGATCATCGCCGCGCTCGAGAAGACGGATATCGTTCTCGGCCGTGGGCGGTACACGTTCTCGACCAGCCGTAGCCCGGATTGGGCCTATCACCAGTTCATGGATGCCCCGGTGGCGCTCATCCAGTACGACAAGGTGGGCCAGGATGCCGAGGACGCACCGATCGTCTGGCCGCGCGACATCGCCGACGTGAAATACACCTATCTGAAGCCGGGACAGTGATCGGGCTCCTCTGTCGTCCTGAGCGCAGCGAAGGACCTCAAGGCATTTCAACGAGTAGGTCGGTGGCAATCGGCATGAGATCCTTCGCTGCGCTCAGGATGACAGGTGGACTCATGCTGAGCGGCCGATGAGCTGGGATTATCTTTTCGTCCAGGTCGCGAACGGGGCCGTCATCGGCATCATCTATGCGCTGATTGCCGTCGGCGTAACGCTCATCTTCTCGATCCTGAAGATCGTCAACTTCGCTCACGGCGATCTCTATATGCTGGGTGGCTACTGCGCCTACTACATCATCACGCTGCTGGGCATCCCGCCGCTGGCGGCCATGTTCCTGTCGATGGCCGCCATCTTCGTGCTCGCGATCATCCTGGAGCGCTTACTGCTGACGCCACTCTACGACGACGCAACGGAGCGCAAGGACGAGTACGGGCTTATTGTCACTTTCGGCCTGGCGTTCTTCCTGCGCAACGCGGCCGTCATGGCCTTCGGGCCCTATCCCCTCAAGCCGCCCTCCTTCATTCCCGGGGTCCAGCAACTCGGCGGGCTGACCGTGACCAACGATCGCCTGTTCGCCGGCGGCGTCGGGATCGTCCTCATCCTGGCCTTGCTTTACTTCATGCACCGGACGATCTGGGGACAGGCGCTCGACGCCGTCAGCCAGTCACGCGAGTCGGCGGCAATCGTCGGCATCAATGCGCAGCGCTTCAACTCCTTTGCGTTCGGCATCGGTGCGGCGCTCGCCGCCGCGGCCGGCGCCCTCATCGCGCCGATCTTCTCCCTCGCTCCCGACATGGGAGTGCTGCCGAACATCCATGCTTTCGTGATCGTGATCCTGGGCGGCATGGGCTCGGTGCTTGGCAGCATTCTCGCCGGCCTCCTGCTGGGCGAGGCTGAGAATCTCTTCACGGCATTCTTTCCGGACCCCACCCGGGCGCTGGCCTACACGAATGCCTTCGGCCTGCTGGTCCTGATGATCGTCCTCGTCCTGCGCCCGCAGGGTTTCTTCGGCCGTCGTCATTTGCGGATGGAATAGGCAAACGTGCGCGGCTTTCACGTCTACATCCTGCTTGCCACCGCGGCGCTCGCCCTCGTCTTTGCCGACCGCTTGAGCTCATACTGGATGCACGTCGCCATCATCGCGATGTTCTATGGCATCCTGGCCTCGAGCTGGTCCCTGCTTGCAGGCTACGTCGGGCTGTTCTCGCTCGGTCACATGGCGTTCGCATCCATCGGCGGTTATGCCTCGGGACTGCTGGTGCAGTGGTACGGCATTCCGATTCCCTTGGGCATGGCGGCCGGGGTCGCGCTGTGTTGCGCGCTCGGCGGGCTCATCGGCTGGGTGTGCCTGCGCATGAGCGGCCCCTACCTCGCGATCTTCACCCTGGGCTTTGCCGAAATCGTGCGCATCATCCTGGCCACCGAGGACGACATCACCTCCGGCATGGCTGGGCTTCATGTCCAGCGACTGTTCGATACGCCGTCGCGCCTGCCTTATTTCTATACTGCCTTCGCGCTGCTGGCGGTATCGCTTCTGCTGCTGGGCGGCATGGTCCGGTCGCGCTGGGGCCTGTTCCTCCGCGCCATCCGCGAGGACGAGCAGGCGGCGTCGGCGTCGGGCGTCGCCGTCGCGCGCTTCCGGATTCTCGCCTTCGCGATCGCGAGCGGATTTGCCGGGCTCGCCGGGGGCTTCTACGGGCACTATATCGGCATCCTGACACCGAGCCTGGGCGGGCTGGACCTGATGGCCCTGCTGGTCGTGATGACCGTCATCGGCGGCATGGAACGGCTGCCGACCGCGGTCGGCGGCGCCTTCGTGGTGGAATTTCTGCTCGAGGTGCTGCGTGGCTACGGCCAGTGGCGCCTTCCCCTCTTTGGCATCGTCCTGCTGCTGACGATGCGTTTTGCCCGCAATGGTCTCCTCACGCCGCTCTGGCTCAAATTCGTGCAATTGGGAGAGCCACAGGCCGCCGCGGCGATCGCGGCCCGCGACGTCCCGCAGAAGGACCCGGCGCAATGAGCGGCGGCGCGGAACTTGTTCGGGGTGCCGCCCTCATCAAGCGCTTTGGCGGGATCGTCGCCAACGACGCGGTGGAATTCGCGGTCGTCGCAGGCGATCTCGTCGGGCTCATCGGCCCGAACGGCTCCGGCAAGACGACGCTCATCAACATGCTGACCGGCCACCTTGCGCCGGACGGCGGCGATGTCGTTGTGCGCGGCCGGGAAATGACGGATCAGCCGGCGCACGTCTATGCCGCGATGGGCGTTGCGCGGACGTTCCAGCTGACACAGCTGTTCGGCCGCATGACCGTGCTCGAGAACCTCCTCGTCCCGGGGCTGACGCGCCCCCATTCCACGTGGCAGGTCGCCGAGCGGCGCGCGCGAGACACCCTCGACTTCTTGAAGCTGGCTCACCTCGAGCAGCTGCATGCAAAGAACCTCTCGGGCGGCCAGCAAAAATTGCTCGAGCTTGGGCGCTGCCTGATGCTGGAGCCAGCCATACTGTTCCTGGATGAGCCATTCGCCGGCGTTCATCCGCGCCTGCGCGACGAGTTGATCGAGCGCATCCTGGAGCTTCACAAGGCAGGCCGCACGTTCGTCGTCGTCGACCACGACATGGAATCCATCCTGCGTGTCTCGCAGCGACTCGTGGTGATGGCGCGCGGGCGCAAGATCGCTGACGGACCGCCCCCCGAGGTCCGCACCGACCAGGCCGTGCTTGCAGCCTATGCGGGACTCTGACCGTGCCGAGGAACTGCCATGACCAGAGCCGATCTCTCCGAGCTCTACCGAGGTTACATTGCCTGCTTGAACAAGCAGGACTGGACCAAGCTGGAGCAGTTCGTTGATGCCAACGTGATCTATAATGGCCGGAAAATCCGCTTGGCAGGCTATCGCAAGATGCTGGAGAAAGACTTCGATGAAATCCCGGATCTCCAGTTCAGTATTCGGCTGCTGATTTCCGATCCGCCCCATATAGCGAGCCGGCTGGCCTTCGACTGTTCGCCCAAGGGGAAGTTCCTTGGCCTCGACATCAATGGGAGACGAGTCTCGTTCACCGAGAATGTGTTCTATGAGTTCCGGAGGGAAAAGATCGTGAACGTATGGTCGGTGATAGATAAGGCGGCGATCGAAACGCAACTTTGAGGCAGCGCCTATGGCAACAGCGTCAACGGAACCCGATCCTGCTTCCTGGCTGGTCGCCCGTGACCTGGTGGCGGGCTATCTGCCTGGCATCGATATCCTGCGCGGCGTGTCCGTCGCAGCGGCGCGTGGCCAGGTTCGATGCGTGCTCGGCCCCAACGGAACAGGCAAGTCCACGCTGCTCAAGGCGCTGTTCGGCTTCCTAGGCCTGCGGCAGGGTGAGATCCACCTGGGCGGAGAGGCTGCGCAGGCGCTCGCCCCGCACGAGATGGGGCGGCATGGGGTCGTCTACTTGCCGCAGCGGCCGAGCATCTTTCCCCACTTGAGCGTCGAGGTGAACCTGCGCCTGGGGGCGTGGCGCCAGAGAGGCGATCGCAAGCGTCTCGAGGAGCTGGTGGGCCGGGCATGCGAGCAATTCCCGGTGCTGGCGGAAAGACGACGGCAGGCCGCCGGTACCTTGAGCGGCGGCCAGCAACGCCAGCTGGAGATCGCGCGCAGCCTGATGGAGGACCCGGTCTTGTTCCTCATCGACGAGCCAACGGCAGGCATCGAACCGCGCGTGGCCGCGCTGATCTACGATTTGATCAAGGGCCTTGCCGCCGAGGGCAAGGCGATTCTGCTGGTCGATCAGAACATCAAGCGTGCGCTCGAGATCGCCGACTACGTCTATGTCATGCGCACGGGGACCATCTTGTCGGAAGGCTCGCGAGCGGAGTTCGGCGGCGATACCGAAGCCCTGGTTGCGCGCTGGCTGTATGAAAGCGGCGGCACGGAGCGTTAGGGCTCGCGACTGCGATGGTAGTGGCGCCTCGCCTTGGCGCGGTTGCCGCAGGCCGACATCGAGCACCAGCGCCGCTTGCCGGCGCGGCTGTCGTCCAGGAACAGCCAGCCGCAATCCGGATTCGCGCAGCGCTTGACCCGATCGAGCTTGTTGCCGGTCAGCAGGTCGCCGGCCGACCATAGGACCGGCGCCAGCTGGGCAAGCGCGCTCGAGCTGCGCATATCGACGTCCCAGGCAAAGCCGCTGCGCTCGCGCTTCAGCGTCGAGCGGGCAGGGGCTGCGGCGAGCTGCTCGTTCAACGCCTGCAGGTCGGCGGCTGCCGGGAGCTTGCCGCGCGTCGTGGCGTCGAACACACGGTAGATCGTCTCGCGCACCTCGAGCGCGCGCTCGAACTCGCGCCGGGAAAGGGCGCGAGCGTCCTTCGCGACCTGGCCGGCCGCCCACGCCGCCAGCTCTTCCGGCCCGTTCAATGTCTCTGTCGGGTTGGCCTGGCCGCGCCAATAGCGCGTGTTGGCGAACTCCAGGCAGAGGTCGGGGCGATTCATCGCTCTGGACTTAATAACCGGCTGACCGGTTGACAAGCTCATCCACCAACGTTAACCATATAACCGGTTATCAAGTTATTTGGAGGAAATGATGTTCGACCATGTCTCGATCGGTGTCGCCGACATCGCGCGCTCCAAGAAGTTCTATGACTCGGCCCTGAAGCCGCTCGGCTACTCGCGGCTGAGCGATGGCGAAACGTCGTTGGGTTACGGCGACAAGGCGGTGGCGCTGTGGCTCGGCAAGTCCGGCAAGCCGGTCAAGGCAGAGATGGACTCGGGCCTGCACTTCTGCTTCTCGGCAAAGGATCGCGCGGCCGTCGACGCCTTCCATGCGGCAGCACTGAAAGCAGGCGGCAAGGACAACGGCAAGCCCGGCGTCCGCGCCGACTACAGCCCCAAATACTATGCCGCGTTCGTCATCGATCCCGACGGCTATCGGCTCGAGGCCTATTGCGGAAAGTAACGTTCTCGTGCTTGCAGGCCGCCTCCTGGAGACCATCTACCCAGGAGGCGGAAGCGGAGCACAGATGAGCGAACATCGCGTCGAAGCAGCCACCGCGGCCGATGAGGCCGCCATTGTCGGCGTCCTGACCTTGGCGTTCAGCGGCGATCCCGCGTCGCGGTGGACCTGGCCCGATCCGCGCGGATATCTCGAGTATTTTCCGCCCTTCATCAAGGCTTTCGGCGGGAAGGCTTTTGCACACGGCAGTGCCCATCGGGTGGATGGGTGTGCCGGCGCAGCGCTATGGCTGCCGCCCGGCACTCATCCCGACGAGGAGGCGATCGACGCCTTGATGGAGAAGTCCGTCCCCGAAGGGCTGCGCAGGGATGGCAACGCCCTGTTCGAGCAGATGGCGCGCTTCCATCCCAAGGAGCCGCATTGGTACTTGCCGCTGATCGGCGTCGATCCGGCGCGGCAGGGCCGTGGTTACGGCTCGGCGTTGTTGAAGCATGCGCTGGTCGCCTGCGATCGCGACAAGATCGCCGCCTATCTCGAATCGACGAATTCGAAGAACGTGCCGCTCTACGAGCGTCACGGCTTCGAGCTGCTGGGCAGGATACAGGCCGGCACCTCGCCGGTGCTGTTCCCGATGCTGCGCAAGCCACGGCCGCTGCGCTGATGCTGTCGCTGCGTCTCAAATGGCTGCATCAGGCGCAATTTGCTGGCTATTACCTGGCCGAGGACAAGGGCTTCTACCGAGCGGAGGGCCTCGAGGTCGAGATCTGCTCCGGCGGACCTGATGTCGATCCTGAAGCCCTGGTCGCTTCCGGGGAGGCGGACTTCGCTCAGGCCGGCGGCACCGAGAGCCTGCTCGCCGCCCGCGCCGCCGGCTTACCGGTCGTCGCCATCGGCGCGGTCTTCCAGAGGATCGATGTTGCGTTCGTCGCCAGGAAAGAGGCCGGGATCGCCACGCTCTCGGACTTCCGCGGCCGGGTCGTGAGCACCTGGCACACCGGCGTCGAGCTGATCCTGCGCGCGCTGCTTCGACAGGAAAGTGTCGATCCCGCGAGCATCGTCGAGGTCCCGCAGGCCGAGTCGATGCAGCCTTTCCTGCGCGGCGAGGTTGCCGTCGCTGCGGCCACGTTCTTCAACCAGCTTCCGCAGCTCCGTGGCCAAGGCCTCACCGATCTCGTCGTCTTCGATCCGGCCGACCATGGCGTCGTCTTTCCGCGCGATGTCATCATCACGTCGGAGAAGATGATCGCCGAAAGTGCGGACGTGGTGCAGCGCTTCCTGCGTGCAAGCCTTCTCGGCTGGAAGCATGCGATCGCCCATCAAGGCGAGGCTGTCGCCGCTGCCCTGCGCCGGGACCCGACACTCGATGCGGACCATCAGGCCGTCATGATGCGCGAGGTCGGCAAGCTGATGCTCTGCCCACAGGGCGTGGGCCACCTCGAGGCGGCAGCCGTGGAGGCGGCGCATCGCTTCCTGCTCGAGAATGGGCAGATCGGCAGTCCGGTCGACCTCAGCCGAGCCTGTACGACGCGATTCTGGCAGCCCGGTTGAGCTCCCGAGGCCATCCCGGCGAGACGTTGCAGGTGAGGAAGGTGACCATGTTGAAGGGCCATTGTTGCTGCGGTGCCGTCCGCTACGAGGTCGACGACACGCCGAGACATTCGTCGTGTTGCCATTGCTCGATCTGCCGGCGGGCGAGTGCCGCGCCGTTCGTTGCGTGGTTCACCGTGCGGCCCGCGGCATTCCGGCTGGTGTCGGGACAGGTTGCGAGCTTCAAGTCATCCGACCATGCGACCCGCACATTTTGCGCCAGGTGCGGAACGCCGATCACCTTCCAGTCGACGCACTACCCGGACGAGATCGACATCACGACCGGCTCGCTCGACGATCCCGAGCAGGTTCCACCAAAGGCCCACACCTATGCCGCCTCCGGGCTGACGTGGGTGAGGCTGGCGGACGCTCTGCCAGTGTATCCGGACAAGCGGCCGGAGTAGGGAATCAAATCGAAGGCGACATGGGCGTTATAGTTGGGTGACTTGAAATGCCATCAGTTGGCAGCCATCTCAGCCGCAAACGTGCGCAGTCGCTTGACCGACGAAAGCGCTTCGCTGATCTCCATGACCGTTGGTGGAGGCGTATCGCCGTGGCTCGGATAGCGCGTTAGCACTGCCCAAGAGCTGATGCTTTCAACGTCTGTCGCCAACGGCCGCACGTCCAGCTTGCCCTGAACAGCAAGCTCCGTCAGCTCGCTCAAGTCATGGACGTGCGGAGGTTCGACACCGCCGACTGTTATGAGAGCTTTGAGGAGTTTCTCGGCCGCCTGCTGGCAGTGGAAAGCAGCGATATTCGCCAGCCGTTCGCCTCCGATAGGCATAGTTGGGCAGCTTCAATATCCTCGTCGGCCTTGGAAATCCATGAACCAGCAGAATGCCTATTCGGCGGCTTGGACACGGCGGCCTCGTTCGAAGACTACGATGCCTTCCGCTTCAGCCACATGAGGCAATGTTCCAATGACGCCAACCTGCTGATCGTATGTCGAGCAACGATAGGCCACGATGTCGACCGCCCGACGATAACGTCTGCGCGCTTCGTGGAGAGACCGCCAATGGAGTTTCCAGGGAGGAATGTCGTCGTCGACGACCACCAGCAGGTCATCAGGGACTTCGCCCGTAGCCACACCGGCACTATAGCTTTTCGACCTCGTGCTCGCGACTGTGATGATGGTGCTGTCGCACCTTTGGGCGGTGTCCGCCCTGGCAGGCCGTTGGACCCGTTGAGACCTGTTGCGGCAGATCGAAATCGGCTAACGGTTGCAACATGGCCGATTTGATCCGCGCCGCGACCACCGCCGACGCTGATGCCATCGCGGCACTTCATGCTGCGAGCTGGCGCTCGGCCTATCGCGGCATCTTCAAAGATAGCACGCTGGGGCCCAGGCTCGACGACGAACGGCGAGGGCACTGGCGCGATCGACTTGCAGCGGCGGGGCGGGATGACACGGTGCTGATCGCGGATGGGCTTGCCTTCATTGCCGTGTGGGCGGAGGGTGAGCCCGGTTTTGGTGCCTACATCGACAACCTTCATGTTCATCCCGACAGTCGCAGCGGCGGTCTCGGCCGGCGCTTGCTGGGAGAAGCGATGCGCCGCGTCGCCAGCCGCGGCGAACGGCGTGCCTATCTTTGGGTGTACTCCGCCAATCAGCGTGCCATCGACTTCTACCGCCGTCTCGGTGGGGAGCTTGCCGAACAAGGCGCCGACGTCGTCGATGGCCTCGAGATACCGAGCAGCCGCATCGTCTGGCACGACACGCAGCGGCTTGCCCACGCCTGTGGTTGATCAGGCAGCGGTGATCTCCTTCAACAGCCCGAAGAACGCGCGCTTGCGCGCCGACGCGATCGTCCAATCGACTGGCAGCGACTGGAAGCCGTCCTCGAAGCGCTCGCGGATGCGGCGGTAGTCGAAGAAGCCCCAGCTTGCCCCGCTGTCGACGGCGGCCACCAGATGGTTGTCGGGCTTGTCGAAGTCGTAGTGGTCGTCTTCGTTGTAGACGATGGGCTGACCGCGATATCCGGGCGCGGCACGCCAGCGAGCGACCTGCAGGCGGATGCCGTGCGGGCTCGGCTGGAAGGGTCCATCGGGCCCGTAGACGGGGTTGCCGTGCGGCAGCAGGAAATCGGCGGCATCGAGGATCGCAGCGGGCGGCGTGCGCAAGGTGACAAGACTGGTGCTGACCAGCAGGCGGCCGGTGCTGCGCGTCTTGGCCAAAGTGATCAGCTCATGACAGCGCGCCGCGCCGATGATGTCGTGCGCGAACAGCGGCAGGTCGACCTCGTTGCCGATCTCCAGCAGCACGTTGGTCGCACCGCGGGCGGCAAGCCAGTCGACGACGGCGGCGACGGCGGCCTTGACCGCCGTTTCGTCCTTCAGCGTGCCGCTCTGCTTGCCGTAGAACAGGCCAAGGATCACGGCCATGCCCAGCCCCTCGCAGGCCGCGATGACCTTCTCCAGACGTGCTGCCCAGGCGGGCTTCAGCGCACCATCGGCGGTGAAACCGCTGATCCTCCAGGGCTGGTGCCATGAATAGCCTTGCGGGCTGCCGCCCTGCAGGTTGAGACAGACAGCGAGCAGGCCGTGCGCGCGATAGGTGGGCAGGGCCGCAATGAACTCGCGCGTGCTGCGCACGGCGTCCCAATCGCCGTCGGCATAGGCCCAGGCGCCGCGTGTCGCCGGGTTCTCATCGTCGACGATGGCGTTGGCCATGCGGCTGTTGAACAGCAGCCCCTCGATGCGATGGCCCTTCCAGCTTCGCCCGGCATAGGTCGGCGTGCCGTTGATGAAGAAGCTGCCGTTCGCGATCGAGACGATGGTGGACATGCTACGCAGTCTTGCCGGGCCCTAGAATCCGACGGCCGCGCCGTCGCGGCGGCTTTCGGAGGCGGCGAGATAGGGGCCGCCTTCGGGGAAGCGCCAGATGATCTGGCTCGAACCGAAGTCGAAGCTCGGCCACTTGGTGCGCGTGACCTTGTGGCCGCGCGCTTCGAGCCCGCTGAGCGTGTCGGCCGGCATGTGCTCCTCGGCCCAGATCGTCTTGTCGAGCTCATGTACGCGCCAGCGTGGGCCGTCGATGGCGGCCTGCGGGTTCTGGCCGTAGTCGACGATGCGCGAGAAGACCTGCATATGGCCCTGCGGCTGCATCGCGCCGCCCATCAGGCCGAAGGTCGCGACCGGCTTGCCGTCCTTGGTGATGAAGGCGGGGATGATGGTGTGGAACGGCCGCTTCCTGGGGCCGACCTGGTTGGGATGACCCTCGGTCAGCACGAAGCCCGTGGCGCGGTTCTGCAGCGCAATGCCGGTGCCTGGTACGACGATGCCCGAGCCGAAGCCCGTGTAGTTGGACTGGATCAGCGACACCATCATACCGGAGGCGTCCGCCGTGCCGAGATAGATCGTGCCGCCATCCTTCGGTACGCCCGGCCCGAACTCCTTGGCCTTCTTGGGGTCGATCAGCTTGGCGCGGCTTTTGAGGTAGTGCTTGTCGAGCAATTGCGCCGGCGTCACCCCCATGTGCCGCGGATCGGCGACGTAGCGCCAGATGTCGGCGAAGGCGAGCTTCATCGCCTCGATGCGCAAATGCGCCACTTCCGGTCCGTCGCAATCGTGTCCGGCGAGATCGAAGTTCTCCAGGATGCCGAGCGCCATGCAGGCGGCGATCCCTTGGCCGCTGGGCGGGATCTCGTGCAGGGTCGTGCCGCGATAGGTCAGCCCGATGGGATCGACCCAGTCCGCCTGATGCGCGGCGAGATCGGACTGGCGCAGCGCGCCGCCGGTCTCGCGGGCGTGCTTGTCCATCGCATGGGCGAGCTCGCCGCGATAGAAGGCCTCGCCCTTGGTCTCGGCGATCCTGGTGAGGGTCCTCGCTTGATCGGGGAATTTCCAGATCTCGCCCGGCTTGGGCGCGCGGCCGCCGGGCAGGAAGGCTTTCACCCAGCTCTCCTGGTCCTTCAGGCGAGGGATGGCGCGCTCCCATTGGCGTGCCACCATGTAGGAGACGCGAAAGCCGTCGCTGGCGTACTTGATGCCGGGCTCGAACAGGTCGGCGAAGGGCAGCTTGCCGTAGCGTTTGTGCAGCTCCATCCAGAGCGAGACGGCGCCCGGCGTGCTGACGCTGCCCCAGCCGACACTCGGCATGCCGGCCTGATCCTTGTACTGGTCGGGCGTCATCAGCGCCGGCGAATGACCGGACGCGTTGAGCCCGACCAGCTTGGATCCATCCCATAGGATGCAGAAGGCATCGCCGCCGATGCCGTTCATGGTCGGCTCGACCACGGTGATGGCGATCGCGCTCGCGATCGCGGCGTCGACTGCATTGCCGCCGCGCGCCAGCATGCGCAGGCCTGCCGTCGCGGCGAGATGCTGCGAGGAGGCGACGACGTTGGCGGCAAAGACGGGGAGCTTCTTGGAGGAGTAGGGGAAGTCGTAACTGAAGGACGGCACGAAAGACCTTTCTACATCTTCTTCTTGGCGACGAGCGCCTCGATGCGGGCCACGAAGCGCGGCGCCAGCAGGAACTGTCGATACTCGTTGTCGCTCTTGCCGAACAGGCGCGAGAGGTCGAACAGGCCGGAGCCGGCAATCTCACCCATGCGGCCCGAGAGCGACACGCGCTGGCCAAGCCGCACTGTTTTTAGCGCCGCGATGGCCGAGTCGGAAAGCCCTGGCGGCGGCGACTCGCGGGAACGTGTGGAGAAGAGGTCGGCCACGGAGCCTGCAAAGGCCAGGGCCCAGTCGTTGAACGCGTAGAGCGAAACCTGATGGCCGACATCGATGGTGATCGAGACGGTATCGGCGTTACCCTCGATCTTGGTCAGCGTGCCGCACCAGTCGCTGAACGCGCCAACCTTGTTGCCGAGCGTCAGGCTCTGCTTGACGGCCTCCTCGACCTGCAAGGGGTTGTTCGAGGCAAGCGCCGGCTTGGCGAGCGAACGCAGGCCGTCGAGGAAGTCCTTCTGCGCCTTGTTCTCCTCCTCGCACGGCGTGTCGAAACAGCCGCCCAGCGCGACGCTGGCGCCGCCGAGGAGGAAGAGGCGGCGTGCCGTCATTTCACTCCTACCGTGCATCGGAGCGCGGACCTCCAGGTCCGCTCATCGATCATGAGGAGGACCTGGAGGTCCGCGCTCCAATGAAGGGCTTCGCCGGTCACGCCGCCTTCGCCTGTGCCTTGGTGCGCTCCTCTTCCTTGAGCTCCTTCTTCGAGAGCTTGCCGACGGGTGTCTTGGGAAGCTCGGGCCGGATCTCCAGCGCGACCGGCATCTCGTGCTTGCCGATCTTGCCCTCGAGATGCTGCTTCAGCTCCTCGAAGCCGAGCGAGGCACCGGGTTTCAGCTTGACGAACACCTTGGGCGCTTCCTGGCGGTAGGCATCGGGAATGCCGATCACGATGCATTCGTCGACGGCGGGATGCTCATAGACCGCTTCCTCGATCATGCGCGGATAGACGTTGTAGCCGGACGAGATGATCAGGTCCTTGGAGCGGTCGACCAGATACACCCAGCCGTCGCTATCCATATAGCCCATGTCGCCGGTGCGCAGCCCCTTCCAGTTGCTGGCGGGATGGCTGAACAGGACCTTCTCGGTCTCGTCCGGCTTCTTCCAGTAGCCCTTCATGACTTGCGGGCCGATGATGCAGACCTCGCCGACATGCTCCTTGCCGGCCGGCAGGACCTGATCGCCCTTCTCCATGTCGCGGATCTCGATGATGGTGCCGGGCATGGGCACGCCGCACGAACCAAGCCGGCGCACGCTCTTGTCGACCGGACAGATGGCGCCGGTCGGCGATGTCTCGGTGAGCCCATAGCCTTCGATCAAGGTGGCGCCGGTCAGCTTCTCGAAAGCTTGCTGCACCTCGACCGGCAACGGTGCGCCGCCCGACATGCAGATCTTGAGCGACTTCAGGTCGAGGCCCTGCGCCTTGGGGTGCTTGTTGATCGCGGTGTAAAGCGTCGGCACGCCGGGCAGGAAGGTCGGCTTCTTCCTCTCGAGGTCGGCCACGATGAGATCGATGTCGGGCCGCGGATAGAGGATGAGCTGATTGCCGTTGCGCACCGCGCCCAGCATGATTCCCGACAGCGCGTAGATGTGGAACAGCGGCAGCACGCACACCACCTTCTCGGTGCCCGGCGTCGTGTAAGGCGTCGTCCAGGTCTGGCCCTGGGTCATCGCCGCGACGATGCTGCCATGCGTCAGCATTGCGGCCTTTGGCGTGCCGGTCGTGCCGCCGGTATATTGCAGCAGCGCCACCTCGTCCCACAAATTCTCGCCCACGGCGTAGGACGTGTACTTGCCGTCGTTGGAGAGGAGGTCCTTGAACGACATGTGCCAGTCGTCGCGCGGCCAGGCCGAGATCTCCTTCTTCTTGGCGATGGGATAGAGCCAGTTCTTGGGCCACGGCAGGTAGTCGGCGATCGATCCGACGATCAGCTTCTTGAGCCGCGTCTTGCCGCGCATGCCCTTCATCTTGGGATAGAGCGCCGCGACATCGAGGGTGACCAGGATGTCTGTCTCCGAATCGCCGATCTTGAACTCGAGCTCGCGCGCCGCGTCGAGCGGGCTGTAGTTCACCACCTTGCCGCCCGCCTTCAGCACGCCGAAGAAGGCGACGAGATAGTGCGGCGTGTTCGGCAGGTAGAGCCCGACATTGACGCCGGGCTTGACGCCAAGCTTCTGGAATCCTGCCGCCGCCTTGTCCGACGCTTCCTTGTAGTCGCGGAAGGTCATCACCTTGTCGAGGAAGTCGGTGAACGGCCGGTCGCCGTACCGGGCGCAACTCTCCTCGAAGATCTGGTGGATGCCTTTCCGCGGGATGTCGAGATCCCACTTCACGCCTGGCGGGTAGCTCTTTTCCCACACGTATTGCGCCATTTTTCGTTCCCTCCCTCACTCGACTATCGAGGAGCAGGCGCTGGAGGGTCAAGGCGAAGAAGCGATCCTGTATTCGTAGTCGTAGACCGTGCGGAATCCCTGCTCGGTGTAGAGCGGGATCGCGGCCTGATTGGTGGCGACGACCTGCAGATAAGCAAAGCGCGCACCCTGTTGGAAAGCCCAGGCATAAAGGCTCTCGGTCACCCGGCGCGCCAGGCCACGACGGCGGGCATGCGGCATCACGAGCACGTCGAACAGGCCCATGTGATCGCCCTGGACCACGCCGATCGCCATCGCCATTGGCCGACCGTCATCCACCACAAAGGCAAAACCTGCGGGCGCGGCGATCGCTGCCAACATGCGACGCATCGGCTCGCGGTGCGCCGGAGCCACGGGGCTGTAGGCGGCAAAGGCCTCTAGCCATTCGCGGGTCGGCTGGGGATGGATCATCACCTCGGCATCGGCAACGAACCGTGGATGAAGACGGGCGACCTGCAATAGGCTACGCTCAATGGCCCGGTAGGAAGGGCTGGCGAGAATACGCGTCATGGCCGATGGCGCCAGCGGGCTCAGCCGCCACACCGGTTGAAAGCCCCGTGCGCGATAGACCGCCTCGAGGCGGCGAATTACTTCAGCGTCGGTTTGAGCGTTTCGTTCTAACGCGTTGATAGAATTAGCTCTTTTTGTGTAGCCATCCGAGATCCTCAGGCGCCAGCCGTCAATGTCTCGTGTCTCGAGGGCAGGCCAGCCGCGAAAGGCCAGCTCTTCCAGCCGTCGGACGTCGCCAAGGTCAATATCCAGTGACATGACGCAAATTCTGTGTTAGTATAAAAAATCAATAATAACAAATATTTACTTTACGTACTGCAAGTTATACATGAATTTCGACTGCCCCTTCGTCGACGTTCGTGTTGGCTGGCAGCCACCCGTTCCGCGCTCCTCCCACGCGTTCGGACATTGGCTGCCAGCAATTCTTTTGCTGGCATTAGCGCTGGCGGGCTGTGGCGGCGGCCAGAGCACCGGTTATGCCGATCGGCCTCCTTCGGATCGTGTCGCCTTGACGGCGTGGCAGGAGTGGACCCGCTTCGGCCGCTCGACCGTCGTCTATGACGGTCATGCTGGCGGCTATGTCAATCGCCGCGGCGTGAGCGAGGGCAGCGAGCCGCTGGCCAGCAAGATCGGCGACTACTGGGGAAGCTGCGGCCATCCCGACTGGACATCGAGCAGGCCGTGGTCGGGCGCCTTCGTCGCCTGGGTCATGGCCCATTCCGGCATGCCCTCCAGCGAATTCCCGCGTGACGGTCGCCATGGCGGTTATCTGGCGACGCTCTATGACCGCGAGCATCGCGGCGGGCGCGCCGCTTTCGCCCTGCATGCACCCGACGAGTATTCGCCCAAGCCTGGGGACCTTGTCTGCGCCGGCACGGCCGGCCCGACCTGGCGCTATGCCGATTCGCGCATGGCACGGCGGCGCATCGACAGCAGCGCCAGCCATTGCGACATCGTCACCGACGTGCGCGGTGGTTACGTCCAGGCAATCGGCGGCAACGTGAAGAACAGCGTGACCATGAGCCTCTATCCTGTCGATTCGCGCGGCCGGCTCGCGCCGGTGGCCGGCAAGACCTGGTTCATGGTGGTCGAGAAACGGGTCTAGAAAGCGCGGCGGCAGCGCCGAACGTTGCGATCGCCAGCACCAGCACGGGTGCAAGCGACCAATCCGTCCAGCCGATCCACAAGGCCAGTAGCGGTGGTCCGGCGACGGAGCCCAGGCTGCCGCTCTGCGCCAGCAGGCCGTTGATGGGCCCAATGGCACGTGCATCCGCCGCGAGGCCGGGCACAGCGGCGAAAGCGGCTGCGGGGACGAGGCCACCCAGTGTGAAGGAGAGCGAGAAGCCGATGGCGGCCAAGGACGTCGGCGCGACGGTGAATGAGAGGCCAGCCAACACGGCCGAGATGATGATGCCGGCGGCGACCAGTCGACGCGGCCGCATGCCACGCCGGAGGAACCAGGCGGCCGCCAGGCTGCCCGGGATGCCGCAGGCGGTAGCGATGGCAACGATGCGTCCCGCCTCGGAGTCGGCCAACGCGCGCTGATTGACGAGGTAGCTCGGCAGCAATCCGGCGAGCGCCAGGAACAGCAGGGCGAAGCAGAAGAAGGCGACGGCGAGAGGCGCTGCCGGCCATAGCTCCTGCAACAGCACCGGGTGATCGTGGCAACGCGTCGGTACGGTCTTGGGGATGGCGCGGGAGGCTACGACCACCGCCAGGCCGAGCAACAGAGCGTCGACGGCAAAGACGGTCCGCCAGCTCGCCGATCCGACGCTCGCGGTCGCGAGGCCGGCCAGCGCGATGCCGGTGGGCACGAAGGAGCCCCACAGGGAAAGGGTGAAGGCCTGGTGCCGTGGCTCGGCGATGGCCGCCATCAGTGACGGTGCGGCGATGACGACCAACAGATAGCCGATGCCCGCCAAGCCGCGCGCGGCGAGAAGCGTGATGTCATCGGCCGCCATCGCGGCGAGCGCCGCCGCCGCGGCCATGATCAGGACACCCAAGCCGAGCGCGCGGGCATGGCCAACCGCCTGGCACCAGCGGCCTGCCGGAAGGCCGAATGCGGCTCCAACGAGCGTGACGATGGAAACCGCCAGGCCGGCGGAGGCGAGCGAAAGACCGAGATCGCGCTGGAGGGCCGCTATCAGCGGCGGCACGATCCCGAGCTGGCCGGCGGCCAGCACGCCGATCGCATAGAGCAGCGCAATGCGCGCCCAGGACGTGGCCATGGGCGCGACCGTAGGCGTGCGGCGAGCGTCAGCCCACGAATAAGATATTCACGGCATCAGGTAGCCTGGAGCATGATGGGTTTGGCTGGAATCAGCCGAACCCATCGTGCCCTGTGGAACCAGGATCGCCCGTGTGCGCGAATGGGATGCGATGGAACCGCATGCGGTTCCATCTCATCCCATTCCGCTCTGGGAGCCACCACGTTCACGGGTTGCGGCGCGTTCTGCCAACTGGTCGTACATGCGGGCAATTCCCAGCATTGCGTTCCTAGCATCAGTGTCTCTCATGTTCTCGGCCTGCATGCGAGCTTCGTCCGCGCGACCTTCCCAGTAGTCCGCTGAGCGTTGCCCGTCGGTGCTGTTGCTCATGGCGGAGCCTCCGGTGCGAGCGCGCACTGAGAGTGTAATGCTCCCAAACCCTGTCTCGTTGCATGTCGGCCTGCTTGCCGCTGATGCAGGATAATCACACCGGTTCGCGGTCCAACGAGGTCACCAGGCGGGCCAAGGTGCCATCGCTGAGCTGCAGGCGGTCCCACAGCAGGACTCCCGGCTTGATGGTCACGATCGGGCTGTCGTTGGGGCCGGTCCAGAAGCTCAGCCGCGCTGCGCCGTCCTCGTACCAGCCGAGATCGGCCAAGCGGCTTTCGGCACGGCGGATCTCCTCGCTCGCATAGCGCCACAACGACGTGCCGCGCAGCTCAGCGGCACCGACGGCCCATTCGGCATAGCGTGCCGGGGACGCCGCCAGCAGGCGGTGCGAGAGATCGCAGACCAAATGGACTGGCAGCGTCGAGCTCTCGACCAGCTGCCGAAGCCCCGCGTCGGCGGCCGAATCGAGTGGCGCGGCGAGCAGGCTCGACAGCTTGCGCATGACATCGTCGGAGAGCCGATGCTGGCCGCGCTCCCAGCGCGACAGCGTGGCCTGGGTGACGCCGAACATCTCCGCCGCATGGCTCTGCTTGATGCCGCGCAGGCGGCGCCAGCGTCGCAGTGTGCGGGCGAACTCGTTCACGGCGGCGACCCGGCCACGGTCAGGGCTCCTGCATGAAGGCCGCCACGCGCTCCGCGATCATGATCGTGGGCGCATTGGTGTTGCCGCCGACCAAGGTCGGCATCACCGAGGCATCGACCACGCGCAGGCCTTGGAGCCCGCGCACGCGGCAGCGATGGTCGACAACGGCCATCGGGTCGTTGTCCGGGCCCATCTTGCAGGTGCCGACCGGGTGGTAGATCGTCTCGCTCGTGGTGCGGATCCATTGCTCGATCTCGGAATCGGTCCTCACGCCGGCGCCGGGCTGGAATTCCTCGGCACGATAGGGATCGAAGCCCGAGCCGGCCAGGATCTCGCGGCCGATCTTCACGCTTTCGATCAGCGTGTCGAGATCGCGCCGCTCGGCCAGATAATTGGCGTCGATCAGCGGATGCTCCTTGGGATCCTTGCTGCGCAGCCGGATGGTGCCGCGGCTTTCGGGCCGAAGCGTGCAGACATGCAGCGTATAGCCGTTCCGCCTCAGCTTGGTGCGACCGTGATCGGCCACCAGCACCGGCAGGAAATGGAGCTGGATGTCGGGCGCGCTGAGATCAGGCCGCGTGCTGAGGAAGCCGCCTGACTCGGCGATCGGCGAGGTGCCCGGTCCCTTCTTGTCCTTCCAGTAGCGGTAGAGCGAGACGAGCTTGCTCGCCGTGTCGTAAGTGTCGCGCGTCTTGCAGAACTGCAGCAGCGAGGCGTCGAGATGGTCCTGCAGGTTGGCGCCGACGCCCGGCAGGTCGTGCAGCGGGCGGATGCCGACCGACTTCAGGTGATCGGCCGGGCCGATGCCCGACAGCATGAGAAGCTGCGGCGAGTTGACGGCGCCGCCCGCCAGGATGATCTCGCGGCTGCAGCGCGCCACCTCGTCGCGCCCGTTCTGCCAGTAGCGCACGCCCATGGCCCGCGTCTGGTCAAGGATGATGCGCTCGACCAGGGCGTCAGAAATGACGTGGACGTTGTTGCGGTTGCGGTCGACGGCCGGCCGCAGGTAGGCGCTGGCGGTGCTCCACCGCTCGCGATCCTTCTGCGTCACCTGGAAGTAGCCGACGCCTTCCTGCTCGGCGCCGTTGAAGTCGTCGTTGCGCCTGTAGCCGCCCTCGGTGCAGGCTTTCAGGAAGGCCTCGTTGAGCGGGCTGGGGTCGGCCTGGTCGGCGACGTTGAGCGGGCCGTCGACGCCATGGAACTCGTTGGCGCCGCGCTCGTTGTGCTCGGCCTTCTTGAAGAAGGGCAGCACGTCGTCATAGCCCCAGCCCTTGTTGCCGAGCTGGCGCCAGTGATCGTAGTCCGACGCATGGCCGCGCACATAGAGCATGGCGTTGATGGCGGACGAACCGCCCAACGTCTTGCCGCGCGGCCAGTACATGCGCCGGTTGTTGCAATGCTTTTGCGGCGTTGTCTCGTAGCGCCAGTTGTAGGGCGACCTCTCGCCAAGACTCGCGAACCCTGCAGGCATCTTCAGCTTGAACGAGGTGTCGGGGGGCCCCGCCTCGATGACCAGGATGCGCAGCGCCATGTCCTCCGCCAGCCGGTTGGCGATGGCGCAGCCGGCCGAGCCGGCGCCGATGATGATGTAGTCGTACGGCCAAGCCATTACTGTTCTTCCTTGGGCAGTCTGTTCTCGATCACGGTGAAAACGGGCCGGCCGGATATGGGAGCCAAAAGCCCGTTGGCGTCCAGTGGAAAGACGCTGCGGCTTACGGAATCGCCCACATTTCCACCGATGGCGGCCACCATTCCAGCGCGTGCTTCGACGACAATGTCGCAATGGCCGGCACCGCGGTTGAGGTTGTCCAACGTCGTCCCACTGCCGTTGCGCGAAGCGCAGATCAGGTCGCCGACCTGCGGCGCGCGTTCGTCGGGCCGGTGCGGGATGAAGACGGCATCGGGCTGCTTGGCGCGTCCGACAAGACGTTCGACATAGATGGTATGGCGCTGGTCGGGACAGAACTGATCGCGCGGCACCCCAGCGCTCTGGACGTCCCAGGAGATGAAGGCGGCCGACCACGGCACGTCGTCGAGGCCGGTGCGCTCGGGATGCCCGACGCTCGCCCAATAGTCGTTGATGCGCTCTGGCGACTCGCGCTCCTTCACGCCCAGCCATTCTACACGCGGTGACGAGCCTGACGTGTAGGTAATCACTTGCTTGCCGAAGCGCGCCCATTCGCCGACCGCGAGCAGCACCATCGAGGTCTTGGTGCTTGCTGTTGGCGGCGGCGCTTCCGGTTTCCAGGAGGAAACGGGGCAGGGGCCGAGCGCCGGCAGGTCGGCCGTCGTCCTCGGTTTCGGTGCAGGGGCGCAAGAGGACACGACGACAAGCCCAACGAGGATCGCTCGACGCATTGAGCCTACCAGCGTCCGATGCCGCCGATGACAAGCGTGGGCACGTTTGCGGTATGGCTCCTGACGGTGAAGACCTGGCTGCCCGGCCGCCGCCCGTCGCGCATTTCGGAGACGTCGACGCCGGCGGCCTTCAGGCGCGCATGAGTCTTGGCGATATCCGGCGTGCGCCAGCTCAGGCCCCACAATTGGTCAGGCCCGTCCGATATACCTTTCGCGAGGTCGTGCGCGACCTCGACCACGAGATCACCGCAGCGGAAGAACAGAAGCCGCGCGCCCCAGGCGGGGTTGCTGCGATCGAGCCGCAGGTCCAGCCCGAGCCGTCCGGCATAGAAGGCGACGGCGCGCTCGGGATTGGGCGAGCGGATGACGACATGGTCGAGCGCGGAGATCGCCGACGCCTCCTCCACCGTTGGCGGCGAGGGCACAGGCTCGGTGTTGCGCTCGATCAGGGCGATGGGCACGCCATGAGTGGCGGCCTTCGCGAGCTCGCGCGTCGCTCCCTTCGCGGTCGGCACGCCGCGTCGTTCCACCAGGCGCGCCGCTTTCTCGAGATCAGTCACCGCGAACACCATTGAAGACAGCGGTGCCCCGCTGCCATCGAACACCATGCCAACGTTGGTGGTCTGCAAGCGTCCGTTCGCGCAGCAGCGACCGAGCAGCGCCTCGTAGATGTCGGCAGCCGCTGTCATCTTCAGATGATCGAGCGCGTCGATCACTCCCGCACCAATCGTCGTGTGATATTCCTACGACCATCGACGATACGGACGATCCGCACGATCCCGTCTACGTAATCGTAAACGATGACGTAAGGTGAGAGCACGGCGATACGCATATTTGGGCCAAGTGATCGACGTCGCGCTCCGCTTGCCTTTCGTAAATCGCTTCCAAGCTCTCGCTCATAGCGACGGACCACAGAGGGCCCCGCCGCTTCGGCCAAGCGTTTAATCATTTCATCGACGTCGGCGTCCGCCCTGGGGCTGACGACGATGGGTGTCATTTAGGATCGAGTTCTTGAACTCTCCGGGCAACACGCTCCAGATGTTCCTGTAGGCTTATCCCTTCGCCGCGCTCCAGTTCTGCGCGCCCTTCGTCAACCAAAGCCCGCGCCCATGCCATGTCATCAACATCGAGATACATCCGCTCGGCTACAATGCTGGCGACGGCCTGTTCAACGCTGTCATAGGCGCCAGATCGGACCTGAGCTTCGAGCCATTCCTGCTGTTCACGGTGAAGATTGATCGTCATGGCGATAGTCTATCCTCTTTCAGTCGGTCACCCAATGCGCCTGAGGTCCGCCTTGTATTGAATGCCGCGCTGGACATAGATTTCTGCGCTCTCGCGCAAGCGCAGGACATTGTCCTCGCTGACCTCGCGCGCGGCCTTGGCCGGCGAGCCGAAGATCACCGCTCGGCCGGGAAAGCTCTTGCCTTCGGTCACGACGGCGCCGGCGCCCACCAAGCAGTCCTTGCCGATCACCGAGTTGTTCAGCACGATCGCACCGATCCCGATCAGCGCGCCATCGCCGATGGTGCAGCCGTGCAGCATCGCCCCATGGCCGATCGTCGCTCCCTTGCCGATGGTGAGCGGATAGCCCAGGTCGGTATGCAGCACCGCGCCGTCCTGCACGTTGCTGTCGTCGCCGATGGTGATCGGCTCGTTGTCACCGCGCAGCACGGCGCCGAACAGGATGCTGACCCGCTCGCCCAGGATCACCGAGCCAATGATGACGGCTTCAGGGGCGACATAGCAGGAGGCCGGAATGACCGGCTTGCGGTCGCCGAGCTGATAAATGGGCATTTTACTCCTTCCGTTACGTAAACTCTCATTGACGTTTACGTAAACGTCAACTAAGAACCTCGCACTATGTCCGCCGTCGCCCCGCCGGCCGCCTCGTCGGCCAAGAGTCCAGCAGCGCGCGACAGCCAGCGCATCTATAGCATCGCCGAGCTCGCCCGCGAGTTCGCGATCACGCCGCGTACCATCCGCTTCTACGAGGACGAGGGCCTGATCAAGCCGCGCCGCCAGGGGCTCACGCGGCTCTACAGCGCGGGTGACCGCACGCGGCTCAGCTGGATCCTGCGCGGCAAGCGGCTGGGCTTCTCGCTGGCCGAGATCAAGGAACTGCTCGACCTCTACCAGGTCGACCGCACCGGCGTGCAACAGCTGCGCGAGCTCCTGCGCCGCAGCCGCCTGCACATCGCCGACCTGGAGCGCAGGCGCCGCGATCTCGACCAGCACATCAACGAGTTCAAGGACGTGGAAGCCCATGTGAGCGCCGAGCTGCGCCAGCGGGGCGTCGATCCAGAGGGCGATTGAGGCCCGAAAGCGACGAGAGGGAGGACAAGATGGCCGTCTACAAGGCGCCCCTGAAGGACATCAACTTCGTCCTGAACGAAGTGCTGGACGTCTCCAAGCTCGCCGAGCTGCCGGGCTATCAGGATGCCACGCCCGACACCATCCAGGCGATCCTCGAGGAGGCGGCGAAGCTCTGCGAGAATGTGCTGTTCCCGCTCAACCGCAGCGGCGATGAGGAGGGCTGCACCTACGAGAACGGCGTCGTGCGCACCCCCAAAGGCTTCAAGGGGGCGTACGACATGTTCCGTGAGGGCGGCTGGACGGCGGTGACCTGCGATCCGGAGTATGGCGGACAGGGCCTGCCGGCGACCGTGGGCTTCGCGTTGCAGGAGATGTTCACCGCCTCCAACCAGGCCTTCTCGATGTACCCGGGGCTCAGCCACGGCGCGTACGAGGCGCTGTCGCACCACGGTTCGGATCAGCTGAAGAAGATCTACCTGCCCAAGCTCGCCGACGGTACGTGGTCGGGCACGATGTGCCTCACCGAGCCTCATTGCGGCACTGACCTCGGCATGCTGCGTACCAAGGCCGAACCGCAGGCCGACGGGAGCTATGCGATCACAGGCACCAAGATCTTCATCTCGGCGGGCGAGCACGACCTCACGGAGAACATCCTCCATCTGGTGTTGGCGCGCCTGCCGGACGCGCCGGGCGGCACCAAGGGCATCTCGCTCTTCCTGGTGCCGAAGTTCCTGCCTAAGGCGGATGGAACCGTGGGTGAACGCAACGGCATCCGCTGCGGCGCCATCGAGCACAAGATGGGCATCAAGGCCAACGCCACCTGCGTCATGAACCTCGACGGCGCCAAGGGCTGGCTGGTCGGCGAGCTGAACAAGGGCATGCCGGCGATGTTCGTGATGATGAACGCCGCGCGGCTCGGGGTCGGCATGCAGGGGCTGGGCATCGCCGAGACCTCGTACCAGAGCGCCGTCGCCTATGCGCGCGACCGCATCCAGGGCCGCTCGCTGACCGGCCCGAAGAATCCCAACGGCCCGGCCGATCCCATCATCGTGCATCCCGACGTGCGGCGCATGCTGATGATCCAGAAGTCGTTCACCGAGGCGGCGCGCGCGCTGTCGCTGTGGGTCGGCATGCTGATCGACGAGGCGCACAGCCATCCCGACGCCGCCAAGCGCGAAGCGGCCGACGATCTGGTGCAGATGCTGACGCCGATCATCAAGGCGCACTTCACCGACATGGGCAGCGAGTGCGCCAACCTCGCGGTGCAGACCTATGGCGGCCACGGCTTCATCCGCGAGAACGGCGTCGAGCAGCTGGTGCGCGACGCGCGCATCACCCAGCTCTACGAGGGCACCAACGGCATCCAGGCGCTCGACCTGGTCGGCCGCAAGCTGCCGATGAAGGGCGGGCAGGCGGCGCAACGGCTGCTGGGCGAGATGTCGGGCTTCATCGCCAAGCACAAGGACGATGCCGGGATGAAGGAGTTCGTCGAGCCGCTGGAGAAGGCGCTGGGCCGCGTGCAGGACGCCGTGCTGTTCCTGATGCAGCACGCCATGAAGAATCCCGACGAGGCGGGCGCCGCCGCGACCGACCTGCTGCGCCTGATGGCGCTCACGGCCATGACCTTCATGTGGAACCGCATTGCCGTCGCCGCGCACAAGGGCCTGGCCAACGGCAACGACAACGCCTTCTACGAGGCCAAGCTCAACACCGCGCGCTTCTACATCGCCCGCGTGCTGCCGCAGACGACCTCGCTCAACCATCAGATCAAGGCGGGCGCCGCCACCCTGATGGCCCTGCCGGCCGAGGCGTTCTGATCGGAGCGTCGACATGTCAGCACCGCACGTTCTCGCCGAGGTCAAGGATGGCATCGGCTGGCTGACCCTCAATCGGCCGGAGTCCCTGAACGCCCTGTCGTTCGAGATGACCGACCTCCTGATCAGGCACACCGCCGAGTTCGAGAAAGACACCGAAGTCCGCTGCGTGGTGATCCGTGGCGCCGGCACGCATTTCATGGCGGGTGGCGACATCAAGGGCTTTCACAAGTCGTTGACCGACAACAAGGCTGCCCATCTAGCGGGCTTCGAGATGCGCGTCGTGAAGGCGCACCAGACGATCTACCAGATCCGCCGCATGCAGAAGCCGGTGCTGGCCTCGGTGCAGGGCGCGGCCGCGGGCTTCGGCCTGTCGCTGATCCTGAACTGCGACCTCGCCATCGCCTCGGATGACGCCTTCTTCACCCTGGCCTACCGCCATATCGGCCTGTCGGCCGACGGCGGCGCCACCTATTTCCTGCCGCGCATCGTCGGCGAGCGCAAAGCCCTGGAAATCGCCCTTCTAGGCGAAAGATTCAGTGCCGAGGAAGCCAAGACCAACAACATCCTCAACTGGATCGTGCCGAAGGCCGA